>ERZ791902.373-NODE-373-length-34753-cov-5.519281_pt1 | contig 34753 bp, 50 predicted proteins | sample MGYA00510149_ERZ791902 | MGnify/ENA primary metagenome ERZ791902 (study PRJEB30046, sample SAMN00792060) | human gut metagenome | study: EMG produced TPA metagenomics assembly of the A metagenome-wide association study of gut microbiota in type 2...
CGGACAACAATTGGCCAACAGCTTCACGATTTTTAACGAAAATTAACGCTAACTATAAAGCAAAAACCCCGTCAAAACGGGGTTTAAGCAATTTAACAATAAATTTTGATACCGGTGATCGGGGTTATCATTGCTATAATACCGCCGCTTTTGACGACCGATTGCAACATCATTGCAACAACCGTTTCAATTGCAACAACAGCGCTTTTGACCGATTCTCAAAAAGAATTTTTATGCAACGTTTTGAATACAAGGCTCTGTCAAAATGCAGAGCCTTTATTTTTTTACACAAAAAACACCCTCACAAAAGTGAGGGTGAATAATTAATACATATTAACTTTAGTAGCCAAAGTTAAAGCACAACCATCCAAAAGCCAGAAATTATTAATATAGCTGATACTGAAATGACAACACGAGTGAAAGTGTCGTTCAAATCATATTTACTATTGCCTTCAAAAACTTTTTTCATACCTATAAAAAGCATCGATACCACTAAGTAAATCAAAAGAAGGTACGCTCCTGCTACAACCAGTACATAACCTATTGTCCTTATATTAGGATTGCTTACATTGCTCAAAAGGTTTCCAAAAACCTGGACAGATCCCATCAATGCAAATGACAAGGCTGTAAAGACCCCAAGAATACCAACGAACTCAGAATAAACTTTTTTAATTCTATCACTTGCTTCGTTAGATTCTTTCTTAGCGATTGCGGCTTCTTTTCTAGCCCCACTTGCAACTTTATCCATATAATCCCTTTGCTGACAACTCAACCTTACGTGACGTTCAAAACGCACAAGGTTATCAATTCTCTTAGAATCATCAATCCAATCAAAAGACTGAATCATATTTTCAAATACATTATCGTGATTGTTCTCAGATACTCCAAAAAATATTTTCAACGATTCAAATCTTAAATAATCCATATTATATATTTTATTGCTTATCTCAGGATAGTCTCTGCATTCTTTTCCAAATCTACTAAATTTTTCGAAAAAACATAATAACTCTTGTATATCAATTTCACCACTAACATGATAGATAATTTTATCAATGGCAGCATCTGTTAAGCTTTTCTTATCCTCTTTCAACTGGTTATCAATTCCTTTTGGTTATATTCATAACAACTTCGTATTTCATCCAAAGAATAATCGTCAGCCGAATGAGTATAAATATCACTCTTGTACATGTCCCAACTGTGATGCTCATGAGTTAATTCGACTAAACGCCATACCTGCATATCAAGTAAATGATCGATGAACTTTTTAATTTCTCGAAGTGCATCATCATCAAAATCATCAGGATTGATTTCATCCACTACAATCTTATCCTTCAAAATACTATAATATGCTATTTTATCTTCAATGGGAGCTGAGCCTAAATTCTTTAAGCTATCGTATACTACCTTTTCTACTGGACCGTATTTCCATTTCGAAAAATTACCGTCAATTATAGGCCCTCCGTAATATTTCAAACAATATCCTTGCAGGAAAAACATTACTTTTTGCAACTTAAGATTGGTAATAGACTTTTTTTCTTTATTTGCAATGTCAATTACAAAATTAGCAACGGCAATAGGGCTTTGACTAACTATTTCCATAAAATACACCTCCCCTGATAAAATCTTAACCGTATGCTATACAAAATTACAAGCCCTTTTTGACAATTTTATAAAAAATATCATTAATTTATTAAATTTACTTGTTGCGAAATTCAATATATTTAATTTTTAGTATGTTAAATTATCACCTAAATAAATTCTGTTAGGGTTGATGATACTATTTTTACGCGCCAGATAACCGACCGATACACCCAGTCTGCATGCGATGGCGCTCAGCGTGTCTCCGCGTTTAACTGTGTAGGCACATGTGGCAGTGGCAGTTCGTCCGCTGATGGTCAGACGGTCGCCCGGGTGGATAACAGTATAGATAGTCTTGCCGTTGCGCTGCGCCAACGCATACATAGACAGTCCATGCTTAGCCGCGATGCTCCACCACGAATCGCCAGGCTTAACAAGATAAGAGCTAGTATTGTTATTTTTAATTGGTTTTGCACCGTTTTTGATCGTGCCCTTAACTTTAATTTTTTGACCCGGATGAATAACGTTGTTAATCGACATGCCATTAAGCTGTGCCAACTGATACATGTCCATACCAAAACGATTTGCGATTGACCACCACGAATCACCGAACTTAATGGTATAGTAGCTCCCAGAAACAGTAACAGTTGGCTTAACCGCCACGTTGTTTTTAACATCTCCTTTAATAACAGAAACAAGTTCCACGTTTCCATCAGTACCATGCCAGTTATCCGCAAATTGCCACATCGCTACATAGTTCATTGACGGGAAATAAGCAAAATCCGGAGCTAACTGTAATCCGGTTGTCTTATAGCTAGCAACCCACAGACACGTTCCAAACTGCTTACCAATACGCTCAATATCTACATATCTTTTCATATAATAGGCACCGCTATATAGTAGCGGTTTATACCCCGCGCTTTTAACGGCTGACATAAACTCAATAATTGCATCGGTATTGGCTGTTCTTGACATCGATGCACCCTGCTCGTAATCCAGCGCAATAGCAGCGCCCTGTTTTAACCCTGTCCTGTGCGCATCCGCTACTGCATAGCCGGCCATCTTTTGCGCCATCAATCTATCTGATCCAAACTGTCCCCAGAAGTAGCCTGCAACGTCCTGACCACTTTTTGACGCATTGGCCAGCTGTGCCGAAGCTTTTGGATTTTGATAATGTTCTCCTTCAAAGCCGCCGGAACCGCCTAGCTTGACAATGGTAAATTCAGACCCTAGCTGTTTACGTTGTAGCATGTAATCGAAATCACTCAATTGATAGCTAGATACGTCCTGACCTAATCGATTTGCCTGCGCGTTCTGACCGCATAAAAAAAGCCCTGCGCATACGGCAAAGCTCAACATGATTTTACTTTTCATCGTCATCACCTCGATAGTCATCGGATAACTTATAAATGTATTTTTTAAGCCAAGACGGAATCGGGATTCCCATTTGGCCTAAATTTTCCGTGATGGAAATCGCATAACACAGGATGTAGAAAATCAAAAGCGTATCGGCCATGCCGCTTGCCCCGTAGATATCGCAGAACGGATATAGCATACATGCGATCAACAGCAAAGTCGAGTGTTTGATAAGTCCGCCGATGCCCTTACTAGATGTCGTTTTTTTGTTGACCAACGATTTTACGAACCCCGTCATGACGTCGATTAGAACCGCTAGAAAGAATGCGAAAAACACAGGATTATCAATCAGCGCCGACAGATGTTTGAAATATTCTATATGCAGCATTAAATCACTCCTTTTTTTATCCTCCCGCCCACCCTCATATTTATGTTAGCCTACAATTTTGACCAGTTTTGCGTGCGCAAGATCGCTGATTTGCTTGCGCGTCAAATCGTCAAGTGTTTTGCCGTCTGTCAAATCCGCCACCGACAACTCAATGCTTGCTGATACGTAATTAGGCGATGCGTCGAATCTCATCGAAACGTTGATACTTTGCGTTGTTCCGTCTTCGTTAAAGTTGTATTGGATATTAGTCAATTTCATTTTGCTCACTTTCCTTTGCTTTTAATTCGTCGATTTGTGCTTTAAGCTCTGCAATAATTACTTTATCGTTTGCGATTTCAATCGCCAACTGCTGAATTACGTTTTGAGTATGATCCACTACTTATCAATCCTTTCTTTCAATATATCAATTTCCTTTAATAAACTCTGAACAACAACCGTCAGATACCCCAGTTGCGTTCCGTCATCACGTCCCAAGCCGTCAACAAAAGCACCGGCCGCCCGGTACTGTGGTCTATCATTAACGTCATCAATGATAAGGCTGGCATAGTGTTTGCCGGTCTCTCCAAACTCCTTAAATTGATAGTCGTAAATATCAGTATTTTTTATAGCGTTGATAGCGGTTTGAACGTCAAGTTTTTTGATATTCATTTTTTTAGATAAAGCCGACGTGTTGACAAAAGACGGGGCGTGCATCTTAGGACCCCACCACAGGTCGTTCGTATCGTCATTTAAATTGATGGTATGTTCACCATTGTATGTCAGCTTATTCATGATGATGTTACGATTTGTTTTGCCGCAAGCTCGGAGCACGATATCCCAAGCGTTTATTACGATAGAAGAGCCGTCGTCTCCTTCAGCCCAAGCTTGGGAGTTACTTGCTCGGCCACCGATTCGAATATATGGTCTGTCTTGCATTCCTAATATGCTTTCATTTTCATATATTTGGCCAGCCATTATAAAAATGGCTTTATCCCCTCCTAGCATCATTCTACCTGCATCGTCTCCAATAATTCCCGCTCCAGAAAAACTAGTGAAAATAGAACCGTTTAAATAGGATAAATCACAATTATCGGTCCTGGCGTTAAACCCTCCTTTGCCAATGACACCTATTCCTTTTCTGCCGAAGATGTTATCATCACACTTGATGACACCATAATCTATTTTTTCGTCTTTCAAATTGGTTTGCCAGTATGCACAACTAGCTAACGTTAGCCGTCCCGACTCCATGTACATGCCTTGTCCCCTCGAATCAAACGCTGCTAGCTTCCCTCGCTTAATCCATACGTTGTAGTCTCCCATTTGGTTGTGTATGCCTTCGCCATTAATCCAAGTGTCTGCAAGCCAGTCTTTCTGATGCATTTCAACGGCAGTCAGCGTGCCGGTGGTAATCTTAGACGCATCAATGTTGATGACATTGATTTTAGCCGCATCGATGGTGCCAGCCAACATCATGTCGGCCGTGATACCAGTTGCTTTTATCTTCTTCGCGAAAGTCGTCCCGTCGATCGCAACATCTCCATTTAATAAGATATGCTTTGAATCAATTTTAATCGCAGAGCTCGTCATGTCGATTTTCGAAATATCTGATCCACCGACGAGTTGGGCAACCTTTAATCCGATACCGTCTGATGATTGCTTGATTGACGTCATGTTTGACTGAGTGTAATCATCAAGCTTTTTAAAGCTAGCATACGCTACATAACTTGCGCCACCTTTGCCATTCTTATCTTTAGTTGCTATGCATGGCAGAACTCGCGTGACATTATCCGGCACCGTTACGATGCCCTTTACCCATCCCCAGTGGTCTGGGGTGATGGTGGCACTTGGCCCCATCGCCCAGTGCGTTTTTCCGCCTTGCTCATAGCGCAAATACGCGGAAACTATAATGTTCAGCCCGTTATATACACTCTTCATATTGGGGCACAGTGCCTCAACGTAGAATTTAGTGCCCGGTTTGACAGGTATCCATGAGGTTCCATAGTATAAGTCACCACCGGTCGAGGAGTACACCCAGTTATAGAATCCGTTAACCGGCCCGCCTTTCTGAAGGGTTGCCGGCGTTTTAAAATCAGCACAGCACCAATTTCCGACTGCTGAATCCTCAAAACTCTTTTTGCCGATAAGTTCGCTACTCGAATCAAGATTGTATTTCCACGCTTGCTGTTGGAAACCAGTTGCGTCTTGAATCCAGCTTGAGTTCTGATTAATCTTAATCAATTTTTTCCAATCGTCAGTAGCTTTCAAGTCACTGATGGTTGAATTTTTAAGAGCATTCTCACGTGTCTGCGCTTCGGTCTTGGTATACACCGACGATGACAAAGCATAAGTCCGCTTTACTTCTGCCTGATATGCAGTCAGTGCGTCAGCCTGGTCCTGTATGCGTTTGTTGACGTCATTATCCGACATGCACCAGTCAGTAGCTTTAGTGCCTTTTTCGAGTTTTACGTGGCGGATAGCGATTTGACCAACAAAAGAGCTTGTAGTGCATAGCTGCAGAACGGTAGCAGCCGAGTCATTGGTTGGCTGTACCGGATATGTGGCGATGGCAGACAAGCGGACAGCCTGTCCTACTTTAAGCGTGCACTCTCCACTCGTCCCGTAAGAGAACCAGTCGCTTTTTCTACGGATTAGCAGCTCAGCCGTGGGCAATCTAGAAGAGCAGTTGAGCAGCTTAACATCAATACTAACTGTGTAGATTCCCGCTTCCGGTTGGCCCTTGGGCATATCGATGTACCAGTTGTTACGGTTTTGCTTTGCTGTTTTCTGCGTGAAGACTGTCCAGCCGTTTTGGAAACTCATAGCGTCATACGAGTTGTGCCCAATCGCTGTGCTTTCCATTGAGCTATTGTCCAACAGATTTGCTCCGCCAATCTGTAACCCGTCAATCTTGCCATTAAGCGCCTTGTACGCTTCTGTCGTACCGTATGCATCAGCCACTTTTTTTGCAAATCCGCTGCCGAAAGATCCAGTCGATGTGTTGTAGTCAAGCGCACTGATCAAGTTAGTTGTTTGCTTTTTTGTTTGACTGGTTTCATTGCTGTACGCAGATACCAAAGTGTTCAAATCACCGGTTGTCCCATCCTTACCGATCAGCTTCCTGATTGTAGTATCATAACCGGCTACTTTCATATCAATTCCGCTTGCCTTAACCACGCTGTTGGCAAAGCTTGTCGATTTCATCGTGTTTTCAATGTTTTCAGCTTTGGTCTTAACGTTTTTAACGTCAGCAGCTACTGTTTCGATTTTGTCAGCGCTTTGTTTAAACTGCGTGCTTGTCACATACCCATTCAAATCGGTTTTATTGGCTTTTTGGCTGAGTTCGGTTGACGTTTGTCGCTTAAACGTGTTGTACTCACTACCATCGACTTTAGAATCAATAAGGGATTCAATACGATTATTTTCAGCTTTAACGCTGATCAACCCGCCTTTTCCGTCGCTCAGTGCTGCTTCCAGAGCACCCGCTCGGGCCGATGCTGACGTAACCTTGCCATCGAGCGTGGCATACGTGGCTTTTACACCACTGACATCTGACTTGATTTCTCCAATTGCTTTGCCGTTTTTTGTCACGGTTTTAGCAACGTCATCAACTTTAGTGCGTGCTTCGGCAGCAACGCTACTAGCCTCCGTTGCATTTGCCGAAGCAGTATCCGCAGTTGCCTTTGCCGCTTTAGCCGTTTCCGAGGCTTTAGTCACGGCCGTGGAAAAAGCCTGCTTCTCAGTCTGGTAAGTCTCGTTAGGAACGTACTTATCATCGATTTCCTTGAACTGTGCATTGAAATCTTTGATGGCCTGGTCAACTTCCTTCTGCGTGTTATGCAGTTCGGCGGTTGACGTGATCAGTTCCCAGTTCCCGTTTTTGTACTGATACATTTCGGTCTCACCGTTGCCCAGGTCTTTGTACCACAAATCGCCTTCAACAGCGAACAGCGGCTGATTAGTGCCATAGAAGTTGGTATTTTTGCCGTTTGCCGACTGTAGGGCAGACTGTGAATACTCTTTAGCCGATTGCACCGTATCTTGAACTGCGCTGATCGTTGACGTGATACTTGCTTTTTGGAAATCGTCGCCCAGCTCAATCGTGTTGTTCTGCGCATTGAGCAAATCGTGAGTAACCTTATATACACGCGTCAGATACTCTATTTTTAAATCATGCCTGATAATCGCAACAGTATCGCCCAAATTTAAGCTACCGACGTCTGTAACTGACGCTTTAAAAGAGACCTTAGGCCGTTTCAATTCTTGCAGCTTATCATACGTTGCCTTTATCAATAAATTTTTATCATTGATTTTGTCAAATTCGACAAAGCCTATTCGCGGTTTACCGTCAGAAAAACCATATACGGTCGTTGCAGACGGATCTTCGAGATATTCTTGACCAGCCGGTTTATCAAGCGGATTACCCGCCGATTTTTTCCAAACAACATCAGCAAACGTGATCTTACGACTGTATCCATCAGGACTTCCATCAGTACCTTCGCTGACCTGCACACTGGACCCACGGCCTACCAGTGCAGTTACCAGTTCATCACTAGATTGTTCTCGCGTTACGCTTAACAGTTTGTCACCGTACTCAAACCGCCGCCCCGTCCTAGCTCCTTGTTGTTGATACAGGTTAACCAATCGCCTTTTGACCTGGTTGTCAATCGGATCAAAAACAACGTCAAACGTGATCTCCAAGTTAAACAAGTTGACCACGCTCTGCAGACTGGCTAGCACGGTCGTGTAGTAGAAATTGGTTGTTTGCGTGCCGGTGTCAGCAACATATCCGACAGAAAACCGTGTTGCCGACAAGATTTGCTGCAGCATTTCCTTAGCCGTACGGTTTTGTGGTCGCATGTCCTTGATGTATGAGTATGATCCAAGTTCATCGTATGCAGATTCAACTGCAGTATAGCTGACCTGATCGTCTTCTTGAGTTTCGGTCAAGATTTTAAAACACACATACGTTGTTGCACTTGGTCGTTGGAACAGTACGTACAGACAGTCATCACGTAATTTTTTAGCAACGGTAAATTTCAAATTGCCCGCAGTGTTAATCTGCTCTTCAAATGTTGCGCTGATGACATCGGACGAAACAATTCCAATCACATCCTGTTTTTTGTTCAGCTGATACAAAATCACAATTTTTTCACCTCGAATCTAATTACATAATTGCCGTTTGCGTTAAATGTCAGCTTAGTGTCGTGGTCAATCCTAAAATCAGCAAAGTTGCTATTGAGAGAAACGCTTGACAATACCGTAGCGCCGTTGACCGTACATGTAAGTGTCTTAAAGTCGATCACTATCTTTTTGCCAGCTAAAACTGACTGATTTAACGTAAACTGTTTGCCTTGATTGCTAGTGATTTGGAATGCGGAAATTCCCTCCGCTGGTATGAATTCAATCGCTGCTGGCAAATTTGCAAACCCAGTGTCATCATACTCGGACAAACTTACAGACGTCCCTGTCCCCGTTATAGTCTTCTCCGCAGAATAACAGTATGGATCGCTCAGCGTAATTTCGATGGTCCCTGTTGGGTGGAGAGTGGTATCGTCAAACGTGAGTGACGTTACAGTACCGGTATATCTATAGCCGTCATCGGCAAAGGAAACTTCCGTATTCCTGACGGACAGAAGCTTTTTAAGTTTCCCTGTTTTGTCAGACAGATCCGACAGGCTTGAAGCCTGCAGGAAAAAATTTACCGTCAGCTTCTTCGATTCAATGCGCGAACTTAGGTATTTAGCACCATCACTGGCTAAATCAGTCGAATTGACCGCAGTTGTAAAATTACCACGACCTGAAACGGCAAGCGTGGCAAAGCCGGCTATTGCGGTATCAATGCATTGCCCATCATAGCTAAATGCCACCTGTGATCTCACACTTACCACTCCTTTCAGAATTTATACGCACGTTGGAACTGCGTCTTAGTACCCTGTGCTTTGGAAATATCATCAACGAATGCCTGGAAATCATTGCTGCCAAGCGTCAGGTTTATCACAACCGGCGTAGTACCAACCGGGGCAGTACCTGTTTCAACGTTCCCGGAGGTGGCTAATGTAGCAACCGGATTAGCAGTCAGCGTATCAGCAATCGTACCACTCATGCCCAGCACGGTTGACTTAACGTTTTCAAATCCGTTTACCAGTCCCCCGTTAAGTCCGGCCATGATTGCATTGCCGGCCGGAATCAGCAGTTTTTTATCATAGCTGATAGGTCCTTTATGTTTCTTAATCCACTTGGCGATACCGCCGACAAAATGCTTGACGCTTCCCCAAGCTGATTTGAGACCACTCAGAAGACCGTTCATGATAGCTGCACCGGCATGCCATAAATTGATGTTCCGCAATCCGTTAAATGCAGACCTAACACCGCCCAAAACACCCTTGACGCCGCCAGACACGTTGGAGACGCCACGGCCGAATGCGCTAAATGCTGCCTTAGCGCCACTGACGGCTCCGCGTACACCGCCGGATACGCTGGAAACAACGCTGCCTAATCCATGCCATGCTCCTGATACTGCACTCCGCAAGGCATTACCGGCAGACTTCAAACTGTTCCATGCGATTTTCAAACCGTTGACTACGCCCTTGACGCCTTCACCAGCGAGCTTTACACCATCCTTGATTCCGTTCCACGCAGTGCTGACAACGTTCTTCATCGTTTTAGCCGCACCGCCCAGACCACCGAACTGACCGATTAACTGCCCGATAAAACTTGCCAACATTGTAATAACTGGCGAAAATGCTTTGAACACATTAACAATCACTTGAATAATCGGCGTGATGACCTGGATAACGACCTTGAGCGCGTCAAAAGCAAATTTAATCGTACTCAAAACACCCTTGAACACACCACCCAAGAATGCGCCTAAAACCTGAAATGCCGGTTTAAGCGCACCAGCAATTACGCTGACTAACGGTTGAGCCGCATTCCACAGTGACGCAAACGATTTGACCACTCCGCTGACAGCAGGACCTGCGACTGAAACGAATGAAGAAAAACCGGCTGAAACCGCTGGCAGAATTGCATTGGCAAGCGACTGCAATCCGCTAAAATTCAAATGCGAGAAGCTGTTTTTAATCGTATTGACAACCGGCTGAATTGCCGACGTGATTTTTGAAAAGCTTGACGTAATGCTTGAAAAATCGATTTTAATGCCGAGATTTGAAAACAGTCCTTGAATACCTTTTTGAACATTGGGAGCTGCCGCCTGAATGAACGTGCCTATCGCACCAGGCAGATTCTTAAAAATTCTGCCGACCATCGGCAAGAAGTTGTTAAACAGAAAATTAGACGTGGTTGTCGCCAAAGCATTAAGCGATGGCGTGATATCCAGTTCCCCGTCAGATAGATTGCCAAGAACATCCTGAAACGAAGCCTTCATCGAGTTGAACGACCCCTGAAGCGTAGTTGATGCTTCCTTGGCCGTTGTACCCGTAATCTTAAGATGTTCCTGAACCGCATGGATTGCCTTGACAGTATCGCCAAAATCGCCGACAGTGTAGTGTTCCCCCGTCAGCTTTTCAGCGTCCTTCATCAGTCGTTCCATTTCGGATTTAGTACCACCGTAGCCGAGTTTCAAGTTGTCCAACATTTCATAGTTGCCACGAGCAAGAGATTGATACGTTTCCTGAACTAGTTCCATATCGGTGCCCATTTTATTAGCGTTATCGCCCATGTCAGTCATTGCGGTATTGGCCAGTTTTGCGGCCTTTTTCGTGTTACCACCGCACGACGACACAAGGGACGCCGCAAAACTGGTTACGTTTTCCATGTATGAGTTAGCCGACACACCGGTTGTCCGGTACGCTTCCTGCGCATACCGCTTAACCATACCTGCCGAGCTTTTGAAAAGCGTCTCTACACCACCGATTGACTGCTGCAGCTTGCCGCCTTCTTCAATCGAAGCTGCGATCGCCTTACCGATACCGGCAGCCGCGATTGCGGCAGAAGCGACTGCGGCTAACTTTTTGCCAAGGGTCAGTCCGCCGGTACGGCCGGCTGCATCGGCTGCGGGAACAACTTGATTTGTGATTCCGCCTGAAATTCCTTTAGCGGAAGGCACGATTTGCACATAAGCTTTGCCGAGCTCAATCGCCATCAGCTTCCACCCCTTTCAAAATTTTGTTGCGTGTTTCTTCAAACTCCTTGCCGCTTGCGAATGATATATTTTCAGTCTCAGGCTCTTGTGCGTTGCCTGTCAGCAAATCTACTACGTTTGCTGGTCTGTTCTTGCCGGTTTGCGCATCCTCTGTTTTTTGCCAGATGAGAATGCTTAACCTGTCTAGAATGCCCGCAGACAAAAGCGTATCAAGCGTATATCGCATGTCAGCCATTGCCATTTTTATGCGAGAATCGTCCCTTAAGCCATAGCAAAAAACAGCTACCCGGTATGCAGGTAGCTGTCTGTAATTGTAAATGCCATACGTTTCAGCCAGGTCGCATATCAGCGCATCCTCATCTGTGTTAATGGCAGCGGCAAGGAATACTATTTTTTTAAGGTGGCCTGAGTTGAGAAAATGTCTTGAAATTCAACCAACATCTTCTCGATATCAACAACCCCTTCTTCGTCTCTAACGTGGTTCTTAAGTTCATCGACTCGATCACCGAGTAACATCTTAAAGATTTTAGGCAAGACAAGCGGGTTATCGTCAACCTCTGCCAGCAACTCGACTAACTCATAGTTCTTCAAGATTTTTTCATCAAATTCGTACTCAAATCCTGTCTTTGTCTTGCCTTTAAGCATTATGATCACCTCCCGCCTTTGGTTTGACAATGTACTCGTAGTGCGTGTTTGAGTTGTCATCGGGGAAGCAGGTAACGGTGGTTTCATAGCCGACATCATCGCCGTCAACATACTTGATTTCGCCAATTTCGGTGACTTTCCCCTGCGGAATCACAATTCGCTTCAGCACATTGTCCCTCAACACCAGCTCAATGACAATCACGTGTTCTTTAAGCTCAGTTGAATTCGATTTAACGACTACCCCTGTGTCAAGCGTTCCTGTGACATTGGCATCACCATACACTTCCTTCAAAACGTCAACATTCAGCACTTCGGCCAAAGTGTATTTGAACGTATCCGTCTTTTCCTTCTGGACGGAGTTGATGATGTCACCGCCCCAAGCCTTGATATCATCAGTCTTGCGTTCATCCGAATTCTGAATGCCGTCATCTGACACGTATCCAAGGCACTTAAACGCTGCATTAAGCGCACTGGTTGCGTCAGTCGGCAATGCCGTCCCGGTCGGAGCGCTGTAAATGGCACCGCCGACTTTAGGTTTTGCATTCGTGACATATTTAACTGTTGTTGCCATTATATGACCTCCTTACAAATAGTTAATATCATATACCGCCTGATAGCGGTAATTCTTAGTTTCAGTATCAGTAAAATTGTAGCTGCCGTTAAGATGCGCACCACCGACGTTCTCAACCGTTGTCAGCCCGTCCATTGCTCGGATGACATCCTCATTGAGCTTCGCCGCATTATACAGTGATGTTCCGTACGATTGAATGGCAACCGTTGCCTTCTTCAAATGATTTGACTCACTACCGCCCGTTTTATCAAGCAGGACATACGGTACAGTAACGCCTGTTTTATGCTCCAAAAGCACGGGAACATCAAGCACACTGTCAAGATACTGTTTCAAAATGAGTTCAATCACGTGCCGCATTCACCGCCTTCAGAATCGTATTATGCTTCGCATTACTGCGTTTTGCCTTGATGGTTTCTGCAGAAACCATTGCATTCGCACGATTTTTACCGACATAAATGTCCTGTTCATAGCCATCTCCGCACTGGTTGCGGATTGCGGTTGCCTTATCCTTCAGAATCGCTTGCATTTCTGCTGATTTCATCAGTTCTGCCACTCCGGCACGATTTAGAACGAATTTAGAATTACTCATAGCGTTCCACCATCACCTTTCGATTCCAGTCAAGCGGTATCAGGTCCTCAATGCCTTCTTGCGGGATTCCGACCGTTTTCCACTTTTCGCTAAAAAATTTGACTGTTTTATTAGTCCAGTCATGGATATCTCCCTTGGGGATTGCCAATTCATATACGATTTTCTTGCCGGTCAAACTCAGCTCTGCGGTAACATCATCCGTCGATGCCGGTGCAACCAACACGTTTTCAATCGGAATTTCGGTTTTTTCGACAACCGGTTGACCAAACGGATCTTCACCTGCGTTTGTTTCGTCAACAAGTATAACCGTAATTCCGTGCAGTCTACTCGTCATATAAATTCATCACCCCGTATCGTTGCCTTTTTAAGCCTAAGCGTCTAAGTTCACTGTCTTTAATAAATAAGCCACCACCTGGCACCAGGAATGACCCGCTATACGAATACCCAAGCGCACTTTCAGTTACCTGCGTCATCGGTTCCTGATCAGTTGCAGTCATCAGTGTTCTAGCGACCACATCGACCGTTACCGATTTAGCAACGTTGGCATATGATACGCTTTCAGCAACCATTGCATCTAAATCCTTGCTGACCTTGTTCGCCTCGACGCGCAAAGAATCGGACACTGTTTCTAACAGATTCTGCGCCCGTTCGCGTTCAGTCGGCTTTAATACACGCCATAATTTTTCAACATCTTCGATGGTTGCGAAGTTTGCCACCCTACCACCCCCTAAACTAATCTATAGTGACTACGCTGCTGGCGCTTTGATACGTGCAAACGCGTTAGCGTCAAGGATTCCCCATCCGATAAATGATTCCGCACGAAGAAGGACTTCGTTATTTGCTTTCAAATCACGGCCTGTCTGATCAGGATCACCGTACTCGATGACCTCGAGCGGGATTTGTTCCGAGTAGCCCCACTTGAAGGCATTTTGGAAGTCGCCCGCAATGACATAATCGTTTTCGGACGTAGCACCTTTTGTGGCAAGCGTCTTGTTGACATCAGACGTCATGCCGTAAAATGCGTTAGGATTCTGACCAAAGCGGAATTCCGGATATTGTGCTACACCGTTGACCTTGACCTGTGCCAAAGCTTGACCTGCGGCTGGAGAAAGCGCAAGACCAGTTACGTCATAATCGTTAGCAACAACCGTTTGAACAATTGCATCAATTTGGTCATCGAGTTGTTTCTTAGCGTCAAAATCAACGCCCGTTACCAAACCATCAAGAGAATTTGTCGCTTTAAAAGAAGCGTCAGTGAGTGATTTAGGTTCAAGGCCATGGATTGCTGCCAAATCAAAGGCAACCGCAATCTTTTTGGCAAAACCATCGCTAAACGCCTGAAGGTAATCAATCTGCTTTTCTTCTGAGCAATACTTAAATTCATCCGAAATGCGTGCCTGATAAACAAACTTCGTTGGGCGAATAACTTTTGATTCAAGCGTTGCCTTGCCCGGCTTCTTCGTTTCGCCTTCACCAACAATCTGCGCGTTGCCTTCGAGATTAAAGACAAACTGTTGTGAGCCGCGGAATGGAATCGGTGTTTGCGCGCTGAGTTTTGCAAGAGTTGAGTAGCCCTTGACCTTCGACATCAGCTCCGTAACAAGTTCCGGCGAAAAAGTTGTACCGCCTTTTAATGTATCAACCATAATATCAATCTCCTTTTAAATTAATGTTCTGTAAGCTGGCGCGTCATCTGCGCCCAGCCTTTATCATCAGTTACTGTCGGCTCCGTTGATTTAAGCGGAGCTTTTGGCTCATTTGCGTGCATGAGCCCCGCCAAATTTTCCGCATCCTGTTTCAACGCTTCTTCATCATCTCCGCGCAAGCGATTGGCCAAGTCGAGGGGCAAACCATATTGCAGAGCCACGCGTGTTCTCGTCTTTTCCGTTTCATAGCCGGAAATTTTAGATTGCAATTCGGCAATTTGGCTTTCCTGCGCGGTTTTATCTTTAGCAGAAGCATCAGCAGCAGTATGCAGTTCTGCGTTTTCATCTTCCAACTCCTTCACGCGCGATTTCAATACATCGTAATCAGCATATTTTTCTTTTTGACGAGCTAAACGCTCTTTTACGATACGATCCAATTCTTCTTGCGTTTCAATTGTTTTAAATTCTGACATTCAAAATGTCTCCTTTCTCCGCATTTCCCGTGCGTTTCGGTAATTTTTGAGCATAAAAAAAGCACTGTTTCAGTGCATTTAATAGCTTATTTTCTGCTTTTTCTTAGGCTTGAGCGTTGCACAGGCCCAGTGCGCAAGCAGAGCGCTATCCATCAAACTAATATCCATATCGTCAAATTGCGATCGATAGCCGAAACCGCCGCTTGATCCGATGTTGCGCTTGTCACAGTTTGTCGCAACCTTTCTAAGCGATGCCTGTCCCGCATGGCACAACGTTTTCTGATAAATCGCCTGTTCCCACATCGAATTGGCCATGATGATTTCCTTGACGGTCGGCAGTACCACGTTTTTGACGTGATAGTCTTTGAGTTCGTCGGCCAGAATCTTCTGACGGCTAGCCCCATCAATCACGATTTGCTCCACATCAGCGGATTTCAGGAAATTAACGATCCATTGATTGCCATTCCTAACAGACTGACAGTCGATAGTTTCGACAAACACCCGCTTGTCTGCGGTATGCACCGCAATGCTCAATGCAGCGTTTGCCCCGTCTTGACCATATTTGACACCGGCAAAAAGTTTGCCTTGGAAGGTTGGCAAACTGTCAACTTTTAGTGCATCCCATTCGGTTGCTGCAATTGCAGATTTCTGATTGTACGATGGCCAAAAGCCTAAACGCTGAACGTTGTGGTCAAGCTTGTCTTCACCTAGTTCGGCTTCGATTTTGCGTTCGGTCAAGTGAAACCCAAGTGACGGATTTGAGTTGTACCATGCATCGATGTCGTCGATTTCCTTTTCCTCAGATACCGACCACTCCGCCCAACCGGAATATTTGGCCTTACCGAAAAGGCAAGTTTCACGGTATTTTGTGAACACGGTACCGCTTGAAACGGGCGTAGGCGGTGTACCACACATCACGGTCATCGGATTTTCACTATCGGTAACGGTGTACTTGAGCGCCGATTCTTGCTCCGTGGTATATTCCTGAGCTTCGTCGATGATCAGCAAATCAAAGCCTTCGCCCAAACCACCGTTAGAAGTTCTGGTGCGGAATTGGACCACTCCACCTGTTTCGCACAGTTCGATGCGTTCTTGCCCTTTGGCTCGTATTGAATTAAAATCCTCGCCATCGGTCAGCCCCATCTTTTCAAGATATTTCTTAACCTTTTCAAAAGATGAATGAGAAGTGCTGATACGATGAGCCGTGTGCAGCATGTTCAATCCGTGATGCAGTCCCCAAAGTTCAAGAATGTATATGATTTCCGTTTTACCGTTACGACGCGGAATAGAGTAGCCAAACTTCTGGTGAACCCACAAACTGTCCTCATCAACAGCCATGATTGACTTGACAAGATTTTTCTGCCACGGGTAGCTCTTCAGCCCGGTTTTTTCGTATATTTCGATTGCTTCATCCGACAAGGATTCAGTGTATGGTAGAATTACCGATTGAGTAGGATTCTGATTGCCTAGTCGTTTTTCAGCCATGGCCTTCTTCCTTTCAATCGTATTGCCCAGTTTAACGCCATATGACAGGGCAAAAAAAGAGTATAAAAATAGCGGTTAACTTAATTAACCGCCAAATATCATTTCGATTAAGACAACCACATCATAGTCATCTTTAGCCATGTTTGCACCTCACGTTACAAATGAAAGTCAGCTATTTTTTCTGGCTGCTCTCATCTCACGTTCCTTGCGTCTTTTCTTTCCATACTCTTCTAATTCTTTTGCTCTTTCTTTTTGAAGACGCAGTTCTTCTTCAGTATAATCCGGCTTGCGTGATTCTGCATAGATTCGCTCCAGATAATATTTTCGAGCCAATTCCTTACTCAACATAAAAATATCACCTCAATTTATAAATATACAAATCAGCCTCTTTTTCCACTAACTCTAAATCAGCGCCACTATTTATAACAAACTCTCGCTGCTTTCTATATGCTTCATCAGCTATCAACTCAACGTAACCGCCATTACTTCCCTTGGGAACAATAATTGCCACATTGGGTACCTTTCCTATTACTGCCCCAGGTGCGACCGACGTACTCGTAAATTTGTAGGAAACACCGACTAAGTCTCTAGGATAGAAATCATTTCTGTATACTATTATATCATCTTTCAATCTAAATTTCGATATGGCGGCCTTGATATTGTCTGCGTTTCTCAAAATGATTTCCTTTTCTCTTTCATCTCTTGGGAAATAACGACCTTCCAAAAATTCATTGATTTTGAAAAACAATTTCTTGCCATCATCATCTGTGCCATTATACGTATATTTATTAATCGACCTTATCTCTTCATCTTCCAAGTCTTTTTGCCATATTCTTGCCTCTTTCCTTAAATGCTCAACAGCCTTCGAAGTAGGAATCGGATTATATCCCAATGCCCTTGCCTCCACTTCGGCTACAGTCTGAATGATGTCTTTCCTTCTAAAGCCATTATCGCCTTTTGATTTACGAATCCTTTCACGTTCGACTTTCGATTCGTTTCTCCACCCCTTAGTGTGTGCATTCTGCACGCCTCTTCCGTCCTCCGGAAAATATTCAACAATGCAGCGACAGTTATCATGACGGCGATAGATCTCCTGTTTAACTGGATAATCGTACGTCCCCGCCAGATTTGCACACCACTTGCAGCCGTTGCCAGCATATCTTCTGACGATTTTCGGCTGTAGACCTGCACTGGCGTGGAATTCAACGTTTTTAGCAATTGTGTCATCAACAACGGACTGCGTGAAGTTAGCAATCGGACTGCCCATGACGAACTTGTCATTTTCAAAATCACCTTTGGACAGGCGCTCAATCAATCCATCAACCTTATTCTGATCAATGTCCGGCTTCAGTGCGGCTAGGGTCAAGCCCGCCTTTCTATTTAGAACTTTCTGCACACCAGCCGCCAGTTCAGACACCAGTTTATAATTGGTACCCAGCGTTTTCTGTAACAGCCGTTGAGCAATATTGTAGTACATTGTACCGTTAGGCAATAATTCGTTTGTTACATGTTTTGTCAGGGCATCAGAGAGCATGCAGCCGACCTCATATGCGTACTCGTAAGCGTCAGCATATGTAGCTGACTTGTCTTCAAGCTTCTTCTGCACCTGTTTGACAATCCCGTTAGCAGCATATGACTTTTCAAATTCGTCACAGACCAGTTTCAGCAACTCCGGCAAAACATCATCAGTCATCGCTTACCACCTCTGACTGTGTAGTAATCTGCGGTTTGGTGTTTTCTGCGCCGTGAATGCCAGTTAAATCTCTAATAGTCTCGCCCGTCACAAATCCGGGAATTGCCTGATTGAGTTTGATTACGCCATCGCCAATCAACGTCAGCGTATTAGCATCGGCCTCGAATAACGGTTCCCACTTAACCTCAGTATCAACAAAACGGCTGCGTGCATAATGGAACTGGTCCTGAAGACACACCGCCGTATATGCGCAATTCAACAGGCCACTGCCCAGTGACCGCTGCGCCTTACGTCCAGCCAATCTCAGATTCTCGTGACTGGCCTTTATTGCCTCAACTGAAGAAGGATTATCAGACGCAAAGCCCAAATCATCGAGCGTCAATCCCATTTCTCCGGCAAAACCGGCAGCTGCGGTTTTCAGCTGCTCAGTAAACGGAGCCATGCTTGCGGTCGTGAACTGGCCAACAGTAGGACGGTCGCCATCATCATCCTTGTCAATCCTCAAAAGAGATGAAACCGTTGCTCTCCACGAATCCATCGGTTCGGCATCAGGATCCATGCCAAGAATGTATTTCTGCGGATACGAATAAAATTCGGCCGTGACGTCGGCTCGCTCAAGCGTGCGTTTGGCGTAACGCTGATAATACATACCTGATCTGGTGATTCTTGACCGACCAAACGGTCTGACAGCGTCGGGCCTGTGAATGACCGGAACAAGCAGCGGCATACCAGCGGGATTGGCGATTGAATATGGTGAACCGCCTTTAGGGTAATACCACGTTTCAGTCGACGTGAAATATGCTTCCAGAAGCGGTGCCTCTGTATCAGTATCTCGCTGAAGTACGGCATACCCTTCCGTTAGCAGACCCGTAATCGGGTCAATGATACCCGTGGCATTAGACGCTTCAATGACCTGCAGACGCACAGGATCAGCAGAATCAGAATCAGCAGAGACGTAGACAAAACAGCAGCTGCCAATCAATGCCGATAGAACTGCGCTGTCAAAAAACACATCGGGATTGTTCTGATTAAAAATCTGATTTACTCCAAAATCATCATTTGCAAATTCTCTAAATACCAGTCTGTCTGCCAAAGCGTCAACACCCTTCGCATTCCACCCGAGTACCGCACGATACCGATCACGCACGCTAGGCGGGATAGTCAGTCCGACGGGGGAATCATGATATTTAGATGCATACTGCTTATATCTCATCAGAACCCGTGGCCTGACGGTTGCCAGCTTGCGTTTCAGGTACCCCATACCCTTAAATTCACTCACTTTATCTACTCCTTTCATGTCGCGCGAGAAAAAATGTACAGTGACGGCGGGAAAGCACGGACGGACCGTGGAGGGGGTCTATACCCCCCTGTATCTGGACCAGTCCAGTGACTGCGGAAGATTCCTGTTGCCGATTACTTGAGGCTTCTTTTTAAATCCACTAGCATATAGCTTGTCCGATTTCTGACGGTTGCATTGCCAATGAGCCAGCTGCAGATTGTCCAGACTAGATGGATGACCACCCTTGCTAATCGGTACGATGTGATCAATGACAGGCGACAATGGATCCGGAGCTTTTAGCGTCTTGTCAACAGGCTTGCCGCAAATCCCACAGACGTTTTGTGTCAGTAATATTCTTCTCTTATTCTTCTCAAATGCAGTCCTGTGCTGTCCTTGTCTGTCAGCTCTGACCATGCTGTCACCTCCACTGGTGGTATATAAAAAGGCAAGGGATTAACTTGCACTCCAGGGGGATGCTTACCATCTTGGCATGGTATCCCCAAGGGGGTGTTAATCTCTTGCCTTTTTCGACGTTATCATAATAGCATGTATGCACGGTTACTTTGTATACACTCCAACTACACTCTTACTACACTTCAACTACACTACAACTGCACTCAAACTACACTGATTGACTGAACGCCCTGAATGTAAAGCTTGGTGACATAGCTGCAGCTATAGCTGACATCGTCCGCTATCTCTTCTAGAGACTGTAGGCCGATGAAGTATCGGTCCAAAACCAATGCCTGCTTCTGATTGTCGAGAGCGTCAATGCATCGTGTAATGTCTGTCCTGTCCTGACGTGCATACTTGAGAAGCGTGTTGATTTTATCTTCCAACTCTTCCCTTTGAATAAGCTTGTCTGTCAGCGTTATTTTGACTGATGATTTAGGTTCACTGCTCATGGCTGGGGACTTGAGCACGATAAGATCACTGTCAATCTGTGCCAGCTTGTCTTCCAGCCGCCGAATTTTTTCCATCTTCTTTCGATACTGAAAAAGATATGCTTTATTTGCCTTGAAGATTTCTTCCAAGTAATATCACTCCTTTCTAAACAGCATTGAGTCGAATTGTACCCGTTGACCCAAAAATCGCTTAGCGGTTTTTTAGGGACGTTTTAAGCAACCCGCTCGATCGTAAGCACATCATTGGCGTTGACATAAAAATCGGGGGTTTGAGTATCGTTGTACTCAAACCACATGCTGACAAAACCTTTTTTGATTTTAAAAGACTGCACTACGATCGCTAAAAGGGACTCTTCAAGCTTGCCATTGCGGGGGTAGGAATATCTTCTGTATTTGATTCTGTATTTCATTTTTCTTCCTCCTTAACTTTTCGTTCTGCTTCTTCAGCGGTTTCAGCTTTGACCAATCGATTAGTGATGATGTCATCAATTTCAACGGTCACTATATAATTTTTCATTTCCTCACTCCTCGTCGTCCATCAAACACTCCACTATCGCAACCATAATCCCACTTCCCACGAGTACAAGCACCACAAGTACACCTTGTGGTAGAAAACGTTCACCAACCAGTGCCACCAAAAGGCACATTGACGCTATCCACATTAAAACTTTGCACCAATCCATTTTTCATTTCCCTTTCAATCGTTTGTCATTCTCGTTACCCTCCTTCGTTATCCAATCAGCACTTTGCATAGTATCCACATTGCTACAAACCATAACAACAACAACGCTGTTACCAGACAACCTGCTTTATCCTTAGAATCCATATCTAAACACTCCTATTCTTTTAAGTCAATTTTGTTTAAGTGTTTCATGATGATGTTTAATATTTTTCCGACTTCTTCAAAATCATAGGTTCTTAGACAATCCTCATCTACAGGCTCACAGATTTCCCAGTTGTTCATATGTTCTCTTTCGATAAATATAGTATGGTCCTTATAATAGACTTCCAAACTTTCGAGAAGTCTTTCGTCGAATTTCTTATTGTATTCAAGCTGACCATTGAGGTCCATAGCCTCAACATAAAGACTTACGTATGTTGCTTTTAACTCAGCAATCATATTTTTAAAATTCGTATTCATTCCGCATACCTCTGTTCTTTTTTTAGAATCCATATCCTACCAGTCCCTCCTTAACAATCTTGACCGCATCATCTGCCGATCGCGCGATACCATGGATGATTCCGTACCGGTTTAACATCTTATGGAAAGTGATCTGATCCGGTCTCGGTCTGCCTGTCGCCGTCTTGACTTCAATGTAGAATACTTTTCCGTCACTGATCCGGAACCCGTATAAATCAGGATGACCCTTCGGCAACCCCGTATCGAACCATCGCCCGTCAGCCATTTTGACTTTGCCGACGTTTGCTCTGAACACCCTGCATCCGTTTTCCGACAATGCTATTTGAATTTCGTTCTGAATTTTATGTTCTGGACTCATTAAAAAATATACTCCTTATTGTTCATTTATGCGATTATACACGCTTTTTGCATAAAGGTGACACATAGAAGTGTCACCGCCATTTTTTAACGACACCACCTTAGCCTTACTCTCCCAACAGTTTCAGTGATTGGTGACGCGGTGACACTTATTTTCAACTTTTCTATAGTAGCCCCTTTACTACTACCCCCTATATATATATATATTATTATTATTATTATTATATATAGAGTAGTAGTGTCACCTTAAACGCTCTAGCCTTACAACCACAAGGGATTAAGACGGTGACACTTCTAAAACGGAGATATGTCACCATGTGTCACCGCATATAACCTCGCTTGGTAACTCCGTTAATTTTCTTCCGCCCTTTCCTGAAGCCGAAGCGGTTGATCATAATATTTGAGATACGGTTAGACAGTTTCCTGTCTGATGCCAAATTGACAAGCGATAAGTCAAATTCGATGTCAGCCGAGCTGATGAAATCTTTGCCTTTCCAATTGTTTTCAATCAGATCTTCGATTTCATCTTCAAGCTCGTCCGTGTGCATAAAGTTTCTGCGGTACTCGGCAATCATTTCATCTTGTTCTGCATTGAATGCAAATTTGAAATCAGGCTTTTTGCGATATTCGACCACCGCCTGCCCCCACACCTGCTGCGTGAAGTCGGGCGTCAAATCCTCGACGGGATTCATAGTCTGCTTGTCCTTGTTTACCAGTATCGGCAGAAAACGCCGTTCGCCTGTTTTATCTTTGAGATAATACAAATCGTTTGTTGTCCGCACCAGTAAGAACTTTTTAGCGAATTGCGACACGCTCCGCCCGTATGGCTCGCGATATTCAAACTGTTGCATCGTGACGAACCGTTTCAGCTCTTCAAACGATGCTTTGCGAGTGGCGGTCATTTCGTCATCGTTGACGATCAGCGCCTTTCGCATAACCGAAAAATCATCTTTATCGGTAAACGTGTAAAACTGATCGGTATAATATCCAAGCGGAGCGATATTTTGCCAGAATGATGTTTTGCCTGCGCCTTGCCCGCCGACCAGATCAAGAACGAAATCAAACTTCACGGACGGATCAAAAATCTTAGCGACTCCACCATAAAAAAACATTTTTGTCGAAAGAATCACTTCTTCTCGCCTTTCAGCTCCCAAAAAATCACAAAAGACGGTAGTCAGTCTGTCTTTGCCGTCCCATTTTCCAGCGGCTTCTTCCATGTATATCTTCAGCGGATTGTACCCGTTGTTGTACGCTACCTGTTCGATTGCGGTTCTAATTCGCAACTGGTCAAACAGGACGTGCTGATACTTTGCGCTGCTTTCAATGTAGCAGGCAATTGAATCGACATACCCATCACGCACAAAACCTTTAGCGATATGCAGTTCAGGGCAATCTTTGACAACTTCGACGCATTCGGTGTACTCGTTATAACGAAACATCCCTTTTAGCAAAGAATCCATTTCTAAAATTACTTTGATGTTAAAGATCGAATTTCGCTTGATATGATCTTTTGAATCGACCAAAAAAGGCGACTTGTTGATCTGGAGCCCTTTCAGCTTTTCTGCATCATCGCTTTTGATTAGTTTCAAGAACCTCCCTCCTCTCTGCGTCTTAGCTCTGCCGTGATAATGCTTTGCACGGTTCGTTCAACTTCTGCTTCACTCAAAGAGTGTTCAGTGTTCTCGTTCGCAAGCAAAGCAAGATTGTAGGCTATCTGAGGATCAACGTTACGTCTGAGCAACCCGCCGACAAAAACGGTTAACGCATTGTTGCGCCCTCCGGTTTCGCCGAGTCCCGTGATAATCTGCTCGAAAAGCTCGGTTGTCTGTGTTTTGCCCCCGAAGCTTCCTGTAAAGTTTGCCTGAGGTGCAGCCCGCACTGATTTTTCTTTGATTAAATCAAGCAGCCCCTGGTCAGGTTCTCTCATAGTACCCGTCTTGCTGATCCATTGATATGGCTTATCATCAATGACGGATGGTGCAACTACCACATAGTTGTTGACATGAGCCTTGATATCAACCCCCGGCAAAAAAGCGATGTTTTGTGCAATCTTCGTGCCGGTCGGTTTTTTGAAAAAATATTGAAAACCATTGTGCGCCGTGCGTTGTGCCAGCGTGTCCTTGAACCACTCCGGATGGCCTGCCTTTTTGATTTCCACAACCCCGTCTGCCCCGTCAGCGTGGCGGTCGATGTCAACCACGAAGAATTTATCAGTCTTAAGTGCAATGTTGGCATAAGGGTGTTTGTTCCAGAAATTCCGTATTTCATCCGGTGTCATAGCCGGCAACCCGGCGAACTTTTTGAGCGGCTTCTTGCCGACTGTCGGGATTACATAAAAACCACGCTCTGCATAACTCACGGCGTAATTAACTAGATTTTCCATTATCTCACCTCACATAACGGGCATCCCACCCGTCCGGCAGTATATGCTTACTGGCCTTCGTTTTTGCTAGAATGGCAGATCACTATCGTCAATGTTGTCTGCGGCATTAGCAAACGGATCTTGCGGTGCTTCCGCTTGTTCTACCTTGATGTCTGACTCCGCAAAGTCGTAATTGCGGTACGGGCTTGACGGGTCTTTTTTGTTCGGGGATTCCGTGATCTTCATTTGCATAACCTGTCCTTCGTGCCCTGCATTGAATTTGGCAACCACTCGCTCGTAAATGCCCGTTTCATCCCCCGCCAAATCATCAGGCGTCAACTGTAATTCGCTCAGTGCTGCGATTTTGAAAAGCAGCTTGATGTTTTTTGATACAACGAAGTCCGGCATCGGTGATCCGTCTTTCTTCTTGTCAGCAAGGTTGACATGCACAAATTCCTTGCGCCCTGCGTCAGCACCGGCAATTACCTGGAAACTGAAGTTAATGCACTCATACCCGCTCGGAAATGCCGCATGGTTAACCTTGTCAAGCATGACCTCATACGTTCCCGGCTTGAGGTTGTCAAACCCGTCATTAGCACTGTCTTTTTTTGCGTTCCAACCACTCTTCATAATTCCGTTAGCTACGTCTTGTAAACTCATATTTTTTTCCTCCTAGTTATTTATCCTGGAACATACCCTCAACTGAATTTAACAGTTTCCGGACACGCTCATTTTTAATGTCTTCTGCTTTATAAACCTGGCGGTAATCCGTCACTGAACGTCTGTAGACGTTCTTCCCAAACTTCTCCGTATGAATGACTAGATCACAATTCCCGTTCACGACGTTATAGTACTTGGCTTTAAGGCTAGGTACTTTTGACTGTGCTCCAGTCTTTTCGTCAACAAGCGCCAGTTCGCGACTGATGTAGATGACATCTTGGTCCAATGCCTTCAAATCCATCACGAACTGTTGCAGGACTGCATTGAATGCCGTGTATCCTCGTGCGTATCCGATATCTCCAAGCGACTGAACGTGGTTCTTCAAGCAGATTGCCTGCTCGATCATGACGCAAATATCGTCGATTACGTCAACGATCACCGTCTGGAATGTACAGTTTGGTTGCTGAAGTGCCGTTACGATTTCGTCTAACTGCTGAATGCAGCTTGATTTTAAGTTTCCTCGTTCATCACGAACATTTCTGATTTGAATGCTCGGGGCAGTGCCCTGCTCCGAATTTCCGTCAGTGTTGAGCACCAACGGGTGTGGGAAGAAGCTTGTAAAATAGCTTTTCCCACTCATCGTTGCACCGTAAACAAAAAAGTTGTGCGGCTCTTTTTTTGGTTGACATGGTTTGTCTTCAGGTAAAATACCCATAAAAATTCCTCCTCATTATCTTCTCGGCAAGCCCGGCAAATTATGATCTTTTGCCCAATGGTATGCCCAACCCCTTTTCCAACCTTTGAGTATTGCATATTGCAAACACTCTTGATAAGTTTGCAAATCCCATGAGAGTTTGTCTCCTAGGTTGTTTCTTATTTGCTGCTTCATATACTTCTCAGCGAATTTCCTCCTTTTCTGCTCGGCAGTGTCAATTTCTTCAATCTCGCCCTCGGCAACGTGTAGCTTTCGCTTTGGTGCCGGAATAACCGGATTATATCTGCAAAACGGGTCAAGACACGTGTTGTCGTTCTCCCGGATGACTTTTGTGTTCCATACCGCCATGCATTCAGGGCACTGACAAACGGTCAGACCGTCAACGTTTTTCTGCCGTCTTGCTTTGGTGTGCATCATATCTGCCCAGTCCCGTTCTTCTGACGGCAAACCGTGACGTTCCCAGTTGCCGACCATATCGATGATGGTTGCGGTTTTTCCTTGTCGGGGATTCAGACACCGCATCGCAAATTGCAGAAACAGTGCCAGCGACTGGGTAGGCCTTGCCATAATTACACAATCAACGTTCGGCAAGTCGATGCCTTCGGTAAAAAGGTTGACGTTCGTCAGAATTTTGACCTTGCCGTCTCGAAAATCATCGACTATCCGGTCTCTGACATCCGGCGGCGTATCGCCGTCGATTTCTTCGGCTGATATTCCCGCATCCTTGAACGCTTGCGCACATAGTTTGGCCGTCTGTACGCTGAACCAGTAAACCACCGCTTGCTGGCCGTCAACTCGTTTGCGGTATTCACTTACAACGGATTGATAAATGCCTTTTTCAATAGCATCCGTCATCGATCCGACTGTAAAATCACCTGTTGACGATTTTTTGAGCTTGTCATCATCAATTTTTTTACGGGCAAAATAACGGAAGGGTGCGAGAAACCCTGTATCCATCAGTTCTTGGATTTGTTTGCCTTCTACGATGTCAGTTGCAATCTGATCGAGCTGCAGTCGTCCCATTCTGACGGGGGTTGCCGTAAACAGCAGCTTAACCGCATTCGGGAATGCGTCGAGAACTTTCATGTAGGTTTTTGCCAAAGCATGATGCGCTTCATCAACAAGGATCACGTCCGGTTTGGCTAGCTTGCCGATGTTTCTTGTAAAGGTCTGGACCATGCCGATTTGGCAGAATTCCGGCTTTACGTTCTGTTCGGCAAAGGTTCGCTTGACCTGATCTACAATCTCTTTACGGTGGACGATGAACAGAATCCTGTTCCCCTTGGCAGTTGTCCGCCTTGCAATTTCTGCCATGACAACTGTTTTACCGGTTCTTGGCGGAGATTGAACAACAATGCATTTGTTGCCTTTTCTCAAAGAGCGGTAGACGTTATCTAAGCACTCCTTCTGATAGTCTCTTAGTTCAAATGTCACTTAATCACGGTCTTCCGGTTCGTCTTAAGGTGAGCCCCTTTCACTTCTTTGCCGGTTTTGAGCGCCTTGTAAATTGCCATTTTGCTTAGTGTAACGGTCGTCTTCGTGACCATGAACTGGTCCGGAATTGCTGACGCGTTATCGACAACCACGCTCTCCTTGTAATTGCGTGGCTTTAGTACGTGATTCTCGGTCTGCAACTCCTTCAGACCTGCATCATCCATAGCAGATGTCATGTAAGCTTGAAGGCGGTTCACCGCATTCTCAGCGGATTTCTTCGCCAATTGCAATTCTTTGATTTTCTTGGCATAAAAGTCGCCTTTTGCGGTGTTGCGCTCAATCAAGAATGCGATGTGGTCAAGCGTGGTGTCTCTTGCTTCACCAATCGCTTCAAGCGTATCTTTCAACGCTTTTTCAGAGACGTCAGCGCCATCATCAAAAAGTGCTTCGACTTTTCTGTAATTGTCATTTAAGTCAAAAAGATTCATTTTTATTTCCTCCTGTTTTTGTGCTATAATAAACACGTTTTAAGTTTTAAAATTTCGGGCCGTTCCTTCTTTCAAGGGACGGTTTTTTTAGTATCCTAACTCGTCCAGTTCTTCCAATGTGTCCCACAATTCTTGTCTTACTTGGCTCCATTTCCGCCAGTCTTTAACTACCAGCTCGTCCAAGGCCCAAAGCAAACTATGCGGTTTCTTGGCTTGCTTCATGAAGGCTTTTACAATTTCCTCCGGATCATCTGACGGTTCGACAAGACGGGGATTACCGGTCTTAGGGTCTACCATCAAGCAGAATTCCTTCTTGTATTCCATCTCACTCACCTCCTTTCTCATCTTCACACCCCCACAAACACCCAATAGCCCCTATCATCAGCCCTACTACCACGTGCCCGTAGACGGCTCCAACGATAATGCCCAGGATGCACAGCAGCAACGGGCAAGTGCTATTTGCTAACACGTTCATTTTTTGTTCCTCCTTTTCTTCCTTACGTTTTCGATTTCTTTGATTTTCCCAAGTACCCTCTTAAGCATTTCGTCTCCGTACGTCTTCTTTGTGATGTCTATCAGCTTTTTGGCATCTTCACCACGGGCTTGTGTCTCCAAAGTACAAAACGCTGCAATGTAAGCTAGCAGCTCTTTTTCTGCATCAGGATCATTGACATGTGAAGTTACAGCGGCAACGAGCCATGCACTATTTTCTGTTTCCCATTTCGTGTTACTAGCCATGGCAAGCAACAAACCCATGGTACTGGCAGGCACCATGACGGCCTTTTCTTTTCCTATTTCCACGTTTTTCATCTCCTTATCTTGGCAACTTCGCCCGCCAGTCAATCCGCTGGCGGTTTTCTTCCATCCATTCCTTTGCCGGCTTGGCAAAGATTATGTTTTGCTGACCACGGGCGTTGGCACGGATCAGCCAGCCATCAGGCCCGGTAATCTCGTTGCTGAATTTCGAGAAGATATAGAGCGCTACCCACGCTCGGCTTTTGTTTCCACAACACTTTTTGCGGAATTCGTCGAGCGACCATGTAATGCCCAACAAATCTTGATTAAGCAGATCATCAATTCTGCTGTTAACCAAGTTTTCGACATATTCTTGGTCAACCGTTATTTTTATTGGCGACATACTAAATCCTCCTATTCTTTAAAAATATCTAAACTGACATCCAACGCATCTGCTATTTTGCACATTAATTCAAAACTAGGCTTTTTTATCTTCCCGTTCCGCAACTGATACACTGTCCTGTTGTTTTTAGACAACCCCATCTTCAATGACAGCTGATTAATACTCATGTCCTTTTCCGACAATATCTTTTGTATCTTATCCCACAACATATTGTGTTCATCCTCCATTTAACTGTCTATATATTGACAATAGGTATTATTTTTGATATATTCTCTTTAGCAAATAAGCAGCCTCCTAAAATTGTTTATTTACTATTTTTCGAAAGAAGGTCCCTTATGAACAGTCTTGTATCAACTCTAATAACAGCTCTCGTAGGTTTTTTAAGTGCTATTGTTGGTGGGTTTTATGCTACTAAAACCGAAAAACAAGTAACCGCTAGAATAACATTTGAAAATGCTTATCACGAAATATTTGAACTAATCGAAAATAAATTTTACGATAAGTCGCTTTCCGACTACGAAATTAAAAGGCTAGGTAGAGAAATATACTCTATCTTGCAAAAGTCAAATGGATACTATTATCCATCTTTAAAAATCTACGCATTGTGGATGTTTAGTGGCAATTACGATGGTAACTTACAAGAATTGTGGTTTGCTTTTTCTTCAACTTTCGATAAACAGTATGAGCAAGTAACGTCACTAATTGGCATTCCAAAAAGAAGCAGATATTATCGAATAAACACTAAACAATATTCAAGTTTTTCTCATCTGATTAAGATATACTTTTTTTCTAAAAACGGCGCTATTGAGTTACTTATTATACTTATAGGCCTTTTAATATCATTAAATTATTTCATTAATTAGAATTACTATCAGTACCGTAATTGTTGAGAATACAAAATCCGGTCTCCCCTTGTATTCACTTACTTTAAAATTGGCGTAAGCTAGTAGAATCCATAATAATAACGTTACATAAAGCTTGCTATCCATAGCAGATACCTCACCTATAAATAGGTTTTATAATCACTTTTACAAATTTTGCGGTCATCTCTAACACCGCTTTATTTCGGTCGTCGCTAATTACAGTGACGGCTTTTTTCGTTTTCGATAAATTCATTTAAGCCACCCTTGTCTTTTCTTATTTTTTTCACTCATTTAATCATCCCCTTCCTGATTGCACTCAGCCCGTCTTCCGAATAAAGCCATTGCGCCACTTCTTTGTCACTGTATCGTGATTTTGAATTGGCCCATCTGCCGAATCTGTTTTGACCAGGCTGTTCGGCCTTTATGCCGAGCTGATTTGCAATCTTGCCTACTTTTTGCGCAGAGATTCCCAATTTCTCGCCTACTTCCGTAGCAGAGTATTCCTTGCGTTTCATGACGGGGATAGTCATTTCACCTGTCAGTTCCTTAGCTGCCAAAGCGAGCATTGATTGCGCTGAAGATTGAGATTCAGTAGCCATTGCAATCTTGTAAAGCAAATTTGCTTTACGCGTTTTTGCATTTTCTTCCATAATCGTTAATCGTTTGTTGGCAACCAGTGTTTTGTTGTCTGTCTTGACCGCTTGGCGCATGTTGAAATAGTTGTCAACCAGATCATCGTAAATATCCCATGCGGTATCGTCTTCAAGGATTTTAAGCAACTTTGCATAGCCGCGTTCAGATAACAGATAGATATGCTTAGATGCGTTAATCTGTCCTTGATTAAATCCGAGGTCACTCAGTGTGACCGCAAAATTTTCAACTTTCAAATCCAAGATATCTATTCCATTTTTAAATCTGTTAATTTGTCTTTCTATCGCTTGATTAATTGCTTTAACTGGTCTGTCATGAATCGCTGCGATGTCCTTAACCAACATTGCTTTCTTATCTTCACCGAAACCACCCTCGATTCCGGTAAATTCAAAAGCGCCAACTCTTTCTTTACCTAAAACTTTCAGTTCGTTCATTTTCTGATGCCTCCCTTAGCTAAGCTTAAAGTCAGAGATGATCTTTAAAATCACTCTGTTTGCTTGCGGATTTCTCTTGCGGCCCGCTAAATAATCTGACAAATCTTGCTTAGACATCCCGTACATCGTTGCTAACGATGCAATCGATATGTCATTTGCGTCAAGATATGCTTTGATTTTTTGCCTTCCATTTAAGGTCTCTGGCATAACAGCCACCTCCTTAGTCTGTCTCATCAGTGCATGGTGACCGACCCATGCAGACGGGGCATTAACCCCGTTTCGACAACTATCAGGGCAGTTCTCGTCATGGCAGGAAGGTCTCCCCCCGCTCGGATATGATCCTTGACAGGTGGCACTCTTGGCTCCGGCGGTGCCTGCCGTTAAATTTTCAAAGAACAAACAAACCCAAGCTGATTACTAGGCGTGTTATTTGTAATCGTCGGTGTCTAGTACCGACGAAGCTAGTTAGCGGCCCCGCCCTAGGCCTCATTTAACCGGAAATACGTTCCCGAACTTGGATAAGCAAAATTGTAAGTAGAAATGATAGAAAAATCGTATAAAATAGTTGACTATTTTATACATATATTCTACAATTAGAGCGTAGTTAATAAGCATCGAAAAAAGAATTAACCGGCCAAGGAACAAGCCTTTTTTCTTTGCTTTTGTCTATCAACTTAACTTACAAAATTTATTATACGCATATTTTCTACAGTGTCAACAAAAAACATAGAAAATTTGCATATATTTTTTGTGAGTGCCCGGAAAGGACGACTTACTCATGAATCTTTACGAAAGAATAAAAGCCCTAGCTGACGCGCAAAAGATTTCAATTAGACGGTTGGAAGAAAATATTGGCTTCGGTAATGGAACTATAAATAGATGGAGAAAAACTACCCCTGGCGTAGATAAATTGTCTAAAGTGGCTGATTATTTCCACGTTAGTATCGATTACTTAATGGACAGGACGGATGATAACAACTCCGGCAAAACCGATATGACCATCGAAGAAGCGCTCGATTCTGTTATGAGTTACGACGGAAAACCTATCACGGATAACGATCGTGAAGTGCTGCGCGGCATAATTGAGGGATATCTTAATACCAAAAAGGGGTGATGCGTCCTGAAACGCTTGGAAATAGAAAAGAAATACGGTGTTACAGTGGCCTACAGTGACTGCCTGGATGGAAAAGGCTACTACATACCAGTCTGCAGAATGATAGTAGTCAACAGCCAGCTATCCGAGCAGGAACAGTTTGAAGTGATACTGCATGAACTTGGTCATGCTCGCCAGGCTGACTACTCCGGACTGTATAACTGTACTAAGACGGCGCATTCGAAAATGGAAGCCGAAGCAGTAAGTTTTATGCTCAGGGAAGAAGTCAAGGAGTATCTTTCGGAAAACTCATTGGAGAGTTCCAGTGTCAATCCGGTTGTTTTCCTCGAAAACCGGCATCTGTCTCTGAGATACGCCCCGGTCGTCGAGAAAATCTTGTCACAGATTTAAAGTGTCTGACCAACAGAGTCGATGTCATTAAAAGCTATCTCAATACTTATGTAAAAAGGAGGACATGCTATGTCCAAGAAGATTAAAGATGAAAACGGCAACGTGTACGTGCAAAAAAAGCCGTTTTACAAAAAGGTTTGGTTCTGGCTGTTGGTGGTTATTGTTGTCATCTGTGCTGGTGGTGCTTTAGGCGGCGGTGACGGTTCTAAATCGTCTGACTCGTCTTCAGCTGCTTCTTCCAAAAAATCAAACGATGCCGACAAAACGATTTCCGAGAACGCTGAATTCAGAAAGAAGTTTGACGCTATCAAGGTCGGCGACCTGATGAACCATGGCGATGGCGGCGACGCTCTTGCAGACGTTGAAAAGTCACTGGGTAAGCCGTCCACGACGTCCACTACCAATGATCAGGGCGTCAAGGTCAAGGATTATATTTGGACCAAGGGCAGTGTCAGCATCAATGTTCAGTTCAACGACGACAAGGTTGTTTCAAAAGACATTGACGGTTTTAAATTTGCACGCAAGACAAAGATGAATCTGGACGGCTTCAACGGCATTGCAGACGGCGCCACCTATAGTGATATCGTCGCAAAATTCGGCGAACCGGACGGCCTGGATGAAATGTTGGTCAGTGGCGAAAAGACTGTGACTGCTATCTGGTTAACCGGGACAAAAGGTGGTACTGTTACACTGCAGTTTACCAACGACGCTTTGACAAGCAAAACACAATCCGGATTAAAGAATTAAAGCATACGAAAAAAACCGCATCCCCCCTAACGCCAATCAGTCGGGATACGGCTTCTGAAATACGCCACCAAATGGTGTGCTATTTGTATACTCTATTTTATCATTTAAAAGGAGGAAATACCATGGCTAGTTACAAAAAAACAAAAACTGGTTGGTCAGTACGTGTCTCCAGACGCGAAAACGGAAAACTGAAGCAAGTTTACAAAGCGGGATTTGCGACAAAAAACGAAGCCAAAGCTTTTGCCCAAGAAATTGAATCTGAGAATTCAATCGAGAAAAAAGGAAAACTGTTCGCAGACTATTTTACTGAATGGCATGAGACGTATAAAATCGGCAAAGTTGCCCCTAGCACTTATCGTAAATATCTGCATGTTGATAAAATTCTGCATGACCACTTCCCTGATACCGAGCTGGCTGACATGAACCGTCAAAAATACCAACGGTTTTTAAACGATTTTGGAGCTGACCATAGCAAAGAGATGATGTCGGAAATAAGCATTTATGTACGGGGATGCGTTAAATCTGCATTGTACGACGAATTGATAAAGAAAGATTTCACCATTGGTGCAGAACTAGCATATGATCGCACCAAAACAAGACAGATAGAATATCTTAATTTCAACGAAATCCAAACACTGATTCAGACAGCAACCGAAAATTTGGACCCACGCTATACCAGCTTGTACATGATTATAACTGCCATTTATACCGGGGCAAGATTAGGTGAAATAGCAGGACTAACGTGGAAGGACATCGATTTCATGCATCAAACCATCAGCATTAACAAATCCTATAGCTATGTGCAGCGCGAACTTAAAGAAACGAAAAGCAAGGCATCTAACCGCGTTATAGCAGTTAATTCAGGCTTATTGACAATCCTTAAGCAACTTAGATCTAACGGAAACATTATGGTATTTGCAAATCAACGTGGAGAAATCCCTACTAGCAATGCCGTAAACAAAGCGTTGCGCAAATTGATGTCTAAATCGGGCTTAAACAAAGCAGGATATCATTTTCACAGTTTACGCCACTCACACGTTGCTTATCTGCTTTATCAGGGAGTGGATCTATATGCCATCAGCAAAAGGCTCGGACACAGTGATCTGACCATCACTATGAAGAAATATGCATATCTTATACAAGAATATGAAGCTGAGCAAAACAAAACGATTGCAACAAAATTGCAACAACTTCAAGATTTTTAGCTCTTTTTAGTTACAACTACAAAGAAAAAAGCCCGTCAAACGGGCTTTTAACACATTTAAAAATTACTTATAATACCGGTGATCGGGGTCGAACCGATACGTCCTCAACGGACACTGGATTTTGAGTCCAGCGCGTCTGCCAATTCCGCCACACCGGCATAACAACAAAATATATTTTACCAAGTCTAGCCGCATTTGTCAAGCGACCGAAGGCGGTAACCGGAATCGAACCGGTGATGAAGGTTTTGCAGACCTCTGCCTTACCGCTTGGCTATACCGCCATTCTTTTTTCACGAGATATAAAATATCTCAATTGGGGTAACTGGATTCGAACCAGTGCATGACGGTACCAAAAACCGTTGCCTT
>ERZ791902.374-NODE-374-length-34584-cov-155.551942_pt1 | contig 34584 bp, 26 predicted proteins | sample MGYA00510149_ERZ791902 | MGnify/ENA primary metagenome ERZ791902 (study PRJEB30046, sample SAMN00792060) | human gut metagenome | study: EMG produced TPA metagenomics assembly of the A metagenome-wide association study of gut microbiota in type 2...
TACGTTCCAACCTCTCTTATTCTCCTTTGGCTGCTTTAGAGCTTTATGTTAATAATTACAAGTCATAGTTTTGAGAGACGAAAAACATAGAGTTGCGGAGCAGAAAACATAGAGTTGTGACTTAAATGTCTTCAAATAAGCTTATTATCCGAAAAATCAATCAACTGCAAAATGACTCAGTTACTCAGTTACTCAATTACTCAGTTTCTATCTGACCCCTATCTTTTCCCCTATATAGATAGTATATTATATATATAAATTATATATATATATAATTTATATACTTACAATTTATAATCAAGTTCGGGATGTATACGGTCAAAATAAAACTGAGTAATTGAGTAACTGAGTAACTGAGTCAAAAATCGCTCTTTCAACAGTTTCTAGACAAGTAACTCTTTCTTACAGATACTTTCAGATAGAGATAGTGTATTTATGTATTTTCAAGAGGTATGAATCTTCTTCCTTTTTATTCCATTGATTGTTCTATAATATAAAAATAAATATCTACACTCACTTGCCCCTACAAGCCCTGGTCCAATGGTCACCGACGCGAAGCGGAAAGGTAAAGGGTGTATGGGTGGGGCTTTGCGTGTGTGGCATCCTTTGCGCGCGGAGCTTACTGGCGAAACTTGAGTAATTAACAAATAAATAATGCAGTAAATATTATCAGAAATTACACCGGATGAGTTTAAAATAGGTGGTAAAAACTGGTTGATAGGGGGTAAAAACTGTTTTCTTTTATATAAAACAATATTTTTAACCTCCTGAAAAGACAAAATTTACGACATTGGTAATCCGAAATGTTGTATCTTTGCATCAGTTAAAACAAACGGACGTTGTGAAACGTCTTTTCATCATCTTTTACTTATACAAATAAAATTAGAAAGTTTAATCTAATTATAAAAAAGAGTGCTCAAGTGATTGAGTGCTCTTTTTTTATTTCCTGTAAAAGGCTTCATATTCGCGAGCCACCTTTATATAATGGTGGTGCTTTTCTATATATTCCATACTTTGCTTTTTTAACAGAGGTATCCGCTCTGGATGCAGGATGAGTTTTTCCAGTTCTCCGTAGACACTCTCGTAGCTGGGCTCTACGTTGATGATGGGACGAAGCTGGGTTTCATGAAGAATCTCGTAGTTTTCCGGTTCTCCACCTCCTATGCAGATGATGCCCCTTGCCATCGCTTCCAGCGGATTCATGGAGGGAGTGTAGCTGTAAAGCTGGTCGAGGATGGCATCGCTCCCGTTCATCATCCTTACGTATTCCCGGAAGGGCAGGTTTTCTGCCTGGCGCAGCTCCATCCTGTCAGGATATTTTTCTGCTATCGCCTGAGCAGCCTTCAGCATGATGTCCGTGCCCTTATATTCGCTCCGGCTTCTGTTGATGCCGATGAAAACCCTTACCCTGTCACTATCCTCCTGAGCCGGTTCCAGGTCATGGGGCTTGATGGGGAGAGGGATAAAGGTGGTCTTTGCGGGGAATTTCGGGTGATAGCATGCCCAGTATTCATAGAGTCCCGTCACGATGCCGTCGCACTCGCCGGCTATGATTCTGTTGAGCCTTTCCTTCTCCGTGCCCAGCCAGTCTTTCCTTTCCTTCAGGGCGTCAGCGTTGGTCCGCAGGGTCTCTCCCATGTTGAAATCGCTGTATCTCAGCGGTTTGTCGTTGCAGCAGCCACTCACCCAATAATAGTCCATCCCGAAACCGCCCAGGATGATCTTCCCGTTGTGCCGTTTCAGATAGCGGTAGACGGGTAGGATGCGCTCTGCCTTCACCTCGAGAAACATGGGATTGATGAGCTGTACGACATCATATCCGCGAAGCTTGGGCAACAGCGCATACAACCGTGCCATATACGCTATTCCGCCCCATTTCCCGGGCTTCCTGACCAGGTCGATATCCCGCGGATAGTTCTTCCAGAAGTCGCCGTTGGAGAGCACGGTAACCTGATGCCCCAGCTGTCGGAGTCCCTCGGCAAGTGTGGCATGAACGTTGCTGTATTCTCCCATGAGTAGTATTTTCATATCCTATGAATCTAAAAATGAATTTTTATCCCTTCAGCTGGGGCAGGGTCATGACCATGAGTCTTCTGCCCACCTTGCTTCTTATCGCCTTGCAGAACAGCTGGTATTTCTTGGTGTATTTCTTGTCCGGAAGCGGATAGAGCCCCTTGTCGTGGAGCCGCTTCATGGCATCTTCCAGATGACGGGTGCTGCGGGTGAGCAGGATAGTGTTGTAGAGATAGTCCATGGTGAGCTGGGCTATTCTGCGGTTGAGGGCCACTCTCTCAGTATCAGACAGCAGCGCCGCCTTTTCCTGCAGATGGCAGATGACGAGCTCGGTATCGGCGAGTCGCTTCAGATTGTGGCGCATATTCTCCTTCTGATGCATGATGGAGTCTTTCCTCGTGCGGTAGAAATATGCCCTGGCATCGGTGGTGATGACTCTTTCAGCCTTCAGGAAGAGGAGCGGGGTGAATTCCTCGTCCTCGTGCAGGATGCCTGGGGTGAAGCGCTGGTTCTGCAGGATATCTCTCCTGAAGACATAGCTGCAGGCTGAACCCCGCAAGTTGTTGTTGTGCAGGAAGATACTTCCGCTAACCGGTTCGGTATATGAATAAGGTACCTCCGTAATCTCCTTATCCGTCAATTCGAAATATACGATGTCGGGGTTGTGATATCTCACGAGATCGAGACAGTGTTCATAGCCCCGCTGGAGCAGATAGTCATCGCCGTCAATAAACTGCAGGAATCTGCCGGTAGCTATCTTGATGCCCGTGTTCCGGGCTATCGACAAGCCCTGGTTGCGCTGGCGCAGATGGATGAAATCGTCCTGATAGTCCATCAGGTCGTGGATGGGCGAGAGGTCGCTTCCATCGTCGACGATGATGATTTCGCGCTCCTTGGGATTGAGCGAGAGCTGCAGGATGCTTTTCAGGCAGAATTCCAGATATTCTGACGGCAGGTTGTAGGTGGTGATGATGAAACTTACCAGTGGCATCTGAGCTTTCTGGCCAGACAGAGAATTTGATGTATAAGATGATTGACTTTGCATAATCGTTGATAACCTAATATTTTAAGAAGTTGAAGTTTGAAAGGATGGATTCCTTTATCTATTCCGGCAAGATATTCCACGAGGGGCGGGGAAGGTTCCAGCTTCCCGGAAACGTCGTAGAGATCGAGCATGATGTTCAGTATCTGTGCCATATAGTCCTGCAGCTGTTCTCCGTATTGCTGCAGATAGGCGGGATGCGCCTTGAACCGGTGCATGATGCTGGTCAGGATGCGGATATGGGCATCGTATAATGATTTCAAATCTCCATATTTTGCCTGGGCTGTGATGCCCCGACTGTTCCAGTGATAGACGTATTTCCCTATATCCGTAACCCTGATGACGGGGAAGGCTTTCCCGTCCTTCCTATCAGAAACCAGTCCTATCAGCAGCGGGGTGGTCCATGCGTCTTCGAAGGTCCTGCCCTTGGGAAATTCTACGTCGTCGAAGAGATGACGCCTGTAGATCTTATTCCAGGCATAGGTATGCTGATATCCCCTTTCGGCAAACCAGTAGTCCAGCGGATTCTGATATTCGGCAGGCATGAAGGAGAGTTCTGACTGTCTCTTCCGGTTGCCGTATCTCTCTGATACAGGATACTCCAGAATGTCGACATGGGGATGCTTCCCGATTTCCTGAATCAGGTTTTCCAGGGTGTTATCCACCATCGTATCATCGCTATCCACAAAGGTGATATATTCTCCCCGTGCCTTTCTGATTCCGGCATTGCGGGCATCGCTCAAGCCTCCGTTTTCCTTGTGAATCACCCTGATGCGGGCATCTTTCCGGGCATATTCATCGCAGAGCTTGGGACTGCCGTCGTCTGATCCATCGTCTACGAGAATCATCTCATAGTCGGTGAATGATTGCTGCAGGATACTCTCCAGGCATCTTTCCAGGGTATCCTGTGTGCGATATACGGGTATGATAATGCTCAGTTTCATGACTTTCTGATGTTTGCTATGATGATGAATGGCAGCGACATGCTGAAATAGGAGATGTCGTATGTGGGACTGAACAGCTGGTAGTTGCCCGATGTTGCCATATTGATGATGAACGTGACGGCGGTGAGGAGGAAGAGTCCGTAGCCTATGTTGCCATACAGTCTTCTTTTGTTGTCCTGCCAGCTGAATGCGAGATAGATCATGACAGGTATCAGCAGGAGGATGCCCGACAGGCTGCCCTGGCGGGTCTGCAGGACGAAGGGATTGTATTCGAAGAACAGCAGACTCTTCATATCCCACAGCAGGAAGGGGAGAAACGTGAGGCTGAATGTCAGGAAAATTCCCAATAAGAAGCTTGTTTTCCTCCGAAGGTTTAATGAAAGGAAGGGGCGCAGCAGGAAGATGAAGAACGGAATGGCGACTGCCAACCGCGTGCTGAGCAGCATTCCCAGCAGGAGGGAAAAGAGTACGGGACGGGTGGATAAACCTGCCTGCTTTATCAGCAGCAGGTTGATGACTGCCAGCACCAGCAGGAAGTTTGCCATCAGGTCGCTCCTGACGAATATCTCGTATAGGAAGGCTGGAGAATAGAGCAGACACGCTAGGAAACAGAGTGTTGCCCTGTTGCCATACAGGCGTTTGACGGTATATAGCGTGAAGGCTAAGACCGCAAAAAGGGAGAGTCCTACATTGTTGAGATAATAGAACGGGATGTGCAGAAACTGCCAGACGGGGAAGGGAGATCCGTAGCCGCCCAGATGGGTTGGAGCCATATAGGGGTATCTGCCATGCACCAGATAATTGATGAAATTGTGGATTGCCGACCATCTGTCTACCTGTATCTGATAGGGGTCGATGAGATATTGCATGCCCGCCAAAACGAGGAGGAAGCCGAGGATGGTGAACCAGAGGCTGCGACTGCCCACATGCCCTACACGAGCAGCAAGACGGGGGAGAAGCAGACCGGCAAGAAGGTAGGCAGAAAGCACCAGAAGGGTGACAGAGAGGCTTATCCTCATCAGATACTTCGTGATGAACAAAGCATTGATGAGAAAATAGAGCACATACAGAATATATGTATTTATATCTTTTATCTGATGATTGCAATTTTGCATACTGTTCCTTGATTACCTTCGTTTGTTGCCGTTTCTACCATATAGATACCGCTAGCCACCTTTTCTCCCTTCCTGTTTCTGCCGTCCCAGGTATAGGAGCCTCCGTTGCTCTTGCCCTGGTTTACGAGGACACCGTTGGAAGTGACAATCTTGACATCTGCCTGGAATGACAATCCGGTGATGGTGATGAGTCCCGTATAATCAGGTTTCACGGGGTTAGGATAGGCCCAGACATTGTCACTGGTCATTTCGTCATTGGTCTTGCTGGCGTTGCTCATATAGGAGCAGAGACCCTTGTCGGTGCCGAAGAATACCTCGCCGGTGGCATCGTTGATGGCTATCGACTCGATGTTGTCAGAGAGCAGAGGACTGTTGCCCGACGTGAAATGATGGATTTCCTCCATATTGTCGTCGCTGATGAGATAGACACCGTTGCTGCTGGTTCCAAACCATTTTCTGTTGCCCTCATCGATGGCGATGGCGCTGATGCTTACGCCTCCCAGCAGATAGTCGGCAAAATTGGTACCGTCGTTTCTCGGAATCTTCACCTGCGTCAATACCGGGGATTCCTTGGTTGTTTCCTTCTTTTCTATCAGTATCGGACCCGCATCCGTTGCCAGCCAGATGTTGTGTAACCGGTCTTCCTTGATATCCTTCAGCCAATAAGTTGTAAACTTAGTTTCATCCTCATTGATGAAATTTGTGGTAGAATACAGCTTGTTGTTCGCCATGTCATATCTGAAGAATGCCGGATTCTGCCAGTTGTCGTTGCTGAACCACAGGATGTTCCTGCTGTCTATCAGCAGATGGCTCATGTTGGGCAATGTAGATAACTCGTTCTGCGAAAGCGCCGTCCAGGTTCCGTCCTGATAGGTGAGCAGGTTCTTTTCCTTGTTCATGCTGTTGATGAGCCAGAGCTTGCCCTGGCTGTCGAAAGTAAGACCCTGCACGACTACGTAGTTCTTGTCTGAACCGAATACGGAAACCAGCGGACTGTTGTCGTAGCTGTAATGCTTGATGAATCTGCCATCGGCAAACTTGTAGAGTCCGGTTCTTCCGCATGCAAAAAGGGTATCGGGATGCAGCGGATTGAAATCGATGCAGTTGATGTCCATATAGGAAGGATTTCCGGCTGCCTCATGAAAATTGTCTTCATAGATGTTCCATTCCTGGTTGGCCAGAAGCTGGATGCAGCCTGGACGTCGCATGTCCTGCATCACGTTATAGCCGCCTCCGCAGGTATATAGCTGTCCCCGGTCGAACTTCATGAATCCAAAGTAGTTATACTTCGGACCTCCCGGCTGCAGGGTGCTTACTATCTGCCTGAGTTCGCTCTTGTCTTCCTGCTTCCGGGCAGCATAATCTCCCACCCTGCTCCAGCTGTTCCTATCGAGCAGGTTGCTGGTGAGCGGGGCACGGTATTGTCCGCTCGCCTGGCTGTAGGCATAGATATACCGGTCTTTTATCTCGCACCAGTCAACCTTGAATCCGAGCTGATAGGTATCGCTGATTTCGCCATCTCCCACGTTCACCTTGACGATGCCAAAACCGTTGCTGAGATAGGCATATTTACCATATATATAGATATCGTTTACCGATTTATCGCCGGTGGTAGCAGCCGTATAGTAATCAGAAAGGTTCTGAACTTCGAAATTACTGCTGTTCATCAGGTCGATATTGGCATTTCTGTAGAGAATCAGCAGGCGTCCGGCAGCCTTGTTGTAGGCGATGTGCTGGATATCGCAGTCGCTCAGATAGTCTACCTTGCTGAAGGTCTGGATACTCTGGTCGTTCCTGTTGTAGACATAGAGATTGTTGGAAGCCTGTACGAAAATCAGGTTTCCTGCGGGTTCTATCTCCTGAACTTCGCTATATGCCATATAGGCTTTCCAGTCGCCGATGGCAGCGAATGTGCGGTTGGATGCAACCTGCAGAATCAGGAACGTAAGGAATATCAATATTTTCTTGCTCATATATCCAGATGTATATAATATAATAACTTATATATATTAAACAGAAAAATGCTGGGTTTATTGCCTGTGAGCCTTGCTTTTATTGGCAGACTCAGCAGCGGAAAGAGATGCTGGCAGAGCGGATAGAGACGGCAGCGCTTCAGCTTGCCGGCATAACTGATGATTCTGGAATAGCCCTGCAGTTCGGTTCTGAACTGATAGAGTGTATGAAGGCTTTCCTCTGTCTTGCGGATAAACGACATGTTGCCGATAAAGTGTTCATAACCCAGTGGATTATCTACGTGTAGAATGGATATGTGGTTGTCCTTTAGGGTCTTACCCCAAAGTACATCTTCATATCCATAGTGGATAAACCTTTCGTCGAAGGGATATCTGAGCATGATATTCCGCTTCACGATGAAGTTGGAGGTGTGGAAATCTGCATAGGGATTAGCCTGGCGCTGGAGATGATTTCCATTCTGCGTGCCGGCAGATTCGAAGATATATCGTAAGTTATACTTCAGCCGTTCTCTGGTTTCAGCATCCCGTTTTATCTGATAACCGCCATAGATAACATCGCTCTCCTTTTCTTTTTGATAATTGGCAAGATACTGCTGGCTGATAACGTTCATGTTGCTGTCGATAAAGAGCAGCCAGGGATATTTTGCCTCCTGTGCCAGGAAATTCCGGATGGCAGCCCTGCCCACGTTTTCTTCTCTTTCGATATATCGGCAGTGGGGGAGGGTGTTGATGATTCGGTTCTCCTCTACGGTTCCCTTATCGGTAGAACCATCATCGGCAACCAGGATTTCGTATTCGAAACGGGAGGATGATTCCGGGGAAGAAGAGCGGGTTTCCGAGGAAGAAGACAATAATGAAGCTTGAGCCTGTAAGGACTTTACAAGCTCAAGACATACATTATTATATGTAGGGATTAATATCGAAAGGGTATTAATCATACCTTATTTCTTTTTCAGATATTCTGCCAGTTTAGCCACGGCTCTGGCTCTATGGCTGATGCCGTTCTTGATTTCCTCGCCCAGTTCGGCAAAGCTCTTGTCGTAGCCTTCAGGAACGAAAATTGGGTCGTAGCCGAAGCCTTCCGTGCCGTGCTTCTCGGTAGCGATAGAACCGTTTACGGTGCCGTCAAACTGATGGATTTTCTTGATGCTGGTGCAGCCGCAAGGACATACATCCTGCTTCTCGATGTAGCAGATAACGGTGCGGAAGCGGGCCTGGCGGTTTTCCTTGCCGTTCAATTCTCTCAACAGCTTAGCCATGTTAGCCTCACTGTCGTGGTCGGTACCCTCAGCATAGCGGGCACTGTGAACGCCAGGGGCACCATCAAGTGCCTCTACCTCCAGACCGGTATCATCGGCAAAGCAACTTACGTGGTAATGGTCATAAACATACTGTGCCTTCTGTAAGGCATTCTCTTCCAAAGTGTTGCCTGTTTCAGGAATATCCACATCGCATCCTATCTCCTTCAGCGATACTACCTCATAGTCGCTGCCCAGGATGTCGCGAATCTCCTGGAGTTTATGCTGGTTATTTGTTGCAAAAACTATCCTTTTCATAAGTTTATAATTTATAGTTAATAGTTTATAGGGCATTCTTGCAATAGTGCTTCTTGCTATACGGCGAAGCCGCTATAAACTTTTAACTTTTAATTGTTTTAATGTCTTTTTCCTTGATTTTCACTTTCATCTCATCAAATCCCTCGCCATACACACCGATAACGGCACTCTGACTTACAAAGGCATTCGGGTCGATAATCTTGACGATGCGGAAGATGGTAACGCTCTCGTTCTTCTTTGCCAGGATACAGAGCACCTTCATCTCGTCGCCCGTGTACCAGCCATGACCGTCAAGAATGGTTACGCCATGGTCCATCTGCGTACCGATGGCATTGGCTATTTCCTGATATTTCTTGCTAAATATCATGAACTGCACACTTTCTCGCTTGGCATTCATCACATAGTCGAGTACCAGGTTTTCTATCACCATCGTACAGAGACCGAATACCACCTTTCTAACGGCGTCTATCGTAGTAAAGTCGGGCTTCGCATTGAAGACGAAGAACGAACTGCCCACGATGAGGAGATCTACGAAGATGAGCACCCGGCCCAGCGATATGTTGTGATATTTGTTTACGATGGCGGCGATGATATCCGTTCCACCCGTACTTCCATTGTGCAGGAAGACGACGGCGAGCGATAATCCCGTAAACAGACAGCCGATGACGAGCGACATGAAGTCCTGTCCCTCGCCCAGCACCTGTATCATCTTTCCATCTTCACCTATCATCCAGTCTTGCGCCACAGCCAGGAACACGGAGAGCATGATGATGGCGTAGATGGTTTTCACCATGAACTTGAATCCCAGTATCTTCAGCGCGGCAAGCAGCAAGGCAGCATTGATGAGAAAATATGACAAATAGATAGGTATCCCCGTGCCGTAGTAAATCACGGCTGCGATACCCGTTACGCCACCCGTTACTATCTGGTATGGAAGCAGGAAAATGGTCCATCCAAATGTGTAAAGCAAGAGTCCAAGGGTAATGTAGAAATAATCCTTGCACTCATTCTTAATTGTTTGACTGATTGCTATTTGCATAATATTTTCCTTGTATTTTTAAAGTAGTTAAGGAGTTAAAGGGAGTTAAGAAGTTAAGACAATAGCTTTAGTATTCGTATATCTTCTATTGATAGGAAATACAATTGTCTTAACTCCTTTTACTCCTTAACTCCTTAACTTCTTGTTATCTATAAATTACTTTTTCAACACAACGTTGACGATCTTCTTCGGTACGATGATTACCTTCAATACGTTGAATCCTTCCAAGTACTTCTGGCTCTTCTCGTCTGCCAATACCTGCTTCTGGATTTCCTCGTTAGGAGTATCCACAGGGAAAGTCATCTGGAAACGAGCTTTACCGTTGAAGGAAATGGTGAGCTGCATGTCGTTCTCCTTCAGATACTGCTCATCATACTTAGGCCATGCTGCATCGCAAACGCTGCCCTGCTCGCCAAGTGCTGCCCACAACTCTTCTGCGATGTGTGGAGCGAATGGAGCGATGAGGATGACGAGATCTGTCAGGAGTTCCTTGTTGTGGCACTTCTGCTGACCGAGTTCGTTCACGGCAATCATGAAGGCTGAGATAGAAGTATTGTAAGAGAACTTCTCGATATCCTCGCTTACCTTCTTGATGAGCTTGTGAACGCTCTTCAGGCTCTCTGGCTTTGCTGCCTCATCGCATGGCAGGAAGTTGTCGGTGCGGTTCTCGTAGAACAAGCCCCAGAACTTCTTCAGGAAGCGGTGGCAACCGTCGATACCGTTGGTATCCCAAGGCTTGCTTGCCTCTACAGGACCCAGGAACATTTCGTAGAGACGCAGGGTATCAGCACCATACTTCTCGACAATCATATCTGGATTTACCACGTTGAACATACTCTTAGACATCTTCTCGATGGCCCATCCGCAGATGTACTTGCCATCTTCCAGGATGAACTCAGCGTTCTGATACTCAGGGCGCCAAGCCTTGAATGCCTCGATATCCAATACATCGTTGCTTACGATGTTTACATCTACGTGGATAGGAGTTACGTCGTAATCCTTCTTCAGATTCAAACTTACGAATACAGGAGCCTTGTCGTGGTCATCGCTGTTGATGCGGTAAACGAAGTTAGAGCGACCCTGAATCATACCCTGGTTCACCAGCTTCTGGAATGGCTCTTCCTTGCAGCTTACGCCGAGGTCGAAGAGGAACTTGTTCCAGAAACGGGAGTAAATCAAGTGACCGGTAGCATGCTCGCAACCACCTACGTAGAGATCCACGTTCTGCCAGTACTCATCAGCCTTCTTGCCTACGAGTGCCTCATCGTTGTGAGGATCCATATAGCGCAGATAGTAAGCAGAAGAACCTGCGAAACCTGGCATGGTGTTGAGTTCCAGAGGGAATACGGTCTTGTTGTCTACGAGACTCTTGTCAACCACCTCTTTCTTCTCAGCATCCCAAGCCCACTTCTTGGCTCTGCCCAATGGTGGCTCGCCAGTTTCTGTTGGCTTATAGGTCTCAATCTCAGGCAATTCGAGTGGCAGGCACTCCTCTGGAACCATCTGTGGCATTCCGTCCTTGTAATATACAGGGAATGGCTCACCCCAGTAGCGCTGACGAGAGAAGATAGCGTCGCGGAGACGATAGTTTACCTTTACTCGGCCGATGCCCTTCTCGGTAACAAACTTCTTGGTAGCTGCGATAGCCTCCTTCACGGTGAGTCCGTTCAGAGAGAAACCGTCCATGCTGCTCTTGCCTGCTACAGGTGAGTTGGTTACGATACCTTCCTTGGCATCGAAGCTCTCCTCTGAAACATCAGCACCCTCGATAAGAGGAATGATAGGCAGGTTGAAGTGCTTGGCGAAGGCGTAGTCACGGCTATCATGAGCTGGCACAGCCATGATGGCACCTGTACCATATCCTGCCAATACATATTCTGAAATCCATACAGGGATTGCCTCGCCGGTGAATGGATTGATGGCGTAGCTTCCAGAGAATACACCGGTTACGCTGTGGTTAGCCATACGGTCCAACTCTGTGCGCTTCTTCACGTAGTCCAGATACTTCTCTACCTCTTCCTTCTGCTCGGCAGTAGTTACCTGCTGAACATACTCGCTCTCTGGAGCCAGAACCATGAAGGTTACACCAAACATAGTATCGGCACGGGTAGTGAAGATGGTGAACTTCACGTCGCTGTCCTTTACAGAGAATACTACCTCTGTACCCTCAGAACGGCCAATCCAGTTCTTCTGGGTTTCCTTGATACTGTCGCTCCACTGGATGGTCTCCAAACCGTCGAGCAGACGCTGAGAGTAAGCAGATGTTCTCAAACACCACTGCTGCATCTTCTTCTGGATGACAGGATAACCGCCACGCTCACTTACGCCGTTTACTACCTCGTCGTTGGCAAGCACAGTACCCAAGCCTGGGCACCAGTTTACCATCGTTTCACCGAGGTAAGCGATGCGGTAGTTCATCAGAATCTGCTGCTTCTTCACGTCGTCGTAGCTGTTCCACTCCTCGGCAGTGAAGTCAATCTGCTCATTCTGAGCCACGTTCAAGTCAGCAGAACCCTTCTCCTCGAAGCGCTTGATGAGCTTCTCGATAGGCTGAGCCTTCTGGCAGCCGTTGCAGAAGAATGAGTTGAACATCTTCTGGAAAGCCCACTGAGTCCAATGGTAATACTTAGGGTCGCAGGTACGAACCTCACGATCCCAATCGAAGCAGAAGCCAATCTTGTCGAGCTGCTCGCGGTAGCGGTTGATGTTGGCTACGGTAGTAACCTCTGGGTGCTGACCGGTCTGGATAGCATACTGCTCAGCAGGCAAACCGTAAGCATCGTAACCCATAGGGTTCAGTACGTTGAATCCGTTCAAACGCTTGTAGCGTGCATAGATATCGCTAGCGATATAACCAAGTGGGTGACCTACGTGCAGACCAGCTCCTGATGGATAAGGGAACATGTTGAGCACATAGAATTTCTTCTTGTTTTCATCTTCTGTCACCTTGTAGGTCTTGTTCTCGACCCATTTCTGGTGCCATTTCTTCTCGATTTCTCTGAAGTTGTATTCCATTGTCTTTATCTAATTATTTTGTTTCTTTTCTTAAATATAATAAGGTAAAACCCCATTCAAGGTGCAAAATTACATTTATTTTAGCATATTACAAAATAAATCGTCATTTATTTTTAGAAAAGGAATGCGAGTAGAGTTTTTTTTTTGTATCTTTGCAAAGTCTATCAGTATCTTTGCTGCCTGATGGGGCAAAACGGTAGGTAGATGAGAGAATGTGGTGAATAATAACTAACTAACTTATAATAATATGAAATCTATTAACTTGATTATCTTGTTTTTGATGGCTGTATTGCCAAATTATGCTTACGGCAATCAGCTGCAACAGCAAAACAACCAAGACAAGAAAAAGAAAGAGCATAAAGTAGAAGTTTATGGTGAAGTGAAAGATTCGTTTACCCAAGCCTATCTGAAGGCTTTTGTCACGGTGATGGACAAGGATAGCAACGTGATAGATACCATGACTACGAGTGGATGGGAAAAACACCTCTTTTATCATACTCAAGTCCCAGCACGTCCCGCTACTTATATCGTCAAGGCAGAGTGTGAAGGCTATGAGACGAACTGTATCAATCATACCATCAAATACATAGCACGCAATAAAAATTTCTCATTCCCTTCGCTTTTGCTCAAGAAGAAAATCAGTAGGGATGTTGCCCTCGATGGCGTGGTGGTGACTGGCACCAAGGTGAAGCTGGCTTACCGTGGCGACACGCTCGTCTTTAACGCCAGCGCATTCAATGTGCCTGATGGCTCCATGCTCGATGCGCTTGTAAGACAGATGCCGGGAGCCGAAATGAAGAGTAACGGCGATATTTACGTAAACGGCAAGAAGATAGATTATCTGCTCCTTAACGGAAAAGACTTCTTCAAGGGGAAGAATCAGGTGATGCTCGACAATCTTCCTTACTATACCGTGAAGGAGCTGAAGGTGTATGACCGTTCTTCTGAGAAAAGCCGACTCATGGGGAAGGAGATGGAGAAGAAAGACTATGTGATGGATGTGGCCCTGAAGCGTGAGTACTCCCGTGGATACATCGCCAACATGGAGGCGGCGGGGGGAAGCGAAGACCGCTATCTGGCTCGTCTCTTCGGTCTCTACTACACTGACAATTCTCGAATCTCGGTATTCGGCAACATGAATAACATGAACGAAACACGAAGACCGGGATATCAGGGCGACTGGTCGCCTTCCAACAGTCCGCAGGGACAGAAGACTACCCGCCAAGTGGGCGTTGACTTTAATACGACATCGAAGAGCCAGAAAATAAGAGAGCAGGGAAACGTTACGTTTGCTTGGGACAATACGCATGACTTGACCCACAGTTCGCAGGAGAATTTTGCCTCTACAGGCAATATCTTCGGTAGAAGTATCAGTGATTCGCGCAGCGACAACCATAGTTTCAACCTCTACAATACCTTCCGGGTGAATGGAAAGTTGGGAGTATGGTCGGATACCCGTATCGACTACTCCGACAGAAAGTCATCATCGTCAAACCTCAGTGCTACCTATTCTGCCAATCCTGAAAGATGGGGCGATATCAGGCAGACCGTCGATTCTACCTTTGCACAGAATGTTAGTGGCAGCCTGTACGACATCATCACCAACCGGTCGCTCTATCAGTCACGCTCCAAAGTGCATGCATTCACTGTTTCTGAGACTGCTTTGGTATGGTATAAGTTGCCATGGGGTGACAGAATAACTCTGGACATGTCTGGAAAGTATGCCAGCTCCAAGCCAAACGAGTCTTTCAGCCTGAACCGCAATGAGTATTTCAAGACTGGCGAGAAGGATTTGCGTAACTATTATAATGACAGCAGACAGAACAGCTATGATATGAATGCCAGCTTGGATTATGAAATAGCAATTCCATATTCTAAATGGGCAATGTTTATAGGACCCAAATTTGCGCAGACCTATCAATCGGTGAAGGGCTTGAAATACCGCCTGGATGAGCTTGGCGGCGACTGGATAGCCAATCCGGAACTGATGTTCGCCACGCTGCCTTCTAACATGGAGCAGCTTTCGGGGGTGATAGACGAGGATGTGTGTAGAAGCTATCAAACGCTGAAAAAGAATACGGGTGGTGAACTTGTATTCCAAAGAAGTGGTCCTTCTTCGTACCTGGTTCTGTCGCTGAGCATTTCTGAAGAAAAGGAGCGACTTAATTACCATACATCGACTCTCGACACGATAGCCAGGAGAAGCCGTGTGGTATTCAGACCTTCGTTCATATACGATTGTAATGACGATAAGAAGACTATCCGCTTATATTATTATATGCAGAGCCAGACGCCTGATTTCTTCAGCATCATGCCATACAGAGACAATTCGAATCCGCTGGCGGTGAGGGTGAACAATCCGTACCTGGAGAATTCGCTGTATCATCATTACGATGTAAACATCCGTTTCAACGGACTCAAGAATCAGCAGTATATAGGATTCTTCGCTACGGGTAATTTCTATCATAATCTTGTGGGTACCCGCACTACTTATAATTCGCAGACGGGTGGCTACACCTATATGAGTGATAATATTGGTGGTGGCGGCAACTGGGATTTCTGGACTACGACATCTTATGGTGTGGCTCTTGACAAGGCTCGCTTGTTCCGTCTGGATTATCGTCTGTGGTTTAACGGTTTGCGCCGCAAGGATTTTGATATTGTTTACGATGATAATTCTACTCAGCTCTGCTATGTGCTCAGAACTGAGTTGGGTAACAGTTTGTACTTCAAGTATCAGAAAGACAAGTTGAGCATCAACCTGGGTGGAAAGGTGGAGTGGAAGCATGGTACGAGCGACCGCAGCAATTTCGAGAAATTGAATGCCTATGATTTTGAGTATGGTGGCAACATGACTTACACCTTGCCTCTGGGCATTTCGCTCTCTACCGACCTGAAGGAATATTGCAGGCGTGGTTACAGCGAGAAATCGTTTAACACCAGTGATCTGGTATGGAACGCCTCGCTGGCCCGTTCGTTCTGCAAAGGCAAGCTGACGCTGAAGGCCGAGGCTTTTGATATTCTTCAGAATCTCTCGAGCACCGTGTATGAGGTGGGCGGTCAGGGCAAGACCGAGAAATGGAACAATACACTGCCAAGCTATGCGATGGTGCATTTGATGTATAAATTCAGCAAGGCGCCGAAGGGGAAGAAGTAAGTGTGGGGGATGAGATGGGGTGTGTCATGAGTCACACCTGGCACGCCCTGAAAGGGCAGAAGCTCCTAGCCCAGGGCAATCGCCCTGGGTTATTATGATGCAAACCTGTCGCCCTGTAAGGGCAAAAGCTTTCAAATACCTGACAATTTATAAAGCTTTTGCCCTTTCAGGGCGCTTTGTTGACTGCTATTATACCCAGGGCGATTGCCCTGGGCTAGGAGCTTCTGGGCCTTCAGCCCGTTCTTGAACCACATGCGAAAGTTCTGTATGATACAAATACATTTTTAAGGACGACTTTTTGGGATTTTCCACACTTTTAAGGACGACTTTTTGTGATTTTATACATTTTTAAGGACGACTTTTTGTGCTCATTGAAATAAAAAATGTATCTTTGCACTCAGAAACATCAAATAATCAGAGAGTTATGAAGAGAAATGCTATCAAATACCTATATCAATGGAAAGCAAGCAACGACCGAAAGCCGTTGATCATGCTTGGAGCCCGCCAAGTTGGCAAAACCTGGCTGATGCAGGAATTTGCCAAAGAGGCCTATACCCGTAGTGCGTATATAAACTTCGAAGACAATGAAATGCTCCGGGAAGTTTTTGCTCATGACTTTGATATCCCCCGCATTATTAATAGCATACAATGGAGTACAGGAGTTTCTATAGACGAAGATACGCTTATTATCCTTGATGAGATACAAGAAGCGCCAAGGGGTATCACTGCATTAAAGTATTTTGCAGAAAAAGCACCTCAATATCATGTCGTAGCTGCAGGTTCATTGCTCGGAATAGCAATGCATCAGAATGACTCTTTTCCTGTAGGTAAAGTAGATTTCATGCATTTATATCCCCTTACATTCTTTGAATTCCTGGATGCTATCGGTGAAAGCCGTATGGTGGAACTGCTCATGTCAAAGGATTGGAATATGATAACCATGTTCCGGAATAAATTTGAGGAATGCCTGCGACAGTATTATCTGGTAGGGGGAATGCCGGCTGTTGTCCAGTCTTTTGCCAGTGAGGGGAATCTGTCTAAAGTCAGAAGCATTCAAAAAGGAATCCTTGAAGCGTATGAGCGTGATTTTTCCAAACATGCCCCGGCTATAGAAGTTCCACGTATCCGAATGGTATGGAAATCCATCCCATCCCAACTCGCTAAGGAAAACAAAAAATTCATCTATGGTGCCGTGAAGGAAGGAGCCAGAGCAAAGGATTTTGAGCTCGCCATCGAATGGCTGAAAGATGCAGGGCTGATTTATAAGGTAAACCGCTGCAAGAAAGCCCTGTTGCCTTTGGCTGCATACGAGGATTTCTCTGCTTTCAAGTTATTCCTGTCTGATGTCGGACTGATGGGAGCCATGAGCAATATTCCTGCCCAAAGCTTGCTGGAAGGAAATGTGCTGTTTTCTGATTTCAAGGGGGCGCTGACAGAACAGTATGTCCTGCAGCAGCTGAAGGAGAAATCTTCCTTGTCTATCTATTATTGGTCGGCAGAAAATTCACGTGGTGAAATAGATTTCCTGGTGCAGGATGAGGAAAGAATCATTCCGATAGAAGTAAAGGCTCAGGAGAATTTACAGGCTAAGAGTCTGAGGGTGTTTGTGGAGCGCAATCAGGGATTGAAAGGTATGCGCCTATCCATGTCACCTTACAGGGAGCAGGATTGGCTTGCCAATTATCCATTATATTCCGTATCTGCAATACTCGGATAAAAAACAAAGTTCACAAGTTTGTGGACCACAAACTTGTGAACTTTTAATATTATTTTGTAAATCAGGCATTTAAATGTGTTTTTCTTGCTGCCATCAACCTCTATCAATGGGGGACTAGCCGAAGAAACTGTAGCCCCAGATGGCCTGCATCATCCTGGCACAGAGCGAGGAGAAATTCTGATAGAGCTTAGGCGACCACTTCGTCATCCCATACAGCTCCTTTTTCTCCAGAAACATCTCCTCGTTCCATTCTGTGTAATCATATTCATTGAAGTAGCGGGAATAATCGCTCAGATTATCTCCCGTAAAGCGGAGACGAGGATCGATGTTGCCAAACCAGTCGTCACTCATCATCTGATGGGCAAAGGTGGCGAAGGTGCTCTCATGCTTGATCAGGTTGAGATGCTTCAGCACGCTCCATACGCAAAACCAGTGGTTTTTCCTGGAAACCAGATTCACCATCTTGGAGATGGATTTCTTCAATTCCTCCAGATCCACCGAACGGCCATTCACCGTAAGATAGAACACCTCATTATGGAGGGTCTGCTCGAATTCCTCCGGAAATTCTATGGCACGGATATGCTCCGTGATGAGCTGGTATTTCGCCACAGCATCCACGAGCATCATGAATTCATCATTCGAGAAATTCACTTCTATCAGCGAAGCACCCAACTGGCTCACGTCATCTGCACTATTGAGAAACAGCAGAAGCAGATTCTGGGGCACCAGATGCTTTAACTCCCTTCTGGCCTGGAGCCATTGTTCCACATTGAGCGGCTTTCCATCGTTGTCATACTGCAGATTGGAGAAATACAGTTCCAGCTTTTCGCTGCCTTCCTTTTCCGAGATGTATTTCTGCACAGCCCATTCCGTTAATCGTGCCGCTTCCTCGGGCGGCATTTCAGAACTGGTAACGTGGCAAACTCTGCGGAAATGCAGCACCAGATAGCTGGCTAGGCAATAGAGACGGATGAGATACCACAGACGTTCCTCGTATCTCACCCCCGGAAACTTCGTAATTTTATGATTTTTCTGAATCAGCTTCTCTGTATTCAGGATGTCTCCCACCATTATCTCTATCGATTCCTTGCTCATGCCATCCATCACCAGCAGATCCTGCAACTTAGGCAGGAGCGTACTGATTTCGGAGGAGAACATCGGCGAAGCATGTCCTTCTACTTTCTTGCCAGCCTTGACCTGGGCAAGTACTTTTTTCATGAATTTGGTAAACTGGGTGGTGATGATGAGTTCGAAGGAGGTAAAATACGTTTCGTTCTGCTCCTTGCGATGATGGGAAACATCGGTATGCTGCAAGGCGAGGTCCTGATCTGCCAGATAGCAGAGTCGGGAAGCCTTGGTACATAGGGAGTGGATGTCGAAGGTCATCTCCTGAGAGCTGTAATCTTCCCATCCGTCCATCAACACCTTGAGCATCATTGCAAAATTGTCGAGTTGACGATCGAAAACCTCGTAGCTGAATGCGGGGACTTGTCTGTTTTGCTGAGTCTGAAGCATATTTCTTGTTTTATAGTGAATAGTTTGCGAAACGAAGTTCCGTTATCAGTCTGCAAATTTACGTTTTTCTATCATTATCACCAAATGTTTTCCCATAAAACTGAAGAACTCTGCCCGATTTTCCCACGCCTTTTCCCACAACCCCTCTGATTTTTTCCCAAATGGAGCGGAAAGGACGTGCGACAGCCGGGAAAACTTGGAAAACGCCTTTCCTATTGATTATCTTTGCACCCGGAGTTGAGAAGACTGGATGGAAGTTTCAGGCTGCGGGTGGATAGAAAGCTACTTTCAAAAACACTCTTCACTCTTCACAAATGTATTATAAATAGCTAATATACAGTTGTTTAGATGTGTGAAGAGTGGTAGTCTACTCTTCACCACTCTTCACCACTCTTCACCCCCATCTTTTTTGAGGGCGAATCACATCATTATTAATAATTTTAAAACCATGATTTATGGAAGAAAAAAGAAATTTTAAGTCATCTATGATGACAGGTAGTAAACTGGCAATCTACCAGGTAGAGAGCTTTCTGGAGGAGTCTTATCTCTTCCGTAGAAATGTTTTGAACGGAAAGACCGAGTTCATCTGCATCAAACCAGTAAAGGAACTGGAAGAAGAGGAACCGGAGAATTCCGAGGAGAAGGAGAACTCCGAAATAAAGGAGATTTCCGAGAAGAAGGAGTTGGAGAAGAAAGAAGTGACTCTGAAGGAGGAGAACCCTGAGGAGAAGAACTGGAAGATTCTTACAGCTGAGGCATTCAACTCCATCGTTCGCCGCGCCAAGAAATTGGGAATCGGCGAGCAAAAGTCGCCAAGACAGGACATCGAGGAGTACATCAAGTCGGATGCCGTTCCCGTCTTCGACCCTATCCAGGAATACATGAACAAGTTGCCGAAATGGGATGGCAAGAACCATGTGGCTGCTCTTTTCAGCAGAATTCCGGGATTGACCAGCGAACAGCTTGCCTGGTGCGCCACCTGGTTCCGTTCGGCAGTAGCTCATTGGCTGCAGATGGATATGCTGCACGGCAATGAAACCGTACCGGTGATTATCGGACAGCAGGGTTGCGGAAAAAGTACCTTTGCCGTCCGACTGCTGCCCGAGGAACTTCGACAGTATTTCCTCGACCACATCAACTTCGGCAACAAGTTTGATTCAGAAATGGCTCTCACCCACAATCTCTTCGTGAATGTCGATGAGCTTGCCAACATCACCGTTGCTCAGCAGGGCAAGTTGAAGCAGACTCTTTCGAAGGTAAAGGTGAATGGGCGTCCTATCTTTGGCAAGAGTCAGGCAGACCGCAGAAGATACGCCTCTTTTCTAGCCACCACCAATGATGAGCATCCGCTCTGCGATCCGACGGGAAGTCGCCGCTACCTCTGTCTTCGGGTTCCCGACGGGGAGTTTATTGACAATAATTCAGCCATCAATTATGACCAGCTCTATGCACAAATGGTGTATGAGCTTCGTGATAAGCAGACCCCTTATTGGTTCACCAATGATGAGGTGGCACGCATTCAGGAGTGCAACCTGCCTTTCTTCAAGGTAGATGATCTGGAGACCATGATCAACTACTGTTTTCGAATGCCGGAAGAGGAAGAAGAGGGCAAATGGATGGTAAGCTCCGAGGTATTCAAGGTGCTTCATCTGCAGTATCCTATGCTGGTAGGAAATTTGAGTACGAAGATTAAAATAGGTCAGGCTCTCAAGTTTATGGGATGCAAAAGTAAGCATACCAGAAACGGACAGGCTTATCAGCTCCTCGCTCTCTCGGCTTGAGAATAAACAGTGAGGAGCCTTATTTCCCCCAGAAGGTGTGAAGAGTGGTGAAGAGTTGTGAAGAGTGGATGATCACTCTTCACCTCTCACAACCCCAGTGTTTATCGGGATTTCAGGCGAGTCTGTGAAGAGTGAAGAGTAAAATCGAGAGTAAGGTTTTTCACGGGCAAAACCACGTTTTCTGCAGTCGGAGAGCATATTCAGAATGGCGATGGTAGACCTCCCGAAATTTTTCTCCGGACGTATCACTTTGGGCCCGGCAATGGCAAAAAGTTGCCCCAGTAGAGGGCAATATTGTGCCATAGTTAGGCAAAAAGTGGAATGAGGCTCTTTTCAACTCGTCAGGACCATCATGACGACTTCCGGGAGGCTTTCCGGCACCTCGTAAGTACCTTCTATACCTATTTATATAATAGACTATACAATAACTTTTAAAATATCACGCAAAAATGAACAAATACATTCCTTACAACATTACATGCCCATTGGCATCATGTAGCCGTAGCAACACTTGTGCCCGCTACGCCAACTATCAGAAGGCAAAAGCCGAAGAAGCTTCCTTCATCATTTTGAATACCGATCTTCTCCAGGTAGAGGGAGAAGGCTGTCCTTATCATCTCGTATACGAACATCAGCGCTGGGCTAGAGGTTTCACCCGTCTCTGCGATTCCATCCCATCGGGCAATGCCAGATATCTGAACGTATACACCCCCTTCAGCCAGCGCCGTTTCTACAAGGCAAAGAATGGCGAGTTCCTCCTCGACCCTGAGATGCAGGAAGCTCTCCTGGAGGTTTTCAAGAAAAGAGGTGCCGACATCAGTCTGGGGTTCGACAGCTATGAGGAGCAGGATGTACTGGTAGAGAAGTAAGCGCAGAATAATCTGCATGTTTTTGGAGGTGAACTTTATATAATTTGAGGAAGAGGGTGTGTCATAAGTCACAGCTGAGGATGCCCTGACACACCCTCTTTGGAACAAGAAAGTGTATCGGAGGATATTTTTCTAACCTAAAACTAACAAATTATTAACCTGATATTTTCAAAAGTAAGAGTAATTTTGTACACAGAATATATTTCGTGTTATGTTTTATAATTAAATATTGTTTGTCATGAATACAAAAGGATTAAAAGTGAAAGCGAAAATAAAGAAACACTTTGTTTGTGGGGGAGTAATACTGTTGTGTTATGTTTATCTTCTTACTCATGAAATAAGTGATGCTGAGATTTATGGATTTTGGGCTGGTCTATGGCAAGGGGGTATTTTTCTACCAAAATTCATCATCTCTTTATTTTTAGATAACGTAAAATTTATTGCTAAAAATAGAACTTTAGGATACGACATTGCTTTTTTCTTCGTAAATATCGTTTCTTTATTCTACTTTGTAGCGGTAATCATTAAATCAAAAAGGGAGAAGCTTTGATGCTTCTCCCTTTTTGATTTAATGATACTTTGTTTGATTATCCACACTCTGCCAACCTTTTGAAAATCATCAACAATTCCACAAATAGTGTAAATAATTCCTATAGGTCCGAAAAACTTGTCAATGATACCATCTGCGAATACAGAAGCCATTTCTTTCGTAGGAAGATTTCAACCGCACAGGTCGAAGTACTTTGCTATTTTTATAGCAAGCAAAAGTATTATGTATGAGAATAGACAACATACAACATTTATCACTAGGCAAGCCCATGCACCCCATTTGGGAGTGAAAATGAAGATGCTACAAATTAGTGCTGATACTAACAATAGGTTCAACCAATTCCCTTTACTACAAAAATCCTTGACAAAACTATAGGCAATAGGCAAATAGAAAAAAGATTCTATGGCTCTATTTGTGATTGTATTTTCATTAAATATGTTTGATAAAATGATAGAAACAATCAATAATGTTAAGCCGATTAAAAAATTATACTTTTTCATTGTTTTTGTTATTCTTATTTTCGATTGCAAAGGTACAAAGTTTTAAAAACGTTAAATGTTAGTTGTTTGTTAGGTTTATGTTAGATTTTATTCGTACTTTTGTATAATATGAAAGTTTATGGATATAAAAATCTCACAATTGCTACTATATTTGCAGTATTTTTATTGCAAACCATATGGTTATATAATTCTTTTAGTGTGGCAGTAAATAATTTGACAGCAGATGTAAATGATTTCTTTGTTCAATGTCTCTTTGAGGAGTTAGACAGCAGATTTACGAATATACCACCAGAAACTCAAATACAAGGTTCTAATAAATCGAACCCCAAATACGATAATTATGAATACATTAATAATGGCATATATAATTTATGCCATAAGGATGTTGATCTTCAACAATTAGCAAAGATACTTAATAAAAATATCAAGCAAAGTAAGATGCCTAATACCTATGTACTATATAAAGTAACTAACAAGAGAAAAATGATAGTCTATAAAGATAAAAGTTTTCATGCCAATTTGATTGGGGCCATAAAATCTGAAATTATCCCAACAAGGATAAATGGTTCACAAGGCATTCAAATTGAATTTATAAACCCTTTTTCTTTGTATTTTCATGAACTAGGACTTCTCGTTTTTATCAGTTTCATTCTTTGTTTTTTGGCATTTGTATGCGTTATGAAACAAGTAGCAATTATTCGAACCCAAGAAGAAAATGCAAGAATACAAAAGGATTTTAGTTATGCAATGATACATGATATGAAAACTCCATTGGCAACTATTAGTATGGGTATTAATGCACTTACCGTTCCTACTGTTGGAGAAAATAAACAGTTGAGAACAAAATATCTAACAGTTATAAGAACTGAGAATAAACATTTATATCAATTAATAAACAGAATCCTTACTATTTCTAAGTTCGAATCTGGCAAGCTTATGCTAAATAAGACGATTTTTGACTTAGAACAGCTCTTAAAAAATATAGAAGGTAATTTTGAAGTACACACAAAAAAAGAAGTTACATTCAAAAATTTTATAAATGAATTGCTGGTGTTTGCTGATAAAGAATATTTAGGTGAAGTTTTTTATAATCTAATAGATAACTCTATAAAATATTCAAGAAATTCAGTCCAGATTGAAATATTTTCTTACAGAGTAGAAAAAGGAGTAAATATCCGTGTGAAGGATAATGGTTTAGGTATATCCAAAGAAGACCAACAGATTATCTTTGATAAATTTGAGCGAGCTTCCGCCTCAAAACGTACATTCTCTAAAGGAGGAGCTCCAGGATTTGGATTAGGTTTAAACTATGTACTTCATGTTATAGAAGCTCATGGTGGTATGGTTTCAGTAGATAGCGAACTCGGTAAATATACCGAGTTCACAATATTCTTACCTGATCAGAATGATAGTTATGGGGAGACAAAGAAGGATTAGATGGATTCTATCAATGAAAAGCCAACCCCACGTGTAGTTTCTATCTGGACGAAAGGGTCTATTTGCAGATATTTACGAAGGCTCGTTATGATAACATCTAGACGCCGGGCAAGATAGAAATCTTTCTCAATACTTCCCCAAAGCGTGTTTTGTATAATCTCTCGTTTGATGATCATATTTTTATTCTTGGCAAGCAGCTCCAAGGTCTTGGTTTCTTGTTTGTTCAGTTTTAAACAGATGATTCCATCTTCGTCTTTTAGGCAAGAATGTTCTGGGTCTAAGGTATGCTTGCCAATCTTAATGCAATTTGAAACATTACGCCTCATTAGACCTCCTTTGAGTTTCAGTAGAGCCTTGATGTGACAATCAAGTTCCTCTGGAACAAATGGTTTCTTGATATATTCATCTACCCCGGCTTCGTACCCCTCTTTCAGTTTGGATGGTGCTGTAAAGTTAGTCGTGAACATAATGATGGTTTCACCATCCAGTTCGCGAATATACTTTACCATATCAATGCCGTTCATAATAGGCATATCAATATCTGAAATGATAACATCTGGCTTGAATGATTCCCATGCCTTGATACCATCTTTACCATTGCTTGCGGTTATGATTTCATAACCGCCAACAATATCTTCTAACGTGTTTTTCTCCATAAAGACAAGATTCTTATCATCTTCCACTAGGAGTAATTTTATGTCTGCCATAGTTGTTTGCAATTTTATTCTTAGCACAAAGATACATAATTGTTTTTAATTATGATCATTTATACTTAGAATTTTTTGCATGGATACAAAATAAATGTCTTGTTTGCAATTGTTACAGTAACGCAAACGAAAACTTATCAAAACTACATTTTCAATGTTGTCTCTTTCTTAAAATCTTTTTAAGACAACAGGAACACCACATAATTATAAATGATAATCCACAGATTGCAAGGGATGGAATCATTATTTCTTTTATAGTTGTAAAAGTCTTTGCTCTAATGAAAAGAGTATAGGTACTCATTAGTGCAAAGGATAAGAGTATCCAATTAACAGTTCTATGTTTTTTATAGAAAAAAGTACATATGCTTGCAAGTGTAGCTGAACAATATATGATAGCAAAGTCTTTCGAAAAGCCCATTACAATGCATGAGAATACTATCATGCTCAATGTATAGCTGACTAGAACAATTTTTTTCAGGACTGTTCTTGGGTTTGATTTATTCATATTTTTATTTTTTTTTATTCGAGTGCAAATATAGTATGTTTTTGCAATACTGAGTGTAAGTTTATAGTTAGATTTATGTTAAATTATCGGGTAAAAACAGTCTTGATTAACAAAAAAGGTCAAGCTTGAGGCTTCTTGTATTATCAAAGTAGGCTCAGATTATCTGCTAGGTTTTGGCAATTATAATGTAATTTTAGAAAATTGCACTGAACTGAGTGCAATTTTCGTTAAAAAGTGCACTAAACTCAGTGCACTTTCGCTATTTATTCGTATATTTGCAGCCAAAGAACAACATAATCGGGCATAAAATGGAACAATTACAAGCAACATTCGACAAATTGCTGAGAGAAACGAGTACTACGTTTCATCGCTATATGTATGATCGCATCAATTGGGATGCTCGTATGATAGGTCTGATGGGACCAAGAGGTGTAGGTAAAACAACTTTGGTGCTTCAGCATATCAAAGAACAACTACCAAGAAAAGACTCTCTCTATGTACAGGCAGAAGATTTTTATTTTGCCAGTCACAGGCTCACCGAACTGGCAGATTCATTTGCAAAGATGGGCGGAAAGTATCTTTTCATTGATGAAATCCATAAATACAAGGATTGGGCAAGAGAGTTGAAATTAATATACGACTACCATTCCGAACTTCATGTAATGTTTACCGGATCATCTGTTCTCGACATAGCTAAGGGAGCATTTGACCTGAGTCGTCGTGCACTTATGTACGAGATGCAAGGTCTATCATATCGGGAATATCTGGAACTCTTTCATGGAATCCACTTTCCTGTTTGTACTTTAGAACAGCTTATGCAGCAGGAAGTCAATATACCGACTGGCTTCTTGCCATTAGAACATTTCGCAGACTATCTGCAACGAGGATATTATCCTTTTTCTGATGGCGACATCAGAATGTATATTCAGCAAGTGGTCAATGCAACGATAGAAACCGATATTCCGCAATATGCTGACCTTACTGTTTCAACAGCAAGAAAACTTAAAAGACTACTTGCCATTATTGCTCAGAGTGCACCATTCAAGCCTAATATGAGTCAGATAGGAGGGCAGTTGGAAGTTTCTAGAAACAATGTTGCTGACCTTTGCGCCTACTTGGAGAAATCCGGACTTATTGGGCAGCTCCGCACTTCAACTGGTGGTATTCAAGGACTAGGAAAGGTAGATAAGATTTATCTGGATAATCCAACGCTCATCTATACTCTTGCTGGAAAGAGTGTTGAGATAGGAACTGTGAGAGAAACTTTCTTTTTCAATCAGACACGCTCACTCATGCCTGTAACTGTATCACCTATATCTGATTTCCTGATAGATGGAAAATATACATTCGAGGTTGGTGGAAAGAAGAAAAAGCAAAATCAGCTGCAGAACATAGACCATGGATATGTAGTAAAGGACGATATAGAGACGGGGTATGGAAACATCATCCCGTTATGGCTGTTTGGCATGCTCTATTAATTAAGGTTTCTATCAATTAATCAATTAAGTAACACAAATTATCTGCCCTTCAGCTGTGAAGCTGAGGAGCAGATTTTTTTAGCCGTTGAATTAAAAAGCCTTGGCATGAACACACTTCATGTTCTTTTCCAGCTGGGCTGTTGAGCTGGCACCTACCAATACGCTGGTAACGCCTTTCTGCTGCAATATCCAGGCTAGTGCCATCTCGGCAAGGGTCTCGCCTCGTTCGCCAGCTTCCTGATTCCATTGCTTCAGCTGCTCCAGCAACTCCGGTGTTAGGGCGCTGTGCTTCAGGAAATGCTCCTTTGCCATACGGCTATCCGATGGGATGCCGTTGAGATAGCGGTCGGTGAGGAGACCTTGTGCCAGAGGCGAGAACGAGATGAATCCGATGCCGTTCTCGTGACAGTAATCGAAGGTTCCGTTCTCCTGTGGCGCACGGTCGAGCATGTTGAGTCGGTCCTGGAAGATGAGTAGCGGACAGTCGCGCTCCTTGAGATATTTATCGGCAAACTTCAGGGCTTCCAGTGGCCATCGGCTGATGCCAAGATAGAGCGCCTTGCCCTGCTTCACGATATCTACCATTGCCTGGAGGGTTTCCTCGAGTGGGGTATTCGGGTCGTAGCGATGACTGTAGAAGAGGTCTACATAGTCCAGATTCATGCGCTTGAGACTCTGGTCGAGGCTCGCCATCAGATACTTGCGAGAGCCCCAGTTGCCGTAAGGACCTTCCCACATATCATATCCCGCCTTGGTAGAGATGAAGAGTTCGTCGCGATAAGGCTGGAAATCATCCTTCATCAGTCTGCCCATGGTTTCCTCAGCACTTCCGTATGGAGGACCATAGTTGTTGGCAAGGTCGAAGTGGGTGATTCCGTGGTCGAAGGCATAATGGGTGATGGCACGGCTTCGCTCGTAAGGATCCACTCCTCCGAAGTTGTGCCAGAATCCCAGACTAATCTTAGGCAGCAAGACTCCGCTCTTGCCGCATCTCTTGTAAAGCGCCTCTGTATCGCCATAGCGGTTGGCATCGGCTGTGTAGATTCCTTTTAAGTCCATAATTCCTATTTTATTTTATGTTTGAATATTATCTGAACTGAATGTAGGGGCATCAGGCTCTCCCTATTCAGCAGCAAAGGTATTGCTTTTTTTTAGAAATGGGTGGAAAGTGGCTCTTAAAAATGTGTAAAACTTCATAATGTAAACCGTCATTTATATAAATGGCGGTTTACATTTGTGCATCTTTTAGATTTTCCCCCAAAAAACTTGCGGGTTTCAAATATAATATGTATCTTTGCATCCGGAGATTATGAAATCTTCGTTACGTAAAATTCATAATTCAGTAAATGCTTATGGTACAGACTAATCCGTTTCTCATAGAAGGGTATTTATCCCCAGATTTCTTCTGCGACAGGGTAGAAGAAACCGCCTTGCTTACACGGCATCTAACCAACCGATGCAATGTGGCATTGATAGCACCACGACGATTGGGAAAGTCGGGGTTGATTTATCATTGTTTCTATCAGAAGGAAATCCGGGAGCAGTATCATTGCATATATATTGATATTTACGATACCAAAAATCTCGGAGAGTTTGTTTATGCTTTGGGCAAGGGGATTCTTGCTGCATTGAAACCCAAGGGCAGAAAGGTGTGGGAGTTCTTCCTGAATATGCTTCAGTCGCTGAAATCTACCATTTCTTTCGATATCAACGGAAATCCGGAATGGAGCGTGGGCATCGGAGATATTCAGTCGCCTGATATTACGCTGGATGAGATCTTTGCCTATTTTTCCCAGGCAGATAAGCCTTGTCTGATAGCCATCGATGAATTTCAGACTATTGCCGGTTATCCCGAGAAAACGGTAGAGGCTACTTTGCGCAAGCGTATCCAGAACTGTCATAACGCTAACTTCATCTTCTCTGGTTCCAAGCGCCACATGATGGCACTGATGTTTACCTCCAGGTCACGTCCTTTCTATCACAGTTCGAGCATCATGGGATTGGAGGCTATCAACGAACAGACCTATCTGGAGTTTGCCAACCATCATCTGTCTAAGATCAACAAGGAGATTTCTGCGGAAGCGTTCTCCTATCTTTATCATCGTTTTGATGGTATTACCTGGTATATTCAGTATGTGCTCAACATGCTCTATACTTCGATTTCAGATTCCAGGGTTTTGGGAAAAGAGGATGTGGAATATTGCATAGAGAGCATTCTTTTGCAGCATCGCTTTGCCTATCAGGCTTTGCTGTTCCAGCTTACCAGCAAGCAGAAGCAGGTGCTCATCGCCATTGCCAGGGAGGGAAGTCCTTCCTCGCTGATGTCGCAGGAATTCCTGCATAAATATCGTCTGGGTGCCAGTACCGTGCAGGGGGCCGTGAAGACCTTGCTCGAAAGAGATTTTATCACGCAGGATGAGGGAGTATATCAGCTATGCGATAAGTTTCTGAAATTAAGTTTAAAGGAAGAGATATAGGACATTTATAACAGATAAGCCACAGATAAGCTGTTGTCTGATTATTTCGGCAGCGAGATGGTGAACTCTGACCACTTGTCTTTCTCGCTCTTTACGCTTATCTTGCCGCCATGGGCGTTGATTACCTGCAGCACGTAGTTCAGACCGATGCCGAAGCCGCCACGAGTCTTGCGGGCATCCTTTTCGTGCTCAGCGGCGCGCTCAAAGCGGTTGAAGATGGTCTTCTGTTCGCTCTTGGCTATGCCGATACCCTCATCAAAAACCTTGATATAAACGTTTCTGTCATCCTCCAGGGTGGAAATCTCAATGTTGATTTCCTCCTTCGAGTACTTGGTGGCGTTATCCACCAGATTGCTGATGGCTTCCTTCAGATATTCCTCATCAGCTAGGGCAGAGGTGGCTCCAAACCGGGTGGTGATATGAATAGGTTTTGCCGATTTCGCCTTGTATTTATCCACCACATCCTCTATCATCGTTTCCAAATTTACTTCCGCCTTCTGAATATGCAGCTTGCCGTGCTCCAGTTTCGAGATGGTGAGCAGGCGGTTGATGAGGGCAAGCAGATGCTGCGCCTCGTCTTCTACGATACAGAAATATTTCTCCTTCATTTCCGGCTTCTTCTCCAGTACGCCGCTGTGCAGATACTTGGTTCCCATGATGATGGAGGTGAGCGGCGACTTCATGTCGTGAACCATCGCATAGGAGAAGTCCTCGCGCAGCAGTCGCACCCTTTCCTGCTCATCGATGTAGTTGATCTGGTCGATGAGGCTCAGGATGATCACCACCGTGGTAAGGAGCGAGGTGAGAACCGTAAACTTGCTTTCGTAGAAGGCAGCGAGCAATGCCTGTGCCCTGACATCCGGTGCCAGGTTCCAGGGCGTTTCAAATCCCATCTGATGAACGGTCATCTGCAGCGAGTTCCACATCCAGAACAGCTGCATACAGAGCACGGCAATCAGAGCCGTGGTGCTGAGTGCCTTGGCTCTATTCGTCTTCATCTTTCACAAGCATTTCAGGCAGTTTCCTGCTCAGGGCAGCGAATCCACCTATAGTTAAGGCTGTGCCGGCTATCAGGAGCAATATGCCGAGCACTTTCGATTCAAACTGGAAGGGAACCAGATTGGATACGAAATAGAGCACGATGAGCATGATGGTGCTGCGTGTCTTTCCGTATATCCAGCTGCAGTAGCAGAGGGTGATAAAACCTTGCACGGTCAGATCTACATTGATATCACCACTGGTTGTTACCGACATCATGCATGCAGGCAGCATCATGATCGAGAGCGTGAGCAGCTGCACCCATCTCTTCTTGCCGCAGCGGATCAGTTCTTCCTGGATGGCGCCGAAGAAGATGTAGGCAGATATAAACGATCCGATGATATTGTAAGGCAGGAAGCCGAGATAGCTTATCTCCATCATCTGCTTGGGCAGGAAGTCGAGATGGAATAGGTTCATGATGGAATAGAAGACCATGGTGAAGCACAGAATCGGCATGGTGCAAATGGTCATCGCCTTCCATTTGGCTGCAGGAATCACCTTTCCAAGCGAGAACCTGGAGAATTTGTAATGTCCGAAGGTGAACCATACGATGAGTATGCCCAGAAATCCGATAACTATTATAAACGGATAGATGGATTCCTCCAGCCCTTCTATCTGCTGGCTGTGGGAGCCCGAAGGCATGTTCATTGCCATGTAGAGTCCCACCAGGAATCCTCCCAGGAAGATGGTGATGAGATATTCCGCCAGGAACAGTATGTAGTATAATATCGCTTTCAGCATGATGATGTCTTTTCTGTCTTTTTTCTTTATTCTAATTTGATTCTCGTATAATGTTATGCGGGGGTAGGGGATGTTTATTCTGCGATGAGCTTGAATCCCACTCCTCTGATGGTTTTCAGTTCTACGGCAGGCTCGTCTTCCAGTGCCGTGCGGATTTTTTTGATGAATACATCCAGGCTTCTGGAAGCGAAGTAATCCTTGTCTTCCACGCCCCAGAAGCGGCTCAGAACGGCTTCGCGGCGCAGCACCTCGTTCTTGTTTACCGCCAGCAGTTCGAGAATCTTAGCCTCTCGTGCGGTAAGCATCTTCTCACTGCCTTCCTGCGTATCTTTCAGGGTGGCGTGGTTGGCATCCAGTGTATATCTTCCCAGCTTGATCTGGCAGCTGGCATTCTCGCTGCGCTTTCCGGCTTTCAGCTGGATGAGGCTATGTATGTGGGCATCAAGCTCTTCGGGAATGAAAGGCTTCTTGATATAGTTGTTGGCTCCGGCGGCATAACCTGCCTTCAAATCCTTGGGTGCGGTGAGGCCGGTGGTAAAAAGGATGATGGTATCTCCATCCACCTCTCGGATGTTCTTCACCATTTCGATGCCGTCCATGATGGGCATGTCGATATCCGATACGATGACATCGGGCTGAAAGTCTCTCCACGCCTTCAGTCCTTCCTTGCCGTTAACGGCGGTTTTCACTTCATATCCTCCGATGATATCCTCGAAGCAGCTTTTCTCCATATAGGCGAGGTTTTCGTCATCCTCAACCAGGAGCAACTTAGTATCAGCCATAATCGTATTTCGTTTTCAATGTTTCGATTGCAAAGATACATCTTTTATTTGAAACGGCAATGCAATGAAGGGATGATTAACTTAAAGATAACATAGTGAACTCTGGCAGCAAAGTATTCTTTCCTTCTATTATTTTTAGGACGAATCATTCGTGGCAAGTCTACTATCATGGAGTGTGCTTGATATGGCGAAGATAAAAGACAATATCACAGCAATGGCATAAGCTTTCTCTTTATTAACTTGAAAATTTTATATTTCGTATAATTAAAATAGCAACGATAGTAACCATCGCTATAATAAATGGAAGAGCGAAAAGTAAGGCTGGAATGAAATCCCATGCTACGAAGTACCAATACGAATACATTGGAATCATGATAGACATGCCGCCCAAACAAAAACATGTATATGTCTTGACTGGCTCTTTTGCAGGATGAATTTGCAGACCACAATGAGGGCAGGTTGTATAGTAAGACGTGCCGTGCAGAAAGTATTTTCTTACGGTACTGAATGGCACTTGTTCTCCACACTCTGGACATTTTGCATGGCAAAGGTGTTGATAGAGAGACTTTTTCTTATTCTTTTCCATTTAAAAAAATCTTGAAATACAGACAATATACGAACAGAGAAAGTAGCAATAGTAATGCGGCTATTGCGATAATGCTAGCAACAGAAGTGCATGTAGTCGCAGAAATCTGCGCTACCAATCCGTCTATAACTAAAATAGCAACAATTAACCACCACTTGGGGCTTCTGCTACTTAATGGTTTAAAAAAATCACTCATAAGAATCTCTTTTATGTTGGTTATTAAATCTTGTGCAAAGATACAACTTTTTCTGAGATAATAGCGATTTTCTTCTCTTATTAACTTAAAGATAACATTTTTCTTTGCAACAGTTCTTTCTTTTAGTGAAAACAAATTGGTGATTAAACTAAAGAAATCTGTTGTTGCTTTTGTTGCAAAATAAAACAAAAAGGTCAAACTCGTGTCTTACCTCACAAGTTTGACCTTTCTGTTTTTTATGATTTTTCTCTTTATTATCCTTCCTTATCCGAGTCGATGAGGGCGAGCAGATGCTCTACTGCCACTTCCTGCGGAATGTTCTTTTCTACGCAAACCTGCTTGCGGTAGAGGCTTACACGGTTAGGACCGGCACCTACGTAGCCATAATCGGCATCCGCCATTTCACCTGGACCATTCACGATGCAGCCCATGATGCCAATCTTCAAGCCCTTGAGATGCTTGGTTGCCTCCTTGATCTTGGCAATGGTTTCACGAAGATCGTAGAGGGTTCTGCCACAACCTGGACAACTGATATACTCGGTCTTACTGGTGCGCAGACGGGCTGCCTGGAGAATGCCGAAAGCGGTTTCATCTACTGTCTGAGCAGGGATGTCACCATCGTTCATCAGCCAGATACCATCGGTAAGACCATCTATCATCAAGGCTCCCATATCGGCAGCAGCCTCCAGCTGGAAGTCGCTCTTCTCCTCCTTGCTGTGCTGGTACATCTCGGCGAAAACCACAGGGTTCTTCAAGCCGGCATTCATCATCTCGTGAACCAATGCACGCTGGTCGCCCAGGCGATTCTGATGATTGCTGACGCAGATAACCACCACCTCTGGATGAGCCTTCAGGCAGGCGATATATTCCTCGGCAGGTGTACCAAACTGCAGGGTGAGGAACTTGACGTCGGCCTTGATGCTGGCGATGAGCGGCATTGCCATGGCAGGGAAGATAGGGTAGAGCTTGGCACCTGTGGTTTCAGGCTTGCTGTTCAGCGTCTCGTAAACATTGTAATCTACGATGTAGCTCTGACCTGGCACAAACTGCTTAGGCATCTTGCCGCCAATGTAGATATAATCAGGCGTAGCATCCTTGTTCTCACAAACGGTGCTCTCGCCGTTGATTCGGTTGCTGATAACCACCGGAACGTTGTTGCCGCCGATATTGCCTACAGCCACGGTTTCGCGGCGAGTAGGGCGCAGCCAGTCGAAGCCAGGATAAGCTGCGGCAGGAATCAGAAGATGTCCCTTCTTCTTGCCGATGTAATCCACCAGGTGGCGGGCCACCGGAATCTCTGCAGCAGGCTCCTCGCTGAGGCTTACACGAACGGTATCGCCGATACCGTCAGCCAGCAGGGCACCGATACCTACGGCACTCTTGATTCTGCCATCCTCGCCTTCGCCAGCTTCGGTTACGCCGAGGTGGAGTGGGTAGTTCATGCCTTCCTTCTCCATTTCTTCTACCAGGAGGCGCATGGAGCGAACCATCACAACGGTATTGGATGACTTGATGCTGATAACCACATCGTGGAAATTCTCCTTCTTGCAGATGCGCAGGAATTCGAGGCAGCTCTCTACGATGCCCTCTGGCGTATCGCCATAGCGGTTGCGGATGCGGTCGGAGAGGGAACCGTGGTTCACGCCGATGCGGATGGCAGTATGGTTCTCCTTGCAGATGTTGAGGAAAGGTACGAAGCGCTCCTCAATCTTCTTGAGTTCGTGAGCATACTCTTCATCAGTGTATTCCTGCTTGATGAACTTGCGGGCAGGATCCACGTAGTTACCTGGATTTATGCGCACTTTCTCACAATAGAGAGCAGCCACATCGGCAACGTTAGGATTGAAGTGA
>ERZ791902.376-NODE-376-length-34510-cov-11.992367_pt1 | contig 34510 bp, 51 predicted proteins | sample MGYA00510149_ERZ791902 | MGnify/ENA primary metagenome ERZ791902 (study PRJEB30046, sample SAMN00792060) | human gut metagenome | study: EMG produced TPA metagenomics assembly of the A metagenome-wide association study of gut microbiota in type 2...
GGCGATCTCCCCGGCGGCGGGCGGCATCGAACCGCCCACGGAAAACGCCCCGGAAAAATCGCCCCACGGAAAACGGGCAACAAAAAAGAGGTAAACGCGGCGCGGGCCGTGTCTACCTCTTTTTTCGCGTCAAATTTTCGGGCGGCTGGAATCACCCGCCGCCGGTGCTGCTGTCGTCCACGTTGGGCGGCTGGAATCCGTCGCGGGCCATTCGTTCCCGCGTGGCTGTCAGAATATACCCCGCCACACTTTCCCCGGAACTTGTCGCCGCGGCGGTCAAATTTTCGTCAAGCTCTTTTGGTATCCGTATCGACTTTGTGATGAATTTTGACAAATAGCGTTCATTCGTTATTTTTTTCTTTTGTGTCAATGGCATTTTGTTCACCTCTTTTCTTTTTTGCTCCATTATATCATTTTTTGCCGGAATGCACCATGCAAAAATTGACGGAATGAATCATGCAATTTTGTGTATTTTGCTGATTTGCATGATTCATGCTTGACATACAGCATGAATCATGCTAGAATGCAATCACAGCAAAGAAAACACCGCAAAACAGAAAAGAGGTTGCATTATGGACGCTGATAAAATGACGATTACCCTTGACACTGAGGACATGAGAACAGTTCTTGCAAGTGTCGGTTTCGTGGTTTGTGACTGGAAAGAAAAAGCCCGTGATGAAAAGGCGGGTAAGATGGCGCATGAATCCGCCGTGCGGAATGTCGAAATGTGGGAAGCGATTTACCAGAACATTCTCCAGCAGATGAGAAATCAGGGTTTCTAAACCCCGCCGGATACCTTGACGGGCCGCACCGCTGAAAGCGACCCGATCCCAACGCCCCGCCGGGGTGAATCAAATCAGAAAAGAGGTGAAAAGCGTGAATAAGGAGTTTTTCAAGCTGCCGAAAGCTGTCAAGCGGGCAGTTTGGGCTGCTCTTCTTGCCGAATGGCAAAAGAAAAAGCCCGCCACCCGGTAAAGGGTGACAGGCTTGCAAGATAGGTTTTCGCATCCCGATCTTGCAATGATTTTACCAGCTTTCGCCGGTAAAGTCAAGCGGACACTTTCAAGGGCTGCACCGCTGCCGCAAAAGCAACCCTATGCCACCGCCCCGCCGGGGCAAATCAAAATCAAAAGGAGATCGAGAACATGACCGCATTCGACAAGAAAATAAACCAGATTGCCACCCGTCACCGGTGGAACATCGAGAAGCAAGCCCGCGCCGCTGTCCCTTGCTACATCATCGCCGCCCCAACTTATGAGGATGCCGGGAAGATCGTTTCCGTTCTGAACCGTTGCAAGGGCTTGCACCATGAAACATTGACCCCGATTCACTATGAATCGTGGGCGGTCAAGGTATATGACGCTGGGCAGTTGGACGCATGGCGGGAACGGGAGCGGCAAAAGTCCGCCCTTGTTGATGTGTTCTATAACGCATTGAGGACGAACGGCGGCGACCAGAACGCCGCGAAAGCTGCCCAGCGTGAAAAGGCGGTGCAATGGAACGCCGTTGAAGTGTTTAATGAAATTTACGCATGACCCCCGGATACCTTGACGGGCCGCACCGCAAAGCGACCCGATCCCAACGCCCCGACAATAGCCGGGGAAAAGCACGAAAAGCCACACCACGAAAGCGAAAAGGAGACACGAACCATGAAACGAATTTTGACCGCCGCCGCACTTGCCGCCGCGCTGCTGTCCAGCGCACCCCGTACCGCTGCCGCCTATCCCTACGAAGTCGGCCCTTTTGGGCGGTACATCGCCCCGGCCATTGTGCAAGGCATGACCGCCACCAACGAAAACCAGATTGAAGTCTGGTGCAGTGACGCGCTGGACGGCGACGACTGGTATTTTCTGGTGGACAGTGAAACCGACTTACGGATTTTTGACCGGATCGATCTTGTGGTCGATGCCAACGGAACCCCGGACGATTTCAGCGACGACAAGGTTATTGACGCGCTGTATTGCCACGATTGCGACGAAACCGAAGATTGAACCCCGCCGGATACCTTGACGGGCCGCACCACGAAAAGCGACCCGATCCCATTCCCCCGGCACACCGCCGGGACGATCCACAAAACGAAACACGAAAGGAAGTATTTACCATGACGAATAAACAGATCATCCGCGCCGCCGCTGAACGTCTCGACCCGGCCACGCTGCACCAGATCGCCGCCGCACACCACACCCCGGAAGAGATCGCCGCCGTTGCTGCATCTTGCAAGATCGTTGACAAGGACGGCAACGAGAAGCCCGCCACCGCCGCGGATATTGAGATCATGTTTGCAGCGGACGAACTGCACACGTTCGACTATTGGAAGAAAGAGGGCAAGAGCGTCAAGAAAGGCGAAAAAGCGTTGCTTGAATGCTACTTGTGGAAGTACACCACGAAGCCCAGCAAAGAGCAGCGCGAAAAGGCCGCGGCAGAGGGCAAGGAAGCCGCACCCGATCCGCATTACTACCCTACGAAGTCCCATCTTTTCAGCTGCTTACAAGTCGAAAGCAGCCGCCCCGCGCCGCAAGCCCGGTTCAAGTCCACGGCGGAGATCATCGCATACAACAAGCGGCTTGCAGCAGAACGCAAGGCCGCGAAAGCCGCAAAGGAAGCCGCCGAAAAAGCAGCAGCCGAAACCGTCCGCCCCGCGCCGGTCGTCGTTGAAGAGCACCACGAACTTCCCGAACTGGTTCACGTTGAACCGCTGCCCACGAAAAAGGCCGTGAAAAAGCCCCGCACCACGAAAGCCGCCCCGGATGCCGTCAAAAAGGCAGAACAGGCCGCACGGGATGCAATGAACCGCTTTATTGCTGTTCCCGAAACCGACCGCGCCGGACAAGCCGCCGCCCTTGCTGAGTGGCGCACCGCACGAACCGCCGTAGAGGAAGCAAAGAAGCAGCCCGCCGCCCCGGTCGTCGATCTGGACAAGCTCGAAAAGCTGTTTGGTGAGCATTATTCCCGGCTGTACCGCTCTCACGATGACGACGAAAGCCACGAATACCGGGAAGCGGTGAAAGAGTTTGACAACCGTTCAAAGAATGACCCCGCGTTTCATGCGCTGGTGGATCAGTGGGTGCAGAAGATGCACGACTTTATCAGCAGCGACCGGGAAGCAGCCGCCTTTGTGATGGCCTTGCACGAACTCGAAGAAGAGCAGAGCAAGCCCGAAATGGTTCCCAGCGTCCAACAGCTCGACTTTGCAAGCATCGCCGCCGGTGTGCTGGCATGATTCCAGCGCGGACACTCTAGCCGGGTTGCACCGCACAAAGCAGCCCAGCCCCGCACCCCGCCGGGGTGAATCACGAAAACGAAAAGGAGATTATACCATGACCGCCAACGAAGAGAAGAACGAACTTGTTGTTGTGGATGTTCCCAACGTCCATATCTACGCTTTCACCGTGTCCGGCTGGCCCACGCCCCGCACCGCCGAAGAGGTGTTGAACGCCGCCCGGAAGAGCACCGCCGAAAGCATCCAGCGGATCACCCAGATCATCGAGTCCGGCGACTACGAAAGTGACCGGGGATATTGGGAAAGCCGCCTTGCGCAAGAAAAGGCCTGCTCTTATGCCGTCATGACCTACGGCGAATGGCTGGACTTTGAGCGGGAAAAGCTGCTCACCCCGGAAATGGTCGAGATCACGAAACAGGACTATGAGAACGCACTGAACGTGTTGCCGCCGCGCAACTGGCACACCCGGAACAACATCGAAGAGTTTTGCAGCCGGGAAATGTACAGCGGCACTTACACCACGCAATATGCGTTCCAGCTTGTAACGGGCCGCTACTTTGCGAAAATGGTTGATTGCGCTGATTCTTCCACATGGTTGAGCACGATTTTAGCCCAGCAGTGAAACGGATACCTTGACGGGCCGCACCGTAAAGCGACCCGATCCCAACACCCCGCCGGGGTGAATCAAACACGAAAAGGAGAACGAACCATGACGACCCCGAACGATAGCCGGGACTTTTACCCTACCCCGGACAATCTCGCGTGGGAAATGGCTTACAGCCTGCAAAGCACGAAATACGGCTGGAAGCACCTACCGCAGCCCATCCTTGAACCCTCTGCCGGTGACGGCGCACTGGCCCGCCAGATTCACGCCGTCGCAGATATTCGGCACGATCCCAAAACGGGAGAACTTGACCGTTACAGCACGAGCAAGGCGAAAGAGTTTGATCTTGACTGTGTGGAACTGTCCAGCGACTTCCGCGCCAAATTGAAGAAAGACGGCTTTCGGGTCGTCCATGACGATTTCTTGACGTTCCGCCCCGCGAAGAAATACGCGGCGATCATCATGAACCCGCCTTTTTCCGCCGGTGCTGCTCACTTGCTCAAGGCTTTAGAGATCATGAAAGACGGCGGCAAAATCCGCTGTCTGCTCAACGCCGAAACCATCCGCAACCCCTACACGAACGAGCGGAAAGAGCTGGCGCAGAAGCTAAACGAACTCAACGCCCAGATCAAATACATCCCGGACGCTTTCAAGAACGCCCGCCGCGCCGCCCGCGTTGAAGTGGCGTTGATCTCCGTTGACATTCCCGACAAGGAGCCAGTAAGCAAAATCCGGTTGGAACTCAACAACGAAATGACCGACCGCATGAAAGCCGATCCGCAGCTTGCCGCGCTGGTGTCTGCTGATCCCATCGCCGCCGCGGTGGAACGGTACAACGCAGCCGCCGAAGGCATCCGCCGTATCTACGAAGAGTACAACGGAATCAAGAGCCTGTTTTCTGCTGCTACCGCAGACGACAAGGAAACCGAAGTGCTGAACTTCAACAAGAGCTATAACGAAGCGATCCGCAGCTTGCGCGGCTTGTACTGGCAAAAGCTCTTTGACCTGCCCCAAATCCGGGACAACTTAACCAGAGCGATGCAGGACGAATATCACAACCGCGTTTCCGAACTGGTTGACTACGATTTCAGCCCTTACAACATCCTCACGATCCGGGAAGAAATGTCCGCCAACATCGTGCAGGGCATCGAAAGCGAGATCGTGGAACTGTTCGACGACTGGACGAATCTGCACTACAATTCCGAATACTCGAAGAATGTCCACTACTACAACGGCTGGTGTACGAACGAAGCGTACAAAGTCGGCAAGAAAGTGATCTTTCGGTGTTCGGCGTGGGGTGATTACTCCGGGCGGTTTGAACCCGGTTGGAACGCTGAGAGCTGCCTGTCACGAATCGAGCGCACCCTGCACTATCTCGACACGAACGGCAAGAAGTACAACGGCGACGAACTCCGGGCAACGCTCAAAGCCGCCGAGGAGAGCAGACAAAGCCAGAACGTGCAGTTCCGCTACTTCACCGCCACTTTCTACAAAAAAGGCACTTGCCACATCACATTCACGAATGACGACGTTTTGAAGTCGTTCAACCTGTTCGCCAGCCAGAAGAAAGGATGGTTGCCGCCGTCCTACGGCAAGAAATCCTATCACGACATGAGCAAGGCAGAGCAGAAGATCGTGGACAGCTACGAGGGCGAAGCGAGTTACACAGACACCCTTGCACGGCATCTGATCCCCACGAAATCCACGCTTTTGCAGCTCAACGCATAAAACGGATACTCTAGCCGGGTTGCACCGTAAAGCAGCCCAGCCCCAGCCGCAAGGCTACCACAAAACGAAAAGGAGATACAAACCATGCGTGAATACGATCCGAACCACCGGTATCAGGTTATCACCTGCGCTTCCGCCGATTTCACCGATGAAGATATGAGTTTCCGCACCGTCGCCGAAGCCCGCACACGAATTTCCTATCTGGTCAAAGAATATGCCACAGACGGGCGCAATCTGGACGGAGCCGCGATTTTCGACCGCAAAACGAACTGCTGCACCCACCTTTTCGGGTGTGCGATGCTGTCCGCGTTCTCTGTCGATGTCGCCGCACGTTCCGCGCCCCGCAGATACCCCAATATGCCCGCGGCCAGCACGATTTACTACTTCATCTACTGCAAAGGCCCCGGAGATCAGCATTTCACCCTCTGCGACCCGTGGGGCGGTAGGCGCGGCATGAACAAGGTTTTTGCGCCCCGGTTCACGAAAGATCAGGCGGACAAGGTTGTTGCACGAATGACCGAACGAAACCCCGGCTTTACCTTTCAGCGGCGACCGGCCCGCTGAATATCTGGACACCTTGACGGGCCGCACCACATGAAAAGCGACCCGATCCCACCGACCGGCGCACCGCCGGGATGAATTACGAAACGCAAAGGAGATTCAACTATGAAAATTACAATCATCGACACCGCCGCATACCTCGACACTCCCTATAACCCCGAATTTGTCAGCCAGATCAAGAACATCGGCGGCGCACGGTGGGACAGCTCCCGCCGGGAGTGGAAGATTCCTGCCGCCTGTGTGGAACAGGCCCGCGAGATCATGCGCCGGGTGTTCGGCGAGTGCGATCTGCCCGACGAAACCCGCCGGGTAAACGTCAAGCTGACTTTCAGCGAGAGCGTTTGCGGCAATACCCGCGAATCACTTATCATCTTTGGCAAGCAGATTGCCCGCGCTTATGGGCGGGACAGCGGCGCGGTCATCGGCGGTGACGTTTCTTTCATCGAGGGAAAGCCCACCAGCGACGGAAGCCGCGCCAACTATTACGCCCGTGTTCCCGCCGGTGCGGTTGCTCTGCTGCGCAATGTCCCCGAAAGCATCCTGCACGAAGATTTACCGGACGGCGTGACTTATGAGATCATGCCGGATGAAACGGCCCCCAGCCGTGAAGCACTTCTCGCAGAGAAAGCACGGCTCACGGCGCGGCTTGCCGAGATTGATAAGTTGCTTATCTAATCCGCCCGAACAGCTTAACTACACGGCCTGCGTGGGCTTTATGATATTGCAAGTCCATAACGAGACAGAAAGGATGATTTTCTATGTTCACGCCCTACTTTGTCGATTCCACCGGCAAGAAGCACACGTTCCCTGACGACTTCGCGCTGAAAGGCGGTTTGGTTCTCGCTTGGCGACGCGGAGAAAGCGTCTTTGACTACCGGTATCGTCTGAAATCCAGCTACACCGGCGGGCACGACTACCAGCTGCATTCCATCCATCAAAGCTGCGACGGTTTCACGGTTCAATTTTCCTACGAGAGCGCAATCGGTGGAGAGAACTATTGCTTGTGATTCTTTGCCCCGGTTCCCCGCCGGGGCTTTTTGTGTTATACTTTCATCAACGAATTTTCTATTTTTCGTGCCAGAGATTGAACTATGCTTTACAAAATGCGTAAAAAGGAGGTCTTTTTGTGAACGAAGCCCAGTTTTTCGCGCCTTGGCGTGTTGTCGCCGAATTTGCCGACGATTCCCGCCTGACCTTTGACGGATTCACCGAAGAGCAAGCCCGCGCAGCTATGGAAGCCGCCCAGAACGAACACGGCGACATTGCGTGGTGGGATCATGTAACCGATGTAAATTACAGCGACGGCCAGTATTACAAGACGCTCCGCCAGCCGCCCACGGTTCATGTGGTAGATTTTTCCGGCTATGACGGCCCGCTGGATGAAAACGGTTTTCCGGTCGGTCTGCCGAACGAGATCAGCGAATACATGAAACAGCAGGGTGAGCCGCCCACCGTTCCGAAGATCATCTTCAAGAAGAACGAACCGAAAGAGGATAGCGAAACATGACCAGCGAAACCAACGAATTTGTCCGCCAGCTCTTGAACCAGATGCAGGAAGAAATGACTAAAGAATACTTCAAGCAGGAAAGCACGACTTCCCCCGAACGGTTAAGGGTGCTGGAAGCGGATGCAAAAATGCGGCTCTGCACCGTTCATCACCTTGCGCCGGAGAACGTCGATGTTTCCGGCCACGAAACCAGCCCCGGCACTCATACATTCACCGTCACCGAACGAATCCCGGTCATCACGTTCACGATTCCCACGAATTGAACACGAATTTTTTCCATCCCCTGCGGGCATCCCGCCGGGGATTTTCTTTTCTCGTTTTGTTGCTTTTATTCGCGTTTTGCGCTATCATTGAAGTGGAGATTTTGCGCCAGCCGAGAACGTCCCGGCCACACGCAAAAAAGAACATAACGAGGTGAAAATATGTGTCGTAATGTTACCCCCCCCCCCGACGAAAATAGGGTTCCAGAATGGGTGAACCACATTCCCACCGTTTCGGACGGCCCGCTGCTCAAAAGCTACCTTGCCGCCCTCAAAGCCGACATGACACCGACCTGCATTGACGGTCAGACCGGCTATTTCAGCAGCAGACACGGCAACTACGTTGTCACGCTGGACGTGCCGAACGGCTGTGTTTGCGGTAGCCACACCCGGCCTTGCAAGCACCAGTACCGCCTTGCAATGGAGCTTAATCTTATGCCCGGTGATTTCATCCACGATCCCAGCAAAATCAAGTACAAGCTGGACGGCGTAGATTTTGAAACTGCTGTTGACCGCATCGAGCAGCTTCCCACCGCGGCGCAAAAAGAGCTGTTCGGCATCCTGTCCAGCCTGTTCAATGGCAAGGTATACAGCGGCACTCTTTCAGAGGATTCCGCCCGTGCTCTTGTTGGCGGCAACGTGCTTTTGTGGATTGACGATCCCGCCGGGTATCGGCTCTGCACCGATCTGGACAAAAGCTCTTTCATGCTAGACAAGTACCTGCGTCGGAAATTCGACTTTGACATTTACTTTGACCCCTATAACCGTGGCACATTCTCTGTTCCGCACGGCTGCACCGCCGTCTATGACGAGGACGATCCCGGCCACCCCTACACCGTGACCGCGCCGGATCGCACCGAACAGGACAAGAAGATCAACGCCATGCTTCAAAAGCATCACTGTGACCCGCTGGACGGCTTCACAGTGCGTTTTGGTGAGTGATAATATAAACTAACGCCCTCGACGGAGTTACCCGCCGAGGGCGTTCTATTTTGGCGTATTCGCAAGTTTGTTTTTCTGAGCGGTTCGGAGGATTTGCGGAAGCGGTTCATCGCACACGCGCATAGAGCTTTACCAACTTGCCTTTATAGACAGCTTTCCGGGCTGTTCCCTTGCCCGCTGTCCGGGCGACTGTTTCTGCCGGTTCTGGTAGATTTTCTATCACTTTCCCGGCATACCCAGCACACCGGCCCTTTTAATCGCGCGCGTCATACGCGCGGGAGAGGATTTCTTCGATCATGGGAATTTCATCGAACATCCCGCCCAGAACGGCCAGAGCCGCGTCTTTCCACCTCTGCGCGGTGATCTTCTTTTTGCCGATGGAAATTGCAATGCTTTCCCACGTTTTTTGTAACGACCGGTCAGCGTAGACGTACCGCCCTTTCAGGATCGTTTTGTAATCATCATTCAGGCGGTCTAATTTCTGCCGGATTTCCTGTAAATCCGACTTCAGCACGACCCGCCGGACAATCAGCTCATTTTCTCGGTTCTGGTACTCTTCGTTGTCTGCCAGCTTGACGGCAAGGGACGCGGTGCTGTCGCCGGGTGTGCTGCCATGTGGCATCCCGTCCATCGCAAGGCCCTTGATCGGGCTGTATCGGTCTTGCAGCTCGGCCAGCTCCATGTTGACACTATCAAGCTGCTTCTCGATCTTGCCATAGTAGAGCAAAATCTGTTCAGTGTCCTTTTTCTGCATCCGCGTTTATCCTCCTGCCTGTCAGCTCTCAGATTTCTTTCCCGAAGATCGGCTTCGTGCCGGGTTCTTCGTCTATTGCCGCTTCTATACCCGTGGCCTGCTCATAGCACTGGGCCATTTTGTAGTAGGCCACATATTCGCCGTCTTTCGACCATTCAAGGAACTGCCGGAAGTTGCCCTGTATCTCTTTCAGGGCGGCAGCGATTTCTTCTGTGGTGTAGCCCAGACCGTCCATGACCTCGACAAAGAACCGGGCCACAAGATCACCCGCGCTGCGGCGTTCATAGAGCTGCACCCGCTCCCACTCTTTGCGCGGCCACTTCTCGACCGGCAGGGTGAAGTCCTCTTTCATCTTGGGGGCCGTGCGCTTGCGCAGATTTTCCCGTGCTTTCGGTGTGCCGTACACGTTGGTTTCCAGCGTGTACACCTCACTCCGCCGGATAAGCTCTGCCTGCCAGCGTTCCACCCCGTCCCGATCAAGGTTGAAAAGATTCTGCGCGGCAATGATGGCGCAGTACGTCACCACCTGCTTCACAGCGGCCCGGTTGAGCTTCATGTTCTTCATGGTGTCGCCCTTTGCGACCACGCAGCGGTTGACGGCCTTTTCGTACATCATCTTCCGCACTTCAACAGGCGGCATAGATTTTCCCATGTTCTTCATCCTTTCTGTTTTGCAAGACTCTTCCACGCTTTGACCTCTGCCGCCGTGTCTGCGGTGATATGCTCGATGAAATGCCATCCCCGCGGCTCGGCCACAATGTCAATGAACATCCGGCGACGGTGTATGTAATCGCGCTGCTGCCGCCGGACAAACTTCGATTTCACTTCGACGGCTTCAACCGTGCCGTCTGCATAGGTCAGCACAAAATCCGGGGTATAATGCACCGCCGGGAGTTTCACCGCGTCATACTCTTTTTCTGGCAGGAGCAGGAACGTGCGGTGCAGCTCCACTTTCACGATCTTCCCGGTCTGCACTTTGGGCAGAATCGTCCCCATGTAATATTCGTACTCGCCCCGGCTGTCAAAGTCCATGCCGATTTTTTCAGCGGTGGCAACTGCGGCGGGGACAGACTGCGGCAAGGCGCACTTTCCCCGGCTTCTGGCCGCGATCTGTGCTTCTGCCTGCGCCCGGTATCTAGGCGGCAGGTCGTCCAGCGTCAAACGGTTCAAGGCTGATTCCTCCTATTCCTCCGCTGTTCCGGCTTGCGGTACAGGCGCACGATCAGGTGGCGGGTGGCGTTGCCGGTTATGATGCACTCGCACCGGTGCAGGGTATAGCCGGGGTACATCCTCTCCCAGTAGTCTCGATCTTCCAGCCGGTTCTCGCAAACGTCTTTCAGCCGGGTGCGGCTCATTTTCCCGTCATTTGGGCGCGGCATCTTCGGCGGTTTCAGCCCGCGGCTCTGCCGCCAGTGACGTTTGCAGCGCACGTTCTTGGTGATGTACTTTGCGAGGGATTCAATGCTGTTGTGGTCAAACTCCAATGGCTCGCACCGCGATCTGCCGCGCTTACCCCATGCCTTTTCAACCATTTCACGGGTCAGCCCCGCCGGGTGGGACATGATAACATGATGATGGTGACGGCCCAGCGGCTTGTCCCCGTCCATCGTGCAGTATTCCGAAACCACGATCCATTTCGGGTGTTCGATTCCGTTTTTGTCGCAGATACGGTACAATGCTTTGATGGCATTGGAAAAATCCCGGTCGGCACGTTGCAGATCACCGGGCGCAGGGTGGTGTTCTTCGTTGTAGGTGTATGTAACGGAATAGTCACCGGGTCGGAAGTTCCGATTTGCCAGTAGTTCCAAATACCGACCACTCTTGCGCAGATTATACGATTCCTTGGCAATGCTGGTGGCAAGCTCTTTCTTTTTCCGGGTGCTGGCCTTGTGCTGCTGCTCTGTCACCTCGAAGAAGTCCACCTGCATAGAGGGGGCCGTGGCATAATTCATACCGCAGATAAATTTCTGTTCCCGAACTCTAAAGCCGCCGGTCATATTCTCCACGTCCTCCTTTCCGCAAACGTCATGGAATTTTCTTAATCATGGGCCACAAACACGAGAGGGGGAACGATGCAGAGGGGAAACACCGGGCCGCGTTCCCTTTGCTCTCTATCCCGGTAGGCTGCTGTAACGCCGCCCTCGTTTTCCCTCTGCACTCCCTTTCCCCGCCGGAGGTAAGCGCATCTCTCCGCGCTCTTCTCTCTGGGTGTCCCTTAGTTTATCTACGGTATACAAGCCCCTTGCCGCCTCGTCAGGGCGGCAATTTAACGACGGGTTATATAATATAGATAGGGGCTTTGGCGGGCCGCTCAGACAAGCGACATGATCCACTCTGTCAGGTTTTGCAGCAGCACCGACAGCAGGTTTGACAGCACAATGCCAACACACAGCCACCAGAGGGCGATTGCGGCCAGTCTGCGGATTTCCGCCGGTTCAAGTTTTTTCATTTTGCTCTTTCCTTTCTTCCCATGCAGGGCAGGTATTTTCCGGGTCGGTGAAGTCCGCCCGGTACTCAGAATTTCCGTTGAAGCACACCCATGTATAGCCGTCATGCCATGCACAGGTGGAACATTCTTTTTTCATGTTCTGCGCCTTTCTTCTATAATCGAACCGCACACTGGACAAAAACTCCCGGCGCAATCGTCCAAACGGTGATCGCAGTTAGAGCAAAACGGCACTGTGTATTCTTCGAGTTTCAAAACCCGCTGTGTATAAACCGGCTTTCCATCGTACAAACACTCGTTTGTCGGAATAGGATCATATACGACAAGCTGCTTGGGCCGTTTTCTCCATGCGATGTGCGCCACCGGGCGCACCCCCTCAGGGGCGACCCTCGGTGCGTTCTCAACCACGCACATGATCTGTTCCACTTCATCTTCCATGTCCGGGTTACTTTCGCCGCCCAAAATTTCAGGCACGTTCTCCCGGATTCTCCGAAGCAGCTCTTCCGTGTTGGTAAACTGTTCCATCTCAATTTCTCCCAGCTTTCAGCGCACATTCCGTGCAAACAAACTTCATATCCGGGTTGACCTGCAAAACCAGCTTCGCGTTGTTGGTCTGATACCAGCACTCCCGGCCACACTCCGGGCAGATTTTTAACTTCCAGTCTGCCTCCCGTGGGTGCTGGATGTTCTTTTTCAGCGGCATCATGCCGATTGCCTGTAAGACACTACCCATGATCTTCACCTTTGCCTTTCAGTTTCAGCTCGATTTTCGGCATGGGCTGATCCGAACGGTTCATCGGTTCATAGAAATCGACCCACTGCCCACCCTCCGGGAAGTCGTGCCACGCAAGCGCGTACCGGATCGTCAGCCAAACGGTTTCTGCTCTGTATGCTTCTTTCATGGTTGTGTCGATAGATGCAGGCGGAACATTCTGTCTCCAAAGTGCGTCCATTCCCTGCCGCATCTGGTTACGAAGCCGCATAGACTTGAGAAAATCCGCTTCGTGGTCTTTATGAAACTGCTTTCGTTCTTCGGTCGTGTGACACTGCTTTTCCATCTTGTCCACATAATCCCAGCAGCAAACCTCATTGGTGAAGTCCTCAAACTGGCCCATGCGGAACCGGAGGTATTCTTCGCACGCCTGCTTCACAGCCTGTGCCGTTTCCCGGCTCATGGTGATGGTCACAGTCTCGACCTCTGCCTGAGCCTTATTTTTGACATTCATCTTGTCACCTCAACAAATCCTGACAGGCAGTGCGCCATAGCCATCACGCACCAAAATTCCTTCTTTTTCAGTGAAAAACATTGTCGTCTTGAATGGGAAATTTGCTCTACCGATACCCGCTTCGTCAGCAGCATCAGCCAGCATTTTACATGGGCCGTAATCGCTCCCGATGGAAAAGCCGAAAGCTGGAATGCTTTTCGCGTATTCCTCAATGCTTTTTGTCAACGCCGCCTTGAATTCGTTCACCTGATCCAGCGTAATGTCCTGCTTTGCCATATCTGCGAGTAAACACGCTGTAACAGAGGTAAAGCTGTCGTCTCCGTTGCTGTGCGGCTGGTGATCCAGCAGCTTCCCAGCCCACCAGCTGACAGCCTTTTCAATATCGTTTCTTGCCAAAATCATGCCGTTTTCCCGCCTTTCTTTTCCAGAGGTGCAGGCTCCGTTCCATAGTCCGGCACCTTGCCACCCGGCCAGTTGTGCCGCTGGCCGTGTTCAAACTTCTTCGCCATTGCTGCCACCTGAATTGCTTCGACGGCCAGATTTACTGCGGCTTCCCGAATGGCTTTGAAATCGTCTTTCGGCACAGTCTGGTTTGCCTTGACCATGTTTCACATCCGGGTTTCGATGTAAAGTTTCAGCGGCACAATCGCCCGTTCCGCTTCTTCCAGCTCTTCCCGAACAACATTCTGTCCCTCGTGCGGGCTGGCGAACTGGGGGAAGCGTTTGTTTGCTGCTTCCAGCTCCTTGTTTACCAGACGGCGAACATCTTTTCTTACTGCGTCCATTATTTTTTCTCCGTTTCCAAATTTTCAAGTTCTTCTTTTGGCACTTCAATTACCGGCCCTGCAAACGCAAACGGAATAAATGCCGGGTGCTGCATTTCTGCATAAAATTTACCTTTTTGCACAGCTTCTTCCCAGCTTTTCGCCGCGATTCTATAACCAACTACCGGTGCTGGTCCCGGTGAATCTATGTGCTCTGTCCCGCTAAACATCACATCGTATTCTTTCTCGACCGTCGGTTCTTTCTCGATCAACTCCACCACGGCCAGCATTGCTTCTTGATATGCGAGAAATTCCTTGCCTTCATATTCGCAGCCTTTTCCCGTCGTGTCGATCTGCTCCAATAAATGCTGCTTACTTATCATTTCGGCCATGTTTCTTCTCCTGCCATCACCCTTCTTGCACAAAACTGGTTATAACAGTCCTTGCACGAATACCGCTTCCAGACAATTCCGTCCGTGTTTTCTTCTCCACAATAGACCATTGGCCTACCGCAATTCTGGCATATCGGCCACTTTGGAGCAGGGCGCGGAACCACATTTGCCGCCGGTTCCTTTTCCAGAACAGACACAACACCGTCATAGATTTGCGATATTCTGATTTCCGGCGCGGGACCGGTTGAAAACGGATTGCTCGCCGCTTCCGCGACTTCCCTTCTTTTCTCGCATTTTAGCCGTTCGATCAGCTTCGTTGCGTTGATGTACTTATCCGGCATTTCTCTTCCTCCGCTCAGAAACGCTCTATTTCATTCCAACAAACTACCAATCAGCCAGTTTCCCGCCTTTACAGCAGCGTTCAGCCAGTAAATCACCCATTGCGTAACGCCAACGGTCGTTCTGTGCAGAATCGACTTTTCGCTTTGCTCCTTTAGCTCCTTTTTTTCCTCGATTCTAGTCGCGCTCAAATACCTGTAACTCTCTTTGAGATTCCGGTTATCCTCCCGTAATTCAAAATTTTCAGCCGCTAGTCCGTTCACGGCTTCTTCAAGAACTTTATTTCTCTCGGCCAAAAATTCTGCATCTTCGGCGGTATACGGCGGACACATAACTCTGCCGTAGATTCCGGGTCTATTTCTCATTCTGTGTTCTCCTTGTCGTTGAATTTGAACCCCCGAAAGTCGGCAACTCCATAGCTTCCATCCCTGCACGGGTGACAAGCGTAGATTGTCGGTTCCATGACCTCTTCCGGTTCTTTCAAGTCAACCGCTCTGCACATGATTTTCATTACAAAGCTACGGTTACTTTTTTCTCCGCTGGTAGAGCATTCCACAAATTCTTCACCGCACAAGCGGCATTTGTATACTGCATCAAACATCTTCATTGTTCGCTTCGTTCTCCACTTCATCCGTCAGATTATCGAATGTCTGTTCATGCTCTTCCGGTTCGCCGGTGTGAGTTTCAGCCAGCATAGCGACCAGCTCTTGCAGTGTCGCTTCTGCATATTCGTTCAGGGAATAAGACGTGACAGCAGCGCGTACTCTCATACCATTTTTTACCACATAGTACGTTCTTCCGTCAGCGCGTTTTCTTTGATAGTAGCGGATAAACCCGTTGTTCTTGATTTCATCCTCAACCGGTGCAAGCTGTGACCAGCAGATAAGGCCGACCATGTGTTTATCTTCCGTTGTGACCGGGATAAGGATTTCTCCCATGTAGTAAATGCCGACGGCCATTTTCTTTACTTCTACTTCGCCCTTAACCGTGTCGTCCAGATTGAACCCCTCAAGATCGCTTTTGTATGCACAATCAAAATCGTTGTAGACCACCTTTTCGATCATGGTATCTTCGCTGATTCCCAGCAGCGCACCCATTTGGCTGCGGTTCAGCGGGAGCGGGAAGCCTGTCGCACAGTAGATAGCCGATGCTGTTCCAATATAAAAGTCGTCGCTCTTGATATTGTGAAAGACGTTGCACACAAGCTGTCGCTTCACCATCTTTGTAACTCCCGAAAGTTTCATATTCAAACCACCTTTCTGATAACTGCAAACGGCGCATATCCGGGAAACTGTTCGTCTGCGGATTTCTCCGCCGCTTCACCGGCTTCGCGTTCCGTTTCCGCTTCAAATTCCTGTCCGATGATGATGCACGGCGCAGTCACGCCAGCACCATTCCAACCGGCAACGCTGATGTAGTACCTGTTCACAAGTCCCGCACCTCCGTTACACTGTCCACTTGGATTTTCTGGTACTGCGGGTAGTACAGGGCCGCTTCTTCTTTTGCCTTGTCCGCTGCGTCAAGTGCTTTCGGTGCTTCTATGCGGTACGGCAGATAGGCCGGTGTTTCCTGCCTATGGCGGTTTGCGTTGCTTCTTGCTCTGCTGCACCGCAGCATGACTAAGTATTTCGGCATTGTCCTTTCCTCCTGTTAGTTTCGGGCATTTCCGGGCTTGAACCGGTAGGGGCCTGTCCCCATGCTCACAGAATGGAGCCGCCGCGCCGGGCGGCTCCGGTAGGAGAAAATCAGTTGATCCCGTTGATGATGGGAATACTGCCATCACCGCCAACGTATGTAGGCAGTTCGCCATTCCAGAGGGAATCGACGTTTGTGATCCGGTAGTATTCCAGCAAATTGCTATTCAGGCTGTCATTGAGGGCGCGGTTTGCTTCCGCTTTCTTTTCGGCAACGTACAGCTCCGCGTCCGCCGCAACCTTGGATTTCTCCGCTTCGGCATTGGCCGCGATCAAATCAGCGTCCGCCGTTGCCTGCGCTTCGACGCGGCGTTTTTCCGCATCGGTTTCCGCCTTTTCCTTTTCCTGCTGAGCCTTTACTTTGGCTTCAACGGCATCCGTAAAGGTATCGGTGAAGTCGAAGTTGGTGACGCTGATATACTGCAAGTCAATGTTGTACTCTGCCAGTACTTCCCGCAGCTTCGTGTCCATCTGTGATGCAACGGCATCCCGGTTCGAGATAAGACTGCTTGCATCGTAGTGGGCGACCACGGCCTTGACCGTTTCCTGCACACGGGGAGTAATCAGAGTGTCCTCGTACTTCTTGCCGACCGACTTGTAAATCGTCATGGCATTCTGCTGGTTGATCCGGTAGCCAACGGCAACGCTCGTGGCGACTTCCTGAATGTCAGAACTGAACGCCGATAAATCCATGTTCATTTCCTGAACACGATTATCCATCTTGACGATAGACTGCCACGGTGACTTGAATACAACACCAGCGTCCTTTGTGCCATCTTCGACTTTGCCGAACGTGGTCACAATGCCTGTGTAGCCGGTGGGAACGTATGACACGCAGGACACACCGATCAGGATAACGGCGACCACGCCGGGAATAAATGCTGCGGCCTTGCCCTTTTCGGACAAGAGCAGGACGGCCAGCGCAACCAGCGCGGCTACCACTCCGATGATGAAAAAGATCATATTTCCTCGCTTTCGCTCATGTGCTTATGTACGGGCGAAAGCTGCGGTGGGGTCTGATCGTGGGAGGTTCGGTTTCCACCATCTTCCTCTCATGTTACTCGTCCTTTCTTTTCTTGAAGTCTATAAAGCACTCCTTTTCATCTATCGCAAATTCATCAGCATTCCACGATTCATTGCAATCCAAGCAATATGCCGTCTGGCATTCAACCGGCCCAGAAGAGCTTTTGGTTCTTTTCTTCAGGAGTTTTCCTCTTTTTCCAAGCAACTGATCGTAAGAGAATGCCCAATGATCTGACACAACAATTTGTCCGCCGCAGACCGGGCAGGCTTTACATTTCGTTCCCTCGTGCATCCTGTTCCTCCGTGAAAATATCGGTATATTTCGTGTACACCTTTCCGTTATGGAAGTAGATGTTATGATCGCACTGGGTAATGTACCACCAGAGCTTCTTGTGATACTCCGTCAGCAAATCGTGGAGGTGGTAGGTTTCCTTGTAGTTTTCATCTACCCGCTGGCGGAAAGAAAGTTCGTCAATCTCTTTGCTGCCCGCCACATAACCTGCGATGAAAAGCACATCCTGTTCGGTCATATTGTCGTCAACGACAAATACCACGCGGACTATCTCACCGAACTTTCTTTTAACGTGGAGCAGATCGTCGAATTTATGGACGTGGTACACCACTCGTTCAAACCAATTAAGCGGGAAGTCTTGCACTTCCGGGCTATCCGGGAGATAGCTCGTGTGCATTTCCAACTTGACGTTTCGCCGTTCTGCCGTGTGGAAAAGGCCCTCGTAGAATGACCAATGATCTTTCCAATGGAACAGCGGATCGCCACCACCGGACACTGAAACCCACTCCGGCCTTTCCTTGCAGAGCACCTTGTTGAGCGGTTCCTGTGTGCTGAAATCGTCTGTTTCGCTCATTTTCAGCCCATTGTTTCTTACGATGCACTCCGGGCAGGTGTAATGACAGCCAAAGTTCGTAATGATGCTGACATACTTTCCGGGGTTTGCGTTGACGCTACGCATCGGCATAACTGCTTTTTCATTTTTCATCTTGTTCACCTATTTCATTGCCCCATGCGTCCCATCCAGGCGACCGCTGGCGGGCAAAAAGTTCTATCCTCGGCACGTCACCCAGCAGCTCCACAATCCGCCGCCTTGTTTCTTCCGGCTTCTTGCTATGTTCCTCTACCGGGGACTCTATAACTTGATGTACTGCATGGCTCTTGATCTGCGCCGCTGGTTTGAATCTGGGCGTTACTCCCAGCAGACAAATCTCGGCGTTCGCTCGTGTATACGCTCCCATGCCCCAAAAGTTTGTGTTCCTCTTCCGGTTCTTCTTGATCCACACAAAGGCACAGGTCTTATACTCGAACCCCCATGCTTCCATGACGCGCAGGGCATCGGCTATCTGTGGGAATGTCGCCCACATGAAGCACACCGCCCCCCCCCCGCAAGGTTTTTAACCGGCAGGGCGCATATATCATCCGTCGTCATGGTGTTATAATGCTGCGCTGCATTGCCCCGGCTCTTTGGGCCGGTTCCGCACTGGCGATATGACCACGGAGGATCAGCATAGATCACGGCGTATTTTTTATCTGGCAAATTCATTTGTTTTTCCTCTGGTAGCAGGTGGCACTCCGCAGGATGCAGGTCGTGTCCGCGATCACCGCTTTGTCGTCCCAGTATTCATCTGCGCCAACTTTGCGGGAATCGCTGCCCCACGCTTCGATCCACTCTGGCAAGCTCTGGTTCACGGCATCAAAGTTCAGACCCCACTCTTTGCAGGCTGTAATAGCCGTGTCCAGTTCCTTGCCCGCCCTGCAAGTCCACAGGATCAGGCCAGCACCCGCCGCTTGTTCTTTCTTGGCTTCCTCGATAACGTGCCAGTTTGGTTCCCCGATCTCCGGGTATTTGCTCTGGCAAATGCACCCGTCAAAATCAATGGCTATCGCCCTGCGCATTTCGTCCACCCTTTCTTTTTCTGTTCAGTTCAGCAAGGTACTGCTTCCGAACATGGATTGCGATGTGCTGCGGCAAGTAATTGCGGTAAATCTGCGCACAGCCCTGAAACTTGTAGGCGTTGTGCGCGATTATCAGAACTCTTATCCCCAGCATCCTTTCTTTTTCCCGCGCTTCCATCATGCCGTGGATCATTTTTGCATAATCTTCGTCTTTCATTCTCTGTTCTCCTATCCCCATTGTTCGGACATTGCATTTGCAACACCCGTAAATGTTTTTGCTCTGCTCTTGGCTCGGTCAGTTGTGAACATTCCTTTGTGCTGTTGTCCATGCTTTTTGCTGTAAGAGCCAGACGGACACCACGTTGCAATCGGTGTCACAATGTCTGTTGGAAACAACGGCGGCAAGTTTTTCAGCCAAAGGCAAGTCTTTTTGCTGTACGGGTGTCCATACTCATACGGCTGTATAGTTTGCGTGTACTGCGGCAAACAGAACACGCGACTTGGGATTGGGTTTTCTATGCAAATTTGCGGAACATCTGCCCACCAGAAGCGCATAAAAAGATCGCGGCCCTCAATTCCTTTCATGACGCGATCTGCTTGAAGCACATGGCCTTTCCATAGGTGTCTTGCTCCCGCGTTGCTCAGGTATGTACAAGGCGGGTGCGCAATGAGCAAATCCCACGCATCAATGTAATGTCCCTTGTCGTTCATTGTGACGATTTGCCCCCCCGCAGAGCGGTTACAGCATCGCCCAGAATGTGCCACTCCGGGTGTCCGCCAGATGGCTCTTGAATATCACATGAGTATGCTTCATGCCCCCTGCGCCGAAAAGCCTTGCACACTTCTTGGCTTTCCTCGCAGGCTATGAGAACTTTCATCGCTCGCCCTCCTATATCGGCACATGGCGTATCTCAACTCTGCTTGCATAATATTCTGTAACCTCGCATTCCAGTTGCTTCGCCATGCTTTCCAGCCATTCTTTTTGTTTCTGTGGATCATATAGCTTGCGAAGCTCAATTTGATCTCTCATTGAGATTTTCATATTGGCTATAACTCGCCCCATTCTCAACGAAACAATAACTTCGCCTGTATTTTTCAGCCTTAAAACTTGCGTTTGATAGCCTACGCGCTGATATTGTTTAAGAACATCTTCAAGAATTTCTTCAAGACCGTTCACTTGTCCACCTCTCGGATGATCCACACCCGATGCTCACCGTACCCGCTCCACGACAGCGCGTTCTCATGGGTATCAACAGCAACATCAATGTGCGCTCCCTGCACTCCCGCGCCCTTGTCCTGTACAATGCGGATTCCTACACCCTCAATGTACAAAACCGTGCCATACGGGAAGATTGACTGGTCTGCCGCCACTGTTACGTCAGCCTGTATCGGCTGGCCGCTGGCTGTGATTCCGTGACCCTCTCCGCAGATATGCGGGTATTGCTCGGTGCAGTAAGCCGTGCAGAAAAACACTCCCGCATCTTCCAGCTCAACTTTCCCATCGGCCAGAGCATCGAGACGAAGCTGCATAGAATCTATAACCTCTTCGTCCTCTACTGCCCGGTCGATCCAGTGCTGCGCCCGGCTTGCATAAATGTCCCGCTGCGTTTCAAGGTCAGCGATCCGGCTTTTCAGCACCCCGACCTTTGCGCAGTTGATGATTTCAGCGGCGCAAATCAGAGCCAGAATTGCTTTTTCTCTTCTCGTCACTGTTCCACCTCTTTGGATTTGACCACCAGCCACCACAGCGCGGCGTGAAGCGCATACTTCGGGCAAGCCTGAACTGTTGCCATGCCTGCCACGATCGGAATTGCTTCTTCGATTTCCTCTTTCTTCGGCATCGACGCAAGATCAAACCTTGCCCGTGCCACCTTTTCCAGAACCCTGATTGCATCAACGTACAGCACGTTCTTGACCTCCTATTTGATTTTTTCTATCCTTGTCACTGTAATCTTTTCATACTCGCGACGGTGGAACTTTTGGATTTTGCGGCGGGCGTTGTACTCCGCTTCGCTCTCGCCCCAGCCGTTGACGCGGATTGTATGTACATCCGTTTCGTCAGCGGTACAGCAGACGACAACCACTTTGTATCTCTGCATCGGCTTTCTCCGTTCATATTTCTTGTGCGGATGGTCGGGATCGAACCGGCCTTACAGCTCGGAGGTAATGGGAGAGCTGTTCTTCTCCATTGCGCATCCGCATAATAGATACCCGCCGTCCTGCTGAACTCTAAGAAAGGCAGGGCGGCGGGGCGGTCTGATCTACCAAACCAGACCTACCACCTTTGGCTTGGGTGGATCGGACAAGGCATTTCTTCGCTCATGCAGCGGGCATACCTTTCAACCTCCGTCGTTGTCATGCAGGTATGGCTTGACGCTTCGCGCCTGCCGGTGCAGTCCGGCTTTCATGATTTCAAGTAAAGCAGGTGCGGACGGGGTTCGGCCCCGCTTGCGGTGGTCGGTCGCGCATCCAACCGCCCCGCACCACATATAAAAGCCGCCCCGCTGACGCGGCGCAGGGCGGCTTGTTTACCTCGAAAGATGTTTTGTATCAGCAGCACCCTTGTTGGTTTTCTCGTAATGCTCACAGTTCAGGTTGTACCCATCACACGGCGCACACTTCGCAACCGTGATTCTGAACGTGTGGCGACACTGTTCGCTCTTGCGAACTTCCTTTACGGTGGGGCTTCTGTTATGTATCTTCATGTTCTTTACTGCTTTCCAAAAATAGACTTGAGGATTTCTTTCAGTGCACCCTCGTCCCGAACGGCATTGAAGCCGCCGCTCATATCGAATGCGTCCGTGCCTTTCTTGAACTCCGCCTTACGCCGCATCGCCATAACGCGAATGGTGCTTACGATTCCCCTCTCCATCGCGTCTACTGCGTCCGCATCGCCAAGGCTTTTGAAAATGCCGTCAGCGGCTTGTGCCACAAGGAAGCCCAGCTTGTACGGACTCCCCTTTGCCCTTACCAGCGATTTCCCTTTGCCCTCGTCCACCACCGACAATTCAGCCGGTTTGTAAAAGCACTTTTCCATGTCGTTCATAACTTTGTCCTTTCTTTGCTTGATGAATATTCGGAAGTGGCGGCGCATCCCAGAGTCAGCACTGGGCGGCGGGGCCATGAGAAAATCCCTGCCTGCACTGGCTGCGCCATATAAAGGAGCGGTGTCGTACAGCGTGATGCTTCCGCTCCTACCCGTGCGGGTAGCCCTACCGTGTTCTTTTCATCTCCGGTAGGTAAGATGCCGGTCTTGCGGAAACCGGCTGACCGGTGCGCTCCCTAAGTGCCCGGTCATGTGGCAGGCGTGTTTCGGTACGCCCAGACCGTTTTTATTTGAACCAGCTCTTTGCTTTGTCCCAGTTCTGAACAGCAAATGCAACGAGCCACAATGCCGTTGGAATTTTCCAATCAAATACCCACCCTGCAAAACAGCAGATCAGGTAAACCGTAGTGGCGAACGAAGCCCACGATAGGCCCAACGCAAACCCCATGATAAAGCACTCTACAAAATAGATCAGCATTTTCTCTCCCGGCTTTTGGCTGCGCTACCGCGCAGCCCATCAGCTTTTCAGCGTTCAGCTTTCTGCTTCTTCTTGAAGAAAGCGGAACGGCCCCCGTGGCCCGCCCACGAAATAGAGCGCGGACTGCTGAGGCCCAAGCCGAACACGCCTGCACTCGCGCCATCGGCCCAGCCGCCGCCGCGGACCGGAATGTATTCGCCCTCAGTTGCATCAATGTAGCAGTAGGCTTCTTCCTCCCCGGCGAACAGCGCATACTCTTTGAGCATTTCGCTCTTGCATTCCGTCTTGACCTTGCCCCACTCAGAGCTGCCCACGCCGCCCGCTTCATCGTTGTCAGTGGTAAACATGATCTCGCTGCCGGATGCGGAAACATACACTGGTGCACCCTTATCGTCCGTCAGCAGCTTCCAGTCGTCGCCGCACTGGGTCAGGTCGGTTTCGGGGAGTGCTGCATCGTTATTCGCGGCCACCATCAGCACACCGTTTTTAATCCGCAGACCGGCCAGCACTTCCCAGATATTGCCACACAGATCGTGGACACCGGTTTTGGTGTGATCGTGCGTCCACGTTTCCGGGCCAGTTCCTGTGAGCGTCCGATTGCTGTTTGGTTCTTTCTGGCCGTGCTCCTTATGGTCGCCATGCCATGCGCCGCAGTCGGTGTTCCCGTGCGGCAGAGTCCCCAGTTTCAGACTAAGGTTTGCAAGGAAGCCCCACTCTGCTGCCGTCATTGGATGCCAGCCCTCGCCCTTGCTGAAACAGGCTTTGGAGAAGTCGTCCAGCGTGATGTTTCCCGCCGGTTTCTGAAACGGCAGGCTGTACGGCTTTCCGTTAATCATCACATTGGGGTACACGGAAATATAGATTTCGTCGTATACCTCGCCGCCGATGATGAACGCGGGGTGCGGCTTGTCGCTGCCACCGAACAACTCTTTATTGCTCATGCGGCGGAATCGGTGCATGATGGACGGAATGCCCACATCGTCATAGATTGCCACCACGTCCCAGTCTGCGCCGGGTGCAACTTCTTTCGGCGTGGTCAGCGGCTTCATATCTCCCGTGTTCAGTTCTTCCGGGTCACGGCAACCGTCCTCGAAAACGGAGGGAGGAAGAGCCGGGAAGTAAAATCCGGGTGCGGCATACTTGTCCGCCATGTCAAGGAATCTGCCGGACAGCTCCCGCACCATGTCGTCGCTTCCCTCTGCCCTCATGCTCAGGCTCATGTAGTCAAGTTTCACTTTCGCCATGTTCGTTCTCCTTTGCTGCTTTCATCTGTTCACGCCGTTTCTGGCGTTCCTCAAACTTGCGACGTTCCTCTTCTTCCCCTTTTCGGCGGCGTTCGGTTTCTTCGTACCGCCACCGGCCATAGGATTTACCCGCTGCATCCGCCTGTCGAACATCCAGCATCAGCCGATCCGGGGTAATGCGAGTTTTGCGTTCCGCCGGGGTGGTCTGGCTCTTTGCATTGCAGATCGGACACAGTTTGATGAACGGTGACTCTGCAATGAATGTTTCCTTACAGGCTGTGCAGGTCTTAAACATCGGCATTTGCGGTGTCCTCCTGCTTCTTATGATGGATGCTGCGGCGGGCATCGCAGATTCTTTTCTGTGCCAGCTCTGCGCTGTACTCACAGTTCCCGTTTTTGTCCACCCGCCCGGTGTCCCCGCGGCGAAGCTCGTTATAAATAGTGGAGCGGTGAACCCTCAGAGTTTCCGCGATGCTCTCCACGCTGATCCTATCGAGGTAATATTTTTCCAGCTCCCGACGATCCTCAATCGTCAAATGTCTGCCGCCCAAAGTTCTCTCAGCCCCCTCGTTTCCTAAAAATGCGCAAAAAAATAAACCCGGAAGAAACCGTGTCGATTTCTTTCGAGTTTATTTTAACTATTCAGCCCCACACATGCGGGGAAAAGACTTTCATAGGTCTGGTTTTCAAACATCAGATAGGATCACCCCCGCGTGGGCGGGGAAAATGCGTACAGGCAGACAGTGCCGGGGCTTGGGCTGGGATCACCCCCGCGTAGGCGGGGAAAAGAGGCCAGCATTTTCGATGATGGACAGCGTCTCGGGATCACCCCCGCGTGGGCGGGGAAAAGTGTTCCCGAAGGTGCCCGCCAGTTCGTCTTTGAGGATCACCCCCGCGTAGGCGGGGAAAAGAGGTAGCTGATGAAGGGATAGGTGGAATCATCAGGATCACCCCCGCGTGGGCGGGGAAAAGTCAAGGGCACCGGGCAGATCGCGGTGCGGAGCAGGATCACCCCCGCATGGGCGGGGAAAAGACGATGTATTTCGAGGACAAATACTTCTGCCGGGGATCACCCCCGCGTAGGCGGGGAAAAGAGGGTGCTCAGCTCGCTGAAAAACCCGGAATAAGGATCACCCCCGCATGGGCGGGGAAAAGTTATCGTTAACCTTATACTGACCAAAGGGCACAGGATCACCCCCGCACAGGCGGGGAAAAGCCGGTGAAAATCATCTTGTGGCACAGCTGCCAGGGATCACCCCCGCGTGGGCGGGGAAAAGACAAAAAAGATTTACGGAAAGGACGGCAAAAAAGGATCACCCCCGCGTGGGCGGGGAAAAGCAACCGTGGCCCTTAAATCCAGGATTGCAAAAAGGATCACCCCCGCGTGGGCGGGGAAAAGCAACCTTTTGGGACAAAGTCCGTGGAAAAGTGAGGATCACCCCCGCGTGGGCGGGGAAAAGGCTCTGGCGCAGGGCTTCAATATGGGGCGGCAGGGATCACCCCCGCGTGGGCGGGGAAAAGCTGTCCAGCGGCGCGTATGTTGCCAAGGACAAGGGATCACCCCCGCGTAGGCGGGGAAAAGGGGTCAACGTCAATTGTTCTGCCGATGACATTGGGATCACCCCCGCACAGGCGGGGAAAAGCTGTTCCGATTGCCGCTGTTCCAATCGCCGCTGGGATCACCCCCGCATAGGCGGGGAAAAGACTTTTCCGTAATCTGTGCTCTCGAAGAAGATAGGATCACCCCCGCATGGGCGGGGAAAAGCATCTGTCTGGCACTACCGATAACCGCCCCCAGGGATCACCCCCGCGTGGGCGGGGAAAAGGTTACACTGGTCAGGCGCTCGATAGCGGTGTGAGGATCACCCCCGCACAGGCGGGGAAAAGGTAACTTCCACGTTGTCACGCATACCAAAGTAGGGATCACCCCCGCATAGGCGGGGAAAAATGCATCTCAGCTTAACCCTCGCCTATGATACGCTTCACGCTCTCACGCAATTCTTCAATCGTGTCGCATTTGTCGATAAGCTCCAAAATCGCTCTGAATAGTGCTTCATATTCATGTTCCATTGTTTCACCTTCTTTCTTGTAATTCGCTTCTGCATCCTCAGGTTAAGCTTGAACACTCCCGCATTGTGCCCATTATTCCATGGAGTATCCCCGCAGGGCGAGGAAAAGTTTGAAGATGTGCGAAACATCGTCGGCCAGATAGGATCATCCCCGCATAGGCGGGGAAAAGACGGAAATGAGGTTCAGCTTATAGCCGCGGAAGGGATCACCCCCGCGTAGGCGGGAAAAGCGTCCGGCTGAAATCGATTCGGTGGCAAGCCTGGGATCACCCCCGCGTGGGCGGGGAAAAGTGATTCACCACCGGTGTGCGGGTGGGTGTGGGAGGATCACCCCCGCGCGGGCGGGGAAAAGCCCGGCATCTCAGCCATGGTCTCCTCCCCTGTGGATGATGGTCATCAGGCCAAGGCCATAGGCCTTGCCCCGGCCAACGCCCTTGCACAGCAGGGCCTTGAAGGCCTCCGGGTCCGTCACCTGCAGAATGCCCTCGTAGGTCACAGCCAGCAGGGTAACAGGCCGGGTGCCGTTTTTCTTGAAGTGATAGGTCTGCTTCCGGGTCACTGCGAACGACCCCTCCGAGACGGCAAAGCCGTGCTTTGCGGCCTGCGCCCACAGCCATTCCTCTTGCTCCACCTCGAGATAGCAGGGTTTCAGGGTGCCCCGGGCCGTATGGTCGGCAGAGTCTTTTTTGCTGCGGGTGGGGTTGGCAGTCAGGCGGAACTGCCAGCAGCTGCCCGCTGTCACCCGTTCCAGCAGCGGGTCATAGGGCCGGGTCTCCGGGGGCGCACCGGTGCCGAACTGCGCACACAGGGCGGTCAGATCCGGCCGTTCCTCACTGAGCAGGAGCAGGTACAGTTTTTCTCCCAGCTGATCCAGCCGCCACAGCCTGCGGCGGCGCGCACCGGGAAAAGCGTTTTCCACCGCACCATGGAATTTCTGGGGCGAGATCAGCGCCACCATGGTCTCACGGCGGGTCGGGTCAAGTTCTGCGCGGGATAGATACATGATTCCTCACCTCAATTCTGCCATTGCGTCATGTTCGGTCGCGCCGGGCATTTCCGGCGGGTTTGTGTTCCACTCCCGCACTGGGCGGAAGCCGTACTGCCGGTGGATGGGACTGAACGACACCGCCAGATCACGCCGGGGCACGGCAGCAGCATCCGCCGGGTCCGCGTCTGCCACGATGCGCAAGGGGGCCCCATTCCTCTGTTTCACCAGCAGCGGTTCTGCCCGCAGGGTATCCAGCAGTTTCCCGGCCCGGATACCAAGGAAGAGCGGCAGGGTGGGCGGGCAGGAACGCCGCCCCAGATACAGCGGGTAGACCGGATGTTTCAGAGCCGTTTCCAGCTCCTGTAACAGGGCAGTGTCCTCGCTTTCCAGCCCCACCAGAAAGACCGCATCCTGCAGGTAATGGCGGTAGGTCACATAGGGAGCCTTGCCTTTTTTCCGATCCTCTTCCCGGTTGGCGGTGTGGAAATCCACCAGCAGGCTGCCCTCCCGGTCAGCACGGACGGCAAAGTGCAGGCCGTTCAGCCGGGCAAGGCCTGCGGCATCGTCCCGGCGCAGGCCCAGAGCCGCCGCCAACAGGCCAATGACACCGCTTTTTGTGGGTTCCCGGTTCGTTTTGCGGGTCTCAAATTTGGAATCCGCACCCCACGATTGCAGGGGCGCGGCCAGCCGAAGCAACAGCGTTGCCATGGTCACACCTCATTTCCGGGCAGCTTCTCCTTTACGGCACGTTCCAGCGCGGTGAGCATCTGGTTCAGGGGCATGGCCGGGGCCAGCTCGTCCAGCCCGATGCCCACAGCAAAGCTCTGGGCCGGAGCATCCGCATAGCAGGCATACACCTGCTGCGCATACTGCTTCAGCGCCGTCTTGGAGGGTTCCGCATAGCCTTCAGGGCTCTTGCGCACCGGCTTTTCAAAGGCACCGCAGAGGTTCACAGGCTGATCCTCCCGCAGGGTGACATAGACAGCATCCGGCAGGGTGCGGTTGGCAAAGCTGTTCTGCTTTCCAGTGGGCATGGAGCGGATGAAGGCTTCGCCGAACACCCGGACAGCCTGGGCCGCCTTTTCAGCCCCAAGCAGGTGCACCAGTTCCACCATGTTGACGGTGGCATAGCGATACAGGGTGGAAGAGTTGTACTCCACCGTGCCCAGATGGCCCGCGCCTGCCGAATCCTCCGGGGCACAGTCATCCACAGCGGTGAAGTAATCAAACTCGTTCTGCACGGCATGGGTGGAGATGCTGTGGGCCACCTGAGCGGCGGCATCGTAATTCAGGGAAGGATCGCTGGCGACCATCCGGCCAAACAGAGCCATATCCACCGAAGGGTTCTCCTTCAGGGCCTTTTTGTAGTCATCCTTCTCCTCGCAGTCCTCGGCGGCCAGCCGGGCCAGCGCCCGGGCCTGGGCCGTGCTCAAAAAGAGCAGGGCGGCGTTGTTGTCATCTTTCAGTTTGATGCCTGCATTTTCCAGTGCCTTTTTTGCATCCTTTTTCAGTCTGGCATCGTCCAGTTCAGGAGCCAGTGCGGCCAGTTCCCCGGCCACAAGGTCAGTTGCTTTCAGGGTGCGTTTTCCGGTCTCGACCATGTCGGCCATTTCTTCGGCAAACATTTTGCGGATCGCGTGCTTCCACGCCTGAGAGGATACCCGGGCGCGGGTGGCACCGCCATAGACAGCCGTCTTGGGGCTGCCGGTATCGTCGCGGTTCACACAGCTGGGCGGCACCGTTTGCAGCACATGAAAATCAACATACAGACGCTTGGTATCCATTTCAATTCTCCTTTTCTTCGGTTTCAGGTGTGTCGGCATTCATCTGGTAGAGGTCCCGGCCCCACTGCAGGCGGACATTGGCTGCCTGATCCGGGAGCTGGAACCGGTACAGCTCCACAGCCAGCCGGGGATAATCCAGTTTCAGCTTCGGTTCATTTCCCCGGAACAGCTGCACCATCCCCCGGAGGTAGTGGGAGACCTCGGGCATGGAATCCGCTGTGGCCAGTGCGTTGAACCGGCGCAGGACGCTGCTCTCGGTCCAGTCCTGCGCGGCAGCTGCGGAATTCTGGGCCAGCAGGCGCACCGCCCTGCCCAGCGTGCAGCCCTTTTCATTCATGGAAACGTTCTCTTCTCCCTGCTGGTGCAGGGCGTAGAGAGTCAGGGCAAGGTAGACCGCCCACTCGGCCTCCGATGGTTTCCGGCACTCTCCTGCCGCCGTTTCCCTGCCCCAGAGCTCTTTGGGCAGTTCCTGCAGGAAGCTGCCCCACAGTGCCGGCAGATCGCCGGGCTGATGCCCAACGCCCCTGCGCAGCTCTGCCAGCCGGGCACGCCGCTGGGGTTTGGGCAGGCTCCACAGCCCGCTCAGCTGTCCGGCCACATAATCATGGATCGCATCCGTTATCTTGCTGTTCCTCCTTCTTTCTTCGGGTAGAGCTTCCGCAGATCGTACAGGAAGCTATTGTAGGCCTTGGGGGCCGTATACAGAACGGTTTTCTTTTCGTCCTTTTTACCGCCTGTTTTCACCTCGACCCTATGGCCCACAAAGGCGGCATTTCCGGCCCGCTCCACCATCTGGCGGCCCAGCTCTGCGGCCAGTTTGCGGGCTTTCTCCTGCCATTCATCGGCTTTTTCGTCCAGCTTGTCCGTTTCGGGGTCAATGCTCTGCAGCCAGAGCCGGAACGGCTGGTCGATGGTAAAGTAGAACTGGGTGCGGGCGGATTCCGCGGTCGTATCGTTCTTATCTCCCGCCGCAAGGGAGAGCTCCCAGGCAAGGCGGCCGACGTATTGCGCGGCCTGCTCGCAGCGCCCGATCTCTTTTGTGACCATCTCCCGCCACTTCTTTTTCATTTTGCCCAGAAGCGAAAGCTGGAAGGTCAGGCTGTCGCTGAAAGAATCGTTCACGAAGAAATCCTTATCGCCATACTTCATGCCGTTGATGGCAAAGCGGATCAGCTGCTTGTGTTCCAGCGGGCAGTCCGGGTCTTGGAGCGTTTCCACCCAGCGGACAACGCCGGGCTTGCGGACACTCTCCCCTTCCTCACAGAACACTGCCGGAAACTCCCGCCAGAACTGCTTTGCCGGGTCGTGACGGCTGGGCACAAAGGTGACCTGCCCGGTCTTTTTGCTCTTTTTGGCATCCGGGTCACGCCAGACGGTCATCTGTTCCGCAAATGCATTCTCTCTTGCGAAGAAATCGCCGCCCAGCAGGGTAAAGCCGGTCACGGTCTCCCCCTCTCGGTCGAGCAGGAGCCGCCGGGATTGCAGGGTCAGCAGCTGCGCAGGATTGTCCGGCAGGGCGATTTCTGTGCGCTCTGCACTGTGGGGCTGTTCCAGTTCCCAGCAGGGATGATTCTCCCCCCACAGCTTCACGCCATCCTGCAGCAGGGTCAGGTTCAGCATCAAAGTCTCGAACAGGTTGCTGCCCTGCGCCTGAATGTACCCCAGCTTTCCCAGCCAGCCAGCGCCCACCGAGGGCAGACCCTTGCCCTTGGGCTTTGCAGAGGTGTCATCGTAGCCATTCACACTCAGCAGCCACCGCGCTGCCTGTGCATAAGTCAGGCCCTCTTTTCCTTCGCCCGCATAGGACGAGAATAACCGCAGCTTGTTGCTGCTCTCAGAAAGCTCCCCGTTCAGCTTGGAAGCGGTGTATTCTGTGCCGATCTTCGCTTCCGGCACCTGCCAGAAGGGGCGTTCCGGGTGGAAAAGCCAGAAGCGGTCCCGCCACTGCTCCAGATAGGCCCGGATGGGCGCTTCCGGAAAATGCCCCAGCCGGTACAGCTCCTCCCAGCGGGTCAGGGCATCGTCCGTTTCCTCAAAGGGGGCCGGCGTACCGTTTCCATCCACCCGGGAAAACACCGTGTGCAGAACCGCCAACAGCAGCCGTAGCATGGCGGCATCCTGCGTGGGCAGTTCTCCGGCCAGGTCGCGGTATTCGTGGGCGTGCAGCAGGGCATCCGGCAGAGAAACTTCCTGCACGGTGTAATCCTGCCCGCGCACCCGCACCCAGCGTTCCTCCAGCAAATTATACTCAATTTGCTTCATTCTCTTCCTCCTTCCGGTAGGTCAGACCGTTTTCACGGTCGTATTGCAGCACCTGCCCGGCAAGCTGTGCGGTCAGGTGGTCATCCAGCAGTAAGATCAGTTCTCCCCGCAGCAACGGCGACTGCTGCCACAGCCCGAACACTTCCCGGTTCCGGGCTTCCAGTGCGTCGATGGTCTGTTCCACCGACCACCGCTTGCTGAAATATCCGGGCAGGCGCAGCTTCTGCCGTGCAATTTGAAGCGCCATCTCCGGCTGAGGCGGCTCGTCCGTGGGCACGCAGGCACCGGGCTGCCCCGTTTCATCGGGCAGGAAGCGGACATTTCCCGCCGCATCCCGCATCAGGACCAGCACGTCAACGGAAGGGTCTCCGTCACGCACCGCCGCGCGAGCACCGTTGTCACTGACAGCACCCACATCATTCATCCAATTGTCCAGCGTATTCCGGGAAGGGCGCTTTCTGTGCTCTTCTGGCGGCAGGATGGTAAAGGTCTCTGCCTTGCCCATTTTGATTTGCTGGGCCTTTTCGTACTCCGCCCGGGCCGCAGTGCTCTGCGGGCTGGCGGGCAGCGGATCGGGCTCCCAGCCATAGACATCCTGCACCAGCGGGGCGATATCATGGGGCAGGGTGATGGCGGTGGGCAGGAACTTGCGGGTGCGCCAGAGCAGCCATTCCCCGTAAACAGCCTTGCTGCCCTCGTCGAAGTCCTCCGTCCCAGTGTCCAGCACGGCACAGCGGGCCTGCGCCACCGGCCGGGGACGAGCCCGCCCCTCGTGGCGGTGCAGTCGTCCGATGCGCTGTAAAAGCAGGTCCATAGGGCAGAGCTCTGTGACCAGAAGATCCAGATCGATATCAAGGGATTGCTCGAGCACCTGCGTGCCCACCACAATGAGCTTATCCCGCTGTTCCGGGGTGGAGTGCTTGCCGATGCGCTTCATCAGCGCCTCTTCTTTGGCGGCACGGTCGGGCATAAGGAACTGAGCGTGGAATACCACCACCTCAAACTCCGGCAGTTCTGCCCGCAGACGGGCCGCAATGGCCTGCGCTTTTTTCACGGTATTAACGATCACGCCCGCACAGCCGCCCTCCCGCAAAGCACTGCGCAGAGTGTCAGTCAGCTGTTCCTCGGTCAGCGGGAATGTCTCCACTCTGCGTGGTTCGGTTTCCAGTGGGATAGTCGTCTGCTCCACCTGTTTGCCGTCCGTCCAGGTCAGCAGCGGATAGCCCCGGCAGGTCTGCCATAAGCCGTCCGGGGCAGTTCTTCCATTCAGGTAGGCCCTGACCAGCTCGACCCGGCGCTTGGCGGGCAGGGTAGCGGAAAGCAGGATCACCGGTACTTTGTACCGGCTCAGCCAGGTCAGCGCCCGGTCAAGATAGCAGTTCATATAGGCATCGTAGGCGTGGCACTCGTCAATGACCACCACCTTGCCCGCAAGGCCAAGGTGGCGCAGCATCACATGTTTTTGCTGTAACGCCGCCATCAGCAGCTGATCCACCGTGCCGATGACAAAATCAGCCAACAGCCCCTGCTTATTGCCGCGGAACCACTGATGCACCATCACCCGGCTCTCCGGGTCAGCATCGGGGTCTGCTTCCAGATCCTCCTCCACCCGCACCGTGTCCTGCTGCAATCGGAGGTAGGCCTCGTTCAGTTCGGCCATGCCGTGGGCCAGCTTGATGGAGTGCTCCAACCCATCCGGCTGCTTTTCAGCCCATGCCAGCAGCCGCCCAAAGATGCCGTTGGCGGTGGCCTGGGTGGGCAGACCAAAGAAGATGCCGCCCTCACCACCGTGCTTGGCTAAAATCTCTGCCGCACCCAGCGCGGCCTCCGTCTTGCCCACGCCCATCTGTGCTTCCAGAATGAACATCCCCGGCTCCTGCGTGCGGCTGACAGCTTCCAGCATGGCCCGCTGGACTTCATTGGGCGGGAAGCCAAACCGTTGTTCAAATGCTCCCGGGTCAGACACATCCGACTGCACCTCCCACGGAGAGGTCAGGTCCAGCGCTTTCCACGCCCGATCGACACGGGCGGGATACAGGGTATCGCTGCCCACCTCTTCCACAGGGATGAGCGGAAAATACCGGGTATTGCTGGCGACCCAGTCCGCCATGATGAGCAGGCCGGTCAGCAGGATCTCAGCCGGGATGGTCAACTGCGGCAGCTCGTCCACGCTGGAAAAGCCGCTTTCCTGCAAGGCGTAGTCAAACAGTTCCCGCCAGCAGTTCTCCCAGAATTTCTGCTCGCCCTCGGGCCAATAGTTGGATTCCCAGCTGCCTTCTTCTTCCTCATCGCCCAGCTGGTCAAGTACGTCCTTCCCGGTTTGTGGCTTGCCGTGGTGTGCTCCTGCTACCGATGCAAGCCCATTGGGGCATTTCAGCCACCGCAAGATGGCCTCACTCGCCAGCGCGTGACGTGAATACTTGCGGTTCTGTTCCCGGTACCGGAGCGTTGTGTATTTCTCCAGGCGCTGTCTGCGCTCCGGCAGAAGTTCCATAATAGGCCCGGCAAAACAGCCGCTCAATTTACCAATATCATGCACCCACCCCAGAAAGCAGGCGGTCTGTGTCAGCAGATCCTCACCCAGCTCGATATGCTGACGGACGCTTTCCGGCAGCCACCTCTGCACCAGATATACCATAATACCCGCCGTATCCCTCAGGTGCATCCAGAGCGGCAGCCAGAAACCGCTGTTCACCGGGTCTGTCTTGCCCGCAAACAGCCGCACTTCGTAGGGAATACCTCGTTGTTTCATCCTGTTCCACCTCCACTGCAGTCAGGAAAATCGCTTTTTCCGCATCATCGGGGTTTCTCTGAGGATAGAATAGCACGCGAAAAGTCCTATAAAGCGGATGTTTGCTGCTTTTTTCAGGTTTTTTCAGTTTTTTCGATGTTTGCCGTTTTCCGGCTATTACCCCCGCAAGGCGGGGAAAGTGTTGCTCCCTATCAAGCATTCGGAGCACATCCGCTGATGCAGATCACAGAGGCATTACATACATATCATGCATTGTTCTAAATCTCTGTATACCAATATTACACCTTTTTTCCCAACTTTACAAGCGGATCCTTCAGATTCAGCAAATGATACAAAAACCGCCCCGGCTTCCTGTTACAGAAACCGGGGCGGTTCGATTGCGTTATTTGTACTTTTTCAATCGCTCACGCAAAACCTTGCGGGGGTTCTTGATCGCAGCCTGGGCGGGTGCTAAAATCACAGAGCGTTCGGAGTAACGATGATACGTTATTTGTGAATTTCCAGTGTGTTTTACCCCA
>ERZ791902.382-NODE-382-length-34364-cov-13.605264_pt1 | contig 34364 bp, 29 predicted proteins | sample MGYA00510149_ERZ791902 | MGnify/ENA primary metagenome ERZ791902 (study PRJEB30046, sample SAMN00792060) | human gut metagenome | study: EMG produced TPA metagenomics assembly of the A metagenome-wide association study of gut microbiota in type 2...
AATGTTTTTGTATCTAGCAACTCTGTAGATTCATCTATTTTTAAATTAAATTCTGTACACATGTTTCATTACCTCGCTTACAAGTAAAGTATACAAACCTATTTGACATTGATGATGTCTTTATCCCATTTTGTTAAATGTATCTTTTTCACTTAAATGAATCATAATTTCCACAAATACGAATAATGCATATTCGATAAATGTTAAATCCCCAAAATTCAATCCTGTTATCTGCGATACACTATATGGCACTGAAATAATGGGAGATACGCCTAAATTCGCTTTTGTGTTTAAAGATATACCTAGAGCTAAAATAAACAATCCAGTTACATAAACTAAAAATCGAACTACTCTTTTTTATCAAAATCATCTTCTTTTCTCAAAGAAAAATCTAGACAAATCGCCTAGACTTTTAATTATTTTACATGAATTACAACCTGACCATAAGAAGTCATTGGTTTAGTGGCCTTATCTTGAGCACGCAAAATAAGCACAATATAATCGCCTACTTGGGCATCGCTTGGAATCGTTAGACTTGTACACTCTTTTTCAGGTTCAAAAACACGAATTGCTTCATTTCCTGAATAACTTGAGAAATTATCATAATATTCCCAAACCACTGAATAATCATCTCCATCTGGCTCTTGAACAATGACTTTTAAATCAACAGTTTGTCCTGGTTTTGCGATAATATCGTAATCTTCAATTTCCACAATTGGTGCATGATTGGCATCTTTATATTCTAAATAGCACCATTGGGCTCTAGCTGCAAAATCTTCTTGATATGCCTTCATAAATGGATTAAACAAAATCCCTTCTCCAGATATAGGATTTCCGCCTTGAGGTTTTTTCGTTTCATCTACATACAAACGTCCAAGTAAGGTTGGATAATTATAGTTTTCCAAGCCTCTTAAACCAAATTGAAATAAAGGCATATACGTGTTACTGTCACCTTCGCCAATGAAGTCATATGGATCCATGTGAGCTGGTTTCATATTTGGAAAGCCAAAATCCAATGTAGATGTAATCCCAAACTGATAAATTTCTGCTTCTCCACTAATTCTTCTACCATCCCCCATTAAGTGATATGCATCCATTAATTTTGAAGTATGATTATGAATATTTTCTAACATCCATTTTCCTTTAAACATGTCTACACAATCTTTTTGAGCTGCATTAGATGCATTATATAAACCATATAGATATTCTGTAGATAAGCAAACTAAATCTGGATATAACTCAGGAATCTTTGCATCAATGTAACTGTTGTCTTGTCCAACATATTTTGATACACCTAATATACGTGCTTTTGAAACCACTTTATTATATACACAATTCCAATCTTCTCTTTCGTGGTATTCATCATAAATTGATAATAAGGCACGCACAATTGTGTTAACTCCACCCCAGGATTGAAGATAAATTGGCTCTGGATCTTCATCCAATAAATAATGTTTAATTAAATCTGATCCTTCCGTATCAAAGCGAACATCGCCTTCAAATGCGATATTTCCATATTTTGTGATATTTACTAAATGCTCTGGTTTAGGGAAAGACTCATCATGTTGAATTAAATAAGGGTATGCATCCGCATAAGGACCTTTCCATAAGTTTTCAATCCATCCCATTGGAAAGGGACGGAACAATTTTAAATCTTTCGCATTTGGATCTGGACCATACGATTTTCTTGGGCGTTCAAGACCTGCTGGACCACTTGTACGATAGTGAGGCGTTACTTCACCTAACGTATGTATTCCATCTCCATTAAAGTGATATTGACTTGATGTATAGATAACTCCTAAAAGATTGATTTCATTTAGATACAAACATAAATGAATCATGGAATTCATATCATCAACTTCCATATCCGTCGTAATGATTGTTCTTACTTTATTCATATGTTCTATTTATTGATTTGTTGGTAAACCGAAACTACTTGCGGTTCAATAAAATTATATTCTTTTCCTTCCACAGGTTCCGTTATAATCAACATTACACTCGCATCCAATCCAGCATTTTTTATCGTATTCCAGTTTACTTCAACCATTGGCTGACCAGCTTTTACCGTTTGACCAACCTTCGCAAGCATCTTGAATCCTTTACCATTTAAAGAAACTGTATCCACTCCAATATGAACTAAGATACCCGTTCCATCATTCATACGTACCGCAAAAGCATGTCCTGTTTCAAAAGCAACTTCTACAGTTCCATTTGCCGGAGATAGCACAGTCTTATCATTTAATTTAAATGCTACAGTTTTCCCCATAACTTGTTGGGCAAACATATCATCGCTTACTGTTGTTACATCAATCAATTCTCCATTACCTAATGCGACAATTGCTTCATCAGCAATCTCAGGTAGTTGTACAGTTTCGTTTTTTCCAAATAGTTTATCAAATAGTCCCATATTAGTCTAAGTCCTTTCCATTTGATTCAATTACTTTCTTATACCAGAAGAATGAATCTTTTTTTCTACGGCCTAAATCTCCTGTTCCATCATCATATTTATTCACATATACAAAACCATAACGTTTTGCCATTTCACCCGTTGATGCGGATACTACATCGATCCAGCCCCAAGGAGTATATCCCATCAAATCAACACCATCTTTTACGGCTTCTTCCATTTCGACAATGTGCTGACGTAAATAATCAATACGATATGAATCATGAATCGTACCATCTTCTTCTAGTTTATCATACGCGCCTAAGCCATTTTCAACAACCATCATAGGCAATTGATAACGGTCATAAATTTCATTCAGTGTATAACGTAATCCTTTTGGATCAATCTGCCATCCCCAATCACTTGCTTGTAAATATGGATTGGCAATTCCTCCGACCAAATTTCCTTTTACTTTCTTGTTGACTTCTGGATCAGCAGATTCACAAGTTGACATGTAATATGAGAAAGTAAAGAAATCAATTGTTCCTTCCTTTAAGATTTCAGCATCACCTTCCAAAATATAAGCTGTATCAATATTATTTTCTTCAAAGAAACGATCCATGTAAGAAGGATAATATCCACGTACGTGTACATCCGATACAAACCAGTTCATTCTCCTATTTTCTCTTTGTGCTTTCAAAATATCGTCTGGATTACAAGTGTTTGGATATTTTGTTGCGAACAAAGTCATGTTACCCATTTTAAACTGAGGATACTTTTCATGGGCCAATTTTATTACTTTTGCACTGGCAATAAATTGATGGTGTAAAGCCTGATAGCGAACTTGTTTTTCATCCGGTACCTGATTAACTGGTCCTGTAAAACCTTTGACGCAACCTAATGATAGGACAGCTCCCATTGGCATAGTTCCTGCATTGATTTCATTGAATGTTAACCAGAATTTTACTTTATCTTTGTATCTGTCAAAGATAGTTTCACAATAATGAACATAATGATCGATGCATTCTCTTCCATACCATCCATTGTATGTTTCTACAAGTCCATATGGTATTTCATAATGTGAAATAGTTACTAAGGGCTCAATCCCATACTTATTCAATTCGTCAAATACTTTATCATAGAACTCTAAGCCCAATTCATTGGGTGTTTCTTCCATTCCTGTTGGGAAAATTCTTGTCCAGTTAATTGACATACGGAAAATTTTAAATCCCATTTCAGCGGCTAATGCAATATCTTCTTTATAATGATGATAAAAATCTGTTGCTTCTCTTGAAGGATATAAAGTTCCTTCTTCAAAATCAACAGTCAATCTTTTTGGACATGTGTGAGATCCATTTGTACAATGATCTGAAATAGAGGCACCTTTACCATTTACATTCCATGCCCCTTCATATTGATTGGCAGCAGTGGCTCCACCCCAATAAAAATCTTTTTTAAATGTTTTCATTTAATTTTTCCTCCTATATGTCAATCGCACTAAAAGGCAGTCAAGACCAAAGTCTTAATCTGCCTTGAGTTTATTTGTTATTTTGCTTTTTTTGCTTTTGGTTTGAAGTTTTGTAAACCATTCGCATCATCACCAAATCCAGTAATTAAACCAACAATCATTGAAACCACGAAGGCTACAACACATCCTATAACACCCATGATAAAGCTATTTCCAGGTCCGCCAGCATATGATAATACGCATAGAAGGTTAGACGCACCCATAGTATAGATTGCTGCATGAGACAATCCAATGATCAAACCACCAATTAAACCACCAATTGTATAAGATACCATGGCACGTTTGTTTTTTAACAATACAGAGAATAGTGTAGGTTCAGAAATACCACCCACTAATAATGTAATCGCGTTTGTAGCAGCCAATTGTTTTTCTTCACCTTTAGTACGTAAGAAATAAGCCACTGTCATACCCATTAATGCTACGTTAGCAACATTTGATCCAGCTAATACGATTGGATCAAATCCTAATGTAGTAATATTGATCAATGCGATTTGACAAATCGCAACATGCATACCAGTCGCAACTAAATACATCCAGAATCCACCGATTAACGCAACGGCTAAGAATCCTACTGTATCATATAGCCATGAGAAGAAATACATTAGACCTGTACTGACCCAGCTTCCAATTGGAGCTAATCCACAGAACATCAATGGTACCATAATAAACAATGTTAATAATGGAACAGCAATGATCTTAATTGAATTAGGAGCAATTTTATTCACAAAATCAAACACATATTTTAATGCCCATACTGCTAATAAAATAGGAACTAATGATGATGTATAGTTGTTTAATGGCATTGGAATAAAGCCAAGCATTTTAAATGGTTCACCAGCTGCAACGATTTCCAAAATATTTGGATCCACCAACAAGACACCTAATAGTAATGATAATGGAATACTTGTTTTCATTTTTTGCGCAGCACCCCAAGCAATGAAGACTGGCATAAAGTAGAATCCTGCTTCTCCAACGATATAAAGAATACGCATTAAGTCGCATGTTTCTGGTAATACATTTAATAAATTAGGTCCTAACAATGCATAGAATAATTTAAACCATCCTGCACCCATCATGATAGGTAAGATTGGAGCAATTGAACCAGAAATGTAGTCTAACATTTTATTTGGAACTTTCTTAATATCAAAAGGTTCTTTATCTAAATTTTCATCAATCGCATCAGCCGTTCCAACTCCTGCAATTTTGCAGAATTCAGGATATACATCTGATACGTGTTGTCCAATAATCACTTGGAACTGAGTCCCAGAAAATTGAGCCCCTAATACCCCTTTAATACCTTTGATCGCATCAACATTGATTTTTGATTGATCCTTGTAGTTAATTCTTAATCGAGTCATACAGTGTACTGCAGAAGTAACGTTTTCTTTTCCACCAACGTTTTCAAGAATTTGAGTACACAATTCTTCATACTTTGCCATATTTTTTCTCCTCTCTCTTCTTTTTTCTGAATATAGCTTATATGCTGAAAGAACTCTTGGCGCCACCAGTTCTTTTTAGCCAAAAATAAAACCTGATACAAAGTCATAAGGAAATACAGTACTCCCTTACTACTTATGCATCAGGTAAAGCCCACTTAAGGTCACAATCCTTCTCTTGCACAGAGTCTATTTAGATGTAACATCAAATATAATAATTCTTCTTCACTAGGTTCAATTCCTAGACAAGCAGTCATATATTCTTTAATTTTTTCTGTTGTTTTTAGTAAATACGGATATTCCGCTCTTACTTTTTCATACATCTTCACATTTTCTGATTTTGCCTCATCTAAATTACTTACTCTTTTTAATAAATACTTAAGATGTGTCACAAATCTTGAATATGTGAAATCATTTCGATCAATAATAATATTCAATGTATCATTCACAATGTCCGTAATATCTTCTACAAACTGTTCTGTCTGATCCTCCATAGATGTCGAAATCGCAACCTCTGCATCTATAAAATGCATCGCGATATTTCCTGCTTCACTTCTTGGTAAAACTACACCCAATCTTTTTTTGATCAACTTTACTGCCCACTCTCCAAGTCGCATTTCTTTTTCGTAAAGATGACGAATTTCATTTACCATTGGATTGTTTATGGCCATACCCTTTTTAGCTCTTTGAATCGCAAAATTCAAATGGTCAGCCAATGTGAAATAGAACACTTTACTTAACTCAACTTTCAAATAGCTGTTCGCCTTATCTACAATTTCCAATGTGACACTCATCAAATCTTCAGATAATTCATTTAGAAGCGATATATAATGTTCATCTAAATCATAGAATGTACGATCAATCTGTGAAAGTTCAAGTTCATAAGGTGGTTTTTTAAAACCTATTCCCTTACCGAAAGCTATGACTTCTCGATTGTTGTCATCGACACAAATAGACACATTGTTGTTTATGTTTTTGATAACTTTCATACAATCTCCCTTTTATAAAAAAATCGAAGTCTACAAAAAATAGTAAATACCGTATACATATAATTATTCACTATTTTAGGTAAAGCCTTCGAAGAAGTAACAATCCTATTTACACCTATATATTAATATGCTTTGAAAGCGGTGTCAAATTAATTTCAACTTAATCTTAAGCTTAATTTAAAACATTTAATCAAAATTAAGTGATTTTAACTTAATTAATTGTAAACTCTCTAAAATCAACACGACCTTCCCCTTTATATATAAAATAGATTGCTTTTTTTTCACCAAAACAGTGTATATCCGCCTTAAATTTTTTCCAATCACCACATGCAGAAATATGGATTTCAGCAATATTTTCACCATCATATTCATTACGAACATAAAACACGCCTTCTAGTGATGCCTTCACCAAAATTGAAATTGAACTTAAACTCTCCATTTCAAAATATTTAAAGCCAATCACAACTCCATCCTGGATATTCGTAATATATGCCTCTTTCTTCTCATCTTGAGTAATTGATGGATGCATGCTTAAATCTGTCTTTTCACTGGATAATAAAGCTTTATCCTTCATCAATACACACGCAATATATGCAGGGTATATTCCAGCTTTTAATGGATTTCCATTTAACCCACACGAAGTCATTTCAGCTTGGTTAAAAGTACCATCCTCATTCATAAAGATCTCTTCTGCAACTCCTTGCCTTGAATATTGGTGTGAATTCGTATGGCGATGTCCAAAAATATAATAATGTCCATTTATTTCCACTAAAGAGCCATGATTGTTTCCATAATAATACGTAGGCTTATCATCAATACCTATATTTCCATTGGAATGTAAAACTCCTTTATATACAAAATCACGATCTGGATATTCAGACATTGCATAACATAACTCATGACTTAATACACTTGAATATATGTAATAATATTTTCCATTATATTTTCGCATGGAAGAAGCTTCAAAGAATTCATGACCTTCAAAACCCGTTCCAACAGAATTTTCTACACCAGGAACGATCATTTTATAATCCCCTTTTAATGTCAACATATCCTCTTCTAGTTGACATACCCAACTTCCATCACACTTTAGATTAAAATCTTTTAATGCTGAACTAGGTATTTTTTTCTTAATTCTTTCAACAACTTCTGGTGTTGAAGAAAAGCCAGAGTACAGATAAATTTTCTTATCGTCATCAATAAATATCCCTGGATCAAACTGTTGTCGATCTCCTTCTTTCATTCCCCATACCGTTCCATCTGGATGGTGTACATTGCCATAGAAGGTAAAAGGGCCTTGTGGTGTATTGGAAGTAGCTACTGAAATAGTCTTAGAATTATCCAATCCGTAAAACAAATAATAAGTGCCCTCTTTTTCAATACAGTCTGGTGCAAACATCAATCTTTCTTTTGTCTCATTTAATGTATCTTCCTTACCGTCATAAATCATTCCATGACATGTCCAATCACTTAAATCATTAATTGGACAAGACCATACTGTATAAGGTTCCATACAATATGTATTTCCGTTAAATCGATCATGCGATCCATATACATATAATCGATTATTAAATACTCTAGGTTCCCCATCCGGTACATATTCATAGCTAGGCAGATATGGATTATATACTTGTTTCATTTTATTCACCTTGTTTTAGTGTTACTGGTCCTTCCACGCCAAATGGTTCAATCATTAAGAAATGTGAAATATAGTCTCTTTGTTGAGTACCTAAAGTATTTGTGACCTCAATTTTAATTTCATTTTCCCCGGATTGAATATAGTCAGTTAAATCAAATGTATAAGGGAAGCAGATTCTTGTATCCACCAATTGATTATTCACAAATACCTGTGCCGTCTCATGAACTCTTCCTAAATCTAACACTGTCATTTTCTTATCAAGATAGATTTTTGCACTATATTGTACTGTTCCTACTTTGGCTTCATAACCTTCTAATGTTTGTACGCAAATCAATCTATCTGTGTCTACGGCTTCAGAAAAATGAGGATAACTTATACTATCTGTATATTTTACTGTCCATTTATTTGGCAATTCTACACTCTTATATGTGATATTCTTTTCTTTTTGTACTGGCAACACTTCATCACACACAACATAAATACTAGATTCATATGGAGTTAAAGATAGTTTGCCATCTGATTCATACAATTCATCATGCAATGCATCATAACGATAAATATTTCCTAATTGATTGAAGCAAATCTTTGTATTTACAGTTTTAGACATATGTTCATTAAAAAACATATAGACATGTTTATCTTCACGAACATATTCTCCCATCACAACATCTTTTTCTTTTGTTGATAAACTAACAGATTTATAAACATTCATATCTAATTCAGATAATGTACATACATTTGAATTTAATTTTACTCGATTCCATTCAACTTCTTCATAAGGTCCCATAATATTTTCAGGATAGGCATCAATAAACACTACTTGTATGTCATTTTTTACCATGGAATTTAATACTGGTACCATATCAGCAGGCATAGATGTTCCAAATGGTACAATAAAACACTCAAATGCAGTTTTGTTGATTGTATATGTATGATTAGAGATTTTGGCATCCAATAAATAATCACGTGAAATAATATCAAATGAAACTTGGTTTTCTGTTAATACCCGACATACTTTTTCAATAGGCATATAACTTCCTGCCCACTCCGTTTCAGCCGGATAAAACACACCTACTTTTGCAGGATATTTTCCATCTCTAAAAATCGACATAACACGATTCATATAGTTATCTAAAGTTGAAAACATTCTAAATTGAGGATTATGACCATGAGCATAAAAATGAGGAGGGCAATCCCAATCTGGAAATTCTTTTGGATCAAAAGCATGTGGAACAATATAATTAACTCCTCTTACCATTAATGAATCTGCAATCCATTTCATTGTGCGAAGGCCTTCATTCCATCCATAAGCACCAAAAGCTTCACACATCGTTTTTCCACCCTTTTTTTCATCCAAATGGGCTGCAGACGTTCCTAGTTTTGCTAGAGCATAATGATAGAATTCCCCATTGCTTCCACCTGTTGAAAAAGCATCATGATGATAATTCATACCCGGAACAATTTGCCCTCCAATGACATCAATTCCAGACACATGCATCCCTTCTTGTCCTCTAAAGAAATGCCCTGTCCCATAGCCTAAACGTGCATGGGCTCCATTATCTTCAATTGTGTGTCCTAGATACCATACGCCGTGATTTTCACACCATTTACCTAATACTGATGTGAAGTTTTCATTATATAACTTTGTGATTATATCCATATATTGAAAACGTATTTCACTCTCTTTTCCATTAGCCACGTACCATAAAAGAGGTAAATATTTCATTTCAAAACCAAGTTCTTTTTCTAATCCATCTCTCCATGGTAGAGGCATGTCTTTACCAATTGGACATTCTGTTCCTTTATCATTGCCAAAGCGCGGTTCATCTGAAAAGAAACCTAAAATTGTTTTCCCAAATTCTTCCTTATAATGATTAAAATGAGGTTCGTATACTTCATCCAACAATACTTGTGTAGCTTCTTTCACAAGGGGATTTAAATAATCCTTTGTCGCATCCTCATTTCCTTTATCTGTTTCAAAAACAGTAAAAATACTGTATGCGCCATCCGGAATATCTACAGTTAATAAGCGATCACTCATACGCATTTGAGCTGTAATATCCACTAATGTATTTGAATCAATAGAATCTCCTGGTTCTGTATATTGATTCATTCGTTTCGCCATATATACGCCTAATACATTGAATTTTTGCGTAATTTTTCCAGTAAACGATCTTCCTTTTGTGATTCTTAAATCAATACGTGCTTGATTAAAAGGGCCTTGTACATCATAACGACGTACATCAATATAAGATTTTAAATATTGAGGAAAATCTTTCGCAATTCTTCCATTCGCATATCCAGTTGGAAAATGAGAATCATCCAAAATCCACATTTTCATATTATGTTCTTTTACTTTTTTCAAAATGCAGTCCATATCTGACCACCATTTCTCACCCACAAAATCAGGATGAGGACGTGCCTCAACACATAATGCATTCATTCCTGATTCATGAATCTTGTCCACATACTCCTCTAACACTTCATGATCTTCGCCGTGTTGCCAGAAAAATGGGAACAACCTATTTTCTACTTCTTTTTTAAATAATGTCTGATATCCACTCATATTTTTCCTCCTATAAAATAAAAACTTCTTTTTGAGCACCACAAAAAAATACAAATGATTTTAATGGGAAAGCCTTCAAAAAGAAGTAACAAGCCTGTATTTTGTTTTTCTACTTATAATATACACAATTTAATAGGTTTTAAAAAGATTTATTTTTGCTAAATAAGTATCCTTATTTGCAACTTTTCCTGTATGAACTTGGTGTAACACCATATTTTTCTTTGAAGCGTCTAAAGAAATAGCTATGACTTTCATAGCCAACCGCGTAGATAATATCGTCAATAGATAAATCTGTATCCATCAACAGTTCTTCAGCTCGATAAAATCGTCGAGACTGCAACAAATCCTTGAATGTCTTCCCTGTTTGCCGCTTAACGAGTTTACTTAACGCATAATCTGGTTGATTTAATCGAGAAGATATTTCTAATAAAGTCGCATCCTTATAATTATGATCTATATAATCCAACGTTGCCTCAACTAATAGTTGTTCAAACTGTTTTGCTGCTCCTTTTGTTGTTCGATTCACATAACGAACTAAATACATAAACAACAAACCCATTGTTATTTTATTTTCCTTATAATCCTCTTCTTTTTCATATAAAGATTGAATCATGTTTTCTACAAGATTTTGAATCTGTAAAATATCTGCTACTTGAAACAACAAATATTCTCCTGCATTACCATTTCTTTTCAGTATATCCACTAGAAACTTTGCAATAACATTGTCATATCCAATCATTTCATATACGACATCAAAGAAAGAGGGAAGAATAATAAAATTGATTGCAATATCATCCTTTCCAGCCTTCTTAATCTCATGCCAAGAATGCTGATTCAACAAAAGAATTTCGCCTTCATTTAAAATGATTTCTTTTTCATCAATCACATGATGAATAGATCCTTGAGCCACATACATCATTTCAATATAATCATGTTTATGTTTTGGAAAATCAATAAAACGTGTGTGTGTTCGAACTGTAATCAAATTTTCAGAATCTAGCACCTTATTACTTTCTACTTCAAACTGATTCTTCTTTGTGTAACGAGACTTATCAATTGTACTTCCATCTAGAATCGCTTTTTCTTCAATTGTGACTTGTTTTAATTTATCAAGTAATGTTTTATTCATACACAAATGATAGCACAATTCAAGGGTTATTTTTCATACAAGAATTTTTCTGGTAAAGTTACTTTAAAATCAACAGCTAGATCTCTAAAGTTTTGAGCTGTAATCGTCTGAAGCTTATTGGGTTGCATACTTAGTGTTTTCACCAAGATTTCAGCTGCTTTTTCTGCTGTATGCATTAAGCCAAATGTTAAATCAAAATCATATCCTGCTGCAAACATTCCGTGATGAGCCCATATTGCTAAATCATATTCTTTCATTAATTTAGAAGTTGCAATCGCAATTTCTTTTCCTCCTGGAACCATCCATCCAACTACGCCTACACCGGATGGAAATACTACTGGACATTCTGTAGCCATTTCCCATAATTCACGTGTAAAGACTTCATCTTTTAATGGTAAGACAAAAGTCAAAGCTATAATATTTGTCGTATGAGCATGATAAATTACGCGATATTCAGGATTAACTGATGCTTTTACTTCATGATTCATTAAATGTGATGGTAATTCTGAAGTAGGTTTTCCACCATGAATCAATCCCCATACAATACGATACTTTTCACCTTTCTCATCTAACTCGATCATACAGATTGAATCTTCAGGCTGAATGCTTACATTTCTAAAATATTTACCAGACCCTGTCACCAAGAAATATTCATTGGCTAAAGTCGGTACACTTGTACCAATTGGCTGCCATTCTTTCGCATTAAAATTTTCCTTAACCAATTCTACTTCTTCTGATTTAACACGATAAGATAAATTTCCCCCGTTTCTTTCATGCCATCCTTGATTCCAACCGTCATCACACATTCTAATAAATCCCTTTACAAATTTTGCTTCCAAAAATTTCATGTTTTCCTCCTATCTAACCACTACATCTACGGGTACATTAAATATTTTTGCGACTTTTAAAATCGTATCAATATGCCTTCCAACAGCGGCAGCCATATGATGGGTTGGTCCAGCTTCAGACCATCGATTTACAAATTCTCTTGCACCACAACTAAAACGAGTTCGCATATTTGTATCTCCAAACATAAAGATATCGCCCTCTTCATTTACACCTTCTGCCACTACAAATTTAAAGTTTCCATCTTTATCTTGTGTAATCGCAAGATATGTTATATCCCCTGTTGGCGGATAAAATTGTGTTAAATAACCACCACCAGTTTTACCATGGAACACATCTACAATTTTCATTGTCGGTTTATGAGCCTGGGAAATATCGGCATCTCCAGATCCAGAATGACCAATAATACAAATATCTTCATTAAAATCAATCGAGTACATCTCTGATAATTGCCCTGTACCAGAAATTGTTTTTAATATACTCATGGCCAGAGCCACCTTAATATCACCTTCTACTGCACAAGCCGTACCTTGTTTAATCAACATTGAAAATGCGGGAATCAACATACTATCTAATTTTCCAGCGATACCTTTCGCAAATCCATCATAGTGTGAAGCAACAAATCCAATTTTTTCTTTCTTCACCCATTCTTCAAAGGCGACTACATATTTAGCCATATCCCATACTGTTTCCACAGTCGCATTACCTTCAATTTCAAACGTGTCAAGAATCTCTTCTGCTTTTTTTTGAATCAAACATTTATCCGTAACATTATCGGCAATAGCCCACATTTTTTCCCAATCAAATTGTTTTGTATACACCCACATACGATGATATAGATTTGTTTCATCAATATATAAATCCATCATACCTGGATATGGGCGTCCAATTTGTGCTAAATTTGTATTTCTAAATCTCCTTCTTACTTGAGCTGCTTTACACCAGTCTTTAATCTCCTTTTGAACAATTGGATCCTGATTAGCAACCCCTGTAATCACTGCATGTCTTTTTCCCGCTCTTTCTAAATCTGCCACCATTTCTCCAACAGCTCCACATGCATATAATTCACCTAGCCATTTTGGTGTATCTGTATTGACATAATCTGGTGCTTCTAATTTTTGGATGTTAACGAGTACAACAGGTACATCAACATCTCGGATAGCTGGTAACATATTATATGAAGTAGCGTATGTTAATAGTTGTAAAAAAATCACATCTACATCAGCTGCTCTAAATAGATCTCCAGCTTTATGAGAAGCTTCTTTTGTAGTAACAATTCCTCCATCAATAATATCAACTGTATTTGGAATCATTTTCTTAAAAACCTCATACTGATTTTTAAACTCAGGTACTAAAGTTGGAAACTGTGGTAAATATGCCCCTAATGCAATAGAAAAGACACCAACTTTTGCGCGTGTATTTACTAACATATTATTCTCCTTCTACTTTGACAATTTCAAACGAGTCAAAGATACATTTTCTTGCTTCATAAAGATCAATCAATTCATGATTCGAAATCATTTGAGCTGCAATATTTCCAATGGATGTAGCTTCAACAGGTCCTGCATATACTGTTTTTTTGCAAGCTTTTGCGGTAAGCTCATTTAAATACATAGCCTGACTACCTCCACCAACAATGTGAATACAGCTATACTGTTTTCCTGTCAAACACTCGATTTCTTTCGCAACATTTTTGTAGCATTCTGCTAATGATTGATAAATTACTTTTGCGATTTGACCTATTGTTTGAGGTACTTCCTGTCCATTTTCAAAACAAGCATTTTGCACTTCCTCTACCATACTAACAGGAGCTAAAAAACGATGATCCTGTGCATCTATAATTGATGTTATTGTCTCTTTTTTTGCCATTTCACAAATATCATTAAATGAATATTCATTTGCTATTTCATGTTTCATGCTATTAATCATCCACATTCCCATAATATTTTTTAAATAGCGGAAGCGATAATCAATACCACCTTCATTCGTAAAATTTCTTTCTTTGCTCTCTAAAGAACAATTTGCTTCTTTTAATTCACAGCCCATTAATGACCAAGTTCCTGAAGATATATATAGTGAATCTTCATTGCTAGGAATCGCCAATACAGCAGATGCTGTATCATGTGTTGCTGGTAAAACAACACGTGTATCAAACCCAACAATTTTCTGAATTTCTTGTCGAAGATTTCCCACAACATAACCAGGTTTTTTTATTTTAGTAAAAATATGTTTAGGATACCCTAACAATTCAATTAGCTCGTAATCCCAATCTTTTGTAATCGGACTAACTAATTGTGTTGTGGATGCATTCGTATACTCTGTTATTTTTTGCCCTGACAACAAATAATTAAAATAATCCGGTATCATCAACATACAATTTGCTTCATCTAATTTATCTTCTGTTTTTAATTGATAAATCGTATTAAATATCTGCTTCTGAATGCCTGTGCGCAGGTATAAATCCTCTTCACAAATTATTTTATATATTTCTTTATCTATACCCTTCATTCTAGAATCACGATATCCATACACATCCTGTATACGATTACCTGCTTCATCTAATAAGACATAATCCACAGCCCATGTATCAATACCCATACTAACTGGAACAATGTTTCGTTCTTTACACTTCTTCATTCCTAAAAGAATATGTTCAAACAACGCATCAACATCCCATATTAAATGTCCATCCTTTTTTTTCATGCCATTTGAAAAACGGTAGACTTCTTCTAAAACCATCTTATCATTTTCTAAATGACCTAGTATATGTCTTCCACTTGATGCTCCAATATCAATTGCTAAATAGTAGTTCATCTGTTTCCTCCTATTAATAATTTAAAATGAACTAAAAAAATTAATAAGGATGTTATTTGGAAAAAAAAGTGTTCTTTTTTGCACAGAAATAATCTTTTTAAGGTAACATCGCTGAAATCATAAACAAGAAAAAAACTCGTCTATATGTAAAAACGAGTTTTATTAGAATAATTATTATTTCATTTCTCTATAACCATCATCAGTTTTTGTGAACAATGGAAGTTTCTTTAAAAAGACAATATCCTCTCGATTTGCAGCATTGCCCTCAGCTAATAATGCTGCTTTTTTTACGACATTCGCTCCTGCGTTTTGAGCTAGAACTTCTAATGCATGTAAAGATTCTCCAGTTGAAATCACATCATCGATAATGCAGATGTTTTTATTTTTAATTTTATTGGCATCCACACCATCCAAATATAGATGTTGTTCCCCTGTTGTAGTAATGGAATGAACCGATGCACTCACAACATCTTTCATATATGACTTTTCACTTTTTCTTGCCACGATAAATTCTTTTAAACCTAGACATTTACTAACTTCATAAGCTAAGGCAATTCCTTTTGCCTCGGCTGTTAAAATTGCATCTACAGATCCAATTATTTCTGCAAGTTTTGGTGCGCATGCAGCTACAAGTTCTGTATCACCCAAAACCACAAAGCTTGCGAATGCCATTGTTTCATTGATAGGGATAAAAGAAAGTGTTCTTGTTACTCCACATAATTCCATCGTATATTCTTTCATATTCTCCTCCAATTACATACCTAACATTCTAACTACAATTCCTGCAACCATACCTAAGAATGGATTTGTGACTGCGGTAACAACTAATGTTGAACCTCCAACTGCAGCATTTGCGGCTAGTGCTGCTGGTGCATCGAGTGCTACCGTTTTAAAGATTCCTAAGACAAACAAGAAGCCGGCAATAGAAGATGCGGGTACGTATTTACTAATTTTAGGAAGAACACCCATGATTAGAATCACACCAATCACAATCATCATGGCAACACCAGCCCATACTGGGTGTGGTGCACTTGCGGTTGCGGAAATGATGGATTCAACTGGAGCTCCACCAAAGAATGAAGATCCCATATCGGCTAATGATGAAATCAATGTTAAGTGATCCACATTATAGTTTCCACTACTTGCCATACTTGCAGTAATCGAACCAAAAGAAATATTTGAACCAATATTAAGACAAACCATTCCTAAAGCACCCATAATGACATTTGCGTTAATTGTGAATTTTTGTCGCATGAATTTATCATCTACAACGACAATATTTTCTTTTTCCTTCTTGAAAATCGCATTGGCGATACATGAAGCCACAACTGAAATAACGATTGTATAAACTAAAGTATTACTATCGTTTCTTGTGATGAAATATGTAATTAATGCAGCCGCAAGAGAAACTCCACCAGCTAATTTATCCTTTTTGATCATATCCATAGCGGCTTTCGTCAAGATAATACCCACACCGGCCATCATACCGAATGCGATATCTTCTCCAATGAAATTCACAATTTTAGTTAGTAATCCAAAAGCTCCAATCAATGCCATGATTACAGCACCAAAGAAAATCATCGTACAACGTTCTGAACGATCCTTTCCTGCACTACCAGCATATGTGATTGTTTCTGCCTGAAATGAAATAGGAGCTACACTTTGTGTAAGTGTATTCCCAATTGCTCCAATAAAGAATGCCATTGCGGTTGGAATCGATGCGAATCCAAATGTAAGTGCCAATAGTCCTTGTGGCAATCCATTTAAAACAACGCCAATAATTGCCAAAATGTCCGTTAAAATGTTTGTCATAATACCTTTCTCCTCCAAAAAAAATAAAAAACAACTGTATTATAAGCAAAATATAAATATATTAATATTACTATTTTTACTTATGTTATATAATATTTTTATTATAGGAGAAATATTATGACACTTGATTCTTATCGTAACTTTGTAGCCATTGTAGATTGTGGAAGCATTTCGGCAGCATCCAAACAATTGTTGATTGCCCAACCTTCTTTGAGTAATCAACTAAAAAACATTGAAAAAACATATGGGGCTAAACTCATTCATCGTAGAAGTCGAAATATTGAATTAACAGAAGCAGGTCGTATATTCTACACAAAGGCTCGTGAAATTTGTCGTATTGAAAATAGTATTAGTACTTCGCTTTCTAGTCAGAATACAGGCTATAGAGAACAATTGAAAATTTCTATTCCAGCAGGAAACTCTGTTCATTACATTCATAAGTTATTCGAAGATTTTGTGAGCAATCATCCTGATATCAATTATGATGTTTATGAAATTGCGAGTGATTTTGTGGTTCCCAATGTTTTAAACAACATTACAGAAATTGGCTTGGTTCGTGCAAGTATCCCTCAATATGGGGCATTGGAAACTTTTCCATATGAAAAAGATGATATTGTAGCTGTAATTCCTAAAGGGCATCCTTTATCCAAGAAAAATACGCCTGTTGAAATCGAAGAATTTCAAGGCATCCCTTTAGCAATTCCTTTTGATATTTCAAATACAGTTTACACTGTGTTTGGTCAACATGCCGTTGCGTATAATGTTGCGATTATTACCTCCGTCAATGAAACGGCCATCGAATGGGCACGTACATTTAACACAATCGCAATCATCCCTTTTTCTGATGCGGATACAAGACATACTATGGATATGATTATTCGTCCTATTAATGATCCAGGTATGTATATTTCCAGTGTATTCTTAATTCGAAAAGATCGTGAGTTGTCTTTTGCAGGCAAATTGTTTTTAGAAGAAATTGGCGTTTTGAAGTAAATCATATTGACTTATTATTTATGTAATATATAAAATTAATGATAAACATTAATTATTTAATGTTAGGAGGTAATATCATGAATGATAAGTCTAAAGATTTATTGAGGAAAATGTGCTTTATTTTAGAAATCGTTCGAGGGGCTTGTTTAATATCTGTTGCGTTGTTAATTGGACTAAGCTTATTTTATGCCTTCAACAAGGATGTATATAATATGCTATTTGGAAGTATAAGAATTGACTATCTTCAATTGATTTTTAATGATGATTTGGCATTAAATAAAGATAAAATGTCCATGTGGTTACCATTGATTTTCTTAATCACCGCTATATTTGTATTTATTATATATAAGGCTGTACAAACAATTGAATCCATTTGTACGATTACGATGAATCATACTCCATTTGATGTTCGTGTTTCTAACCACATAAAAAACCTTGCCAAGTATATTCTTGTAGGTGGTATTGTCTTTAATATTCTTGAAGTATGTCGTATTATGCAATTTAAACAAACCATCAACTTCGATCTACTTTTCAACACTAAATATGTTACACAAATCAATTTTGATATTCGTCTTCACTTAAGCTTCCTCGTTTTTGCAGCTCTAATCTATTTGCTATCTTATATATTTAGATATGGACAAGAACTACAACAATTGAGTGATGAGACGTTGTAATTATGGGTAAGATCATATTGCGATTAGATCGTGTCATGGCCGATCGAAAAATAAGTTTAAAAGAGTTGTCTGAAAAAGTTGGCGTCAGCAATGTCAACTTATCAAAGATGAAAACAGGTAAGATTTCTGCGATTCGCTTCTCTACTTTAGAAGCTATTTGTGAAGTATTAAATTGTCAACCTGGTGATATATTGGAGTATGTAAAGGACGATGAAAATAGCTAGAAGCACAAACTTCTAGCTATTTTATTATGATTTTAAATTTCAATAACACTACATACTATATTTCAAATTCAGTTAATCCCATTATTGTCTGTTCATGCACACTGAATATAAGAAAAGATTCGTCATATATTTTTAGTATGTAATAATTATTCAATCGCATCTTTTCGAATATAATGGGATGCACGACCTCGACCTTTACGAATAATAGAACCATCTTCAACTAATTTTTTTAGTGCGGATTCCACAGAAGAACTGCCTAAACTCGGGCAATTTTCCATAGCATCTCTTTTCGTAAAGGTCACTATTGTACTATTTACATATGTTTTAACAATATCATAAGAGTTGCTTCTTTTTCCGCTTTTCTCACTAATTGTTAATCTCTCGTCAAATTCACGGTAACATTTTAATATAACCCCAAGCATATATTTAATAAATGGCTCGGGATCATTTGTTCCTTCATGCCAACCTAAATCTGCTTGTGCTAAAGCCTGATAATAGGCTTCTTTCGTATCTGCAATTTCTTTTTCAATACTGATATATTTTCCAACTACATAATCATTACGATATAAAAGAAGTAACGTTAATAATCGACTCATTCTGCCATTTCCATCATTGAAAGGATGAACACAAAGAAAATCTAATATTACACATGGAATTAATATGAGTGAGTCTACAATTTCATGATCTAAAGCTTGTTGATAGCTACTACAAATTTGTTCAATGGCATCTGGTGTTTCATAAGGCTCTAATGGTTTGAACAATATTCTTTTTTCACTATTTGGCAAAACCGCATCTATTTCGTTTGGCGAAGCCTTGTATTTTCCACCATAGGATAAATCTGTGTATTGAAGCAAATCTCGATGTAGCTGCAAAATATAATTTGATTTTAACGGAATATATTGATAATTTTCATGAATTAAATTTAAGACATTCCGATATTCTAAGATTTCTTTTTCATCACGATTTCTAGGTGTTGTTTTATCCTCAACCAATTGTTGAAGACGAGACCTAGTCGTTACAATACCTTCAATACGATTTGAACTTTCAGTACTTTGTACTTTAGCTATTTCAACCAAGCGCTCTAATTCTACAGGCTTTTGTCGCAAATAAAGTTCTTGTTTCCCCTTGAATTCATGAATTTTAGCAATATAAGACAATATTTCATTATCCCAAGTACGATTTTTAAGATTACTATAATCAAAATTTCGCATTTTTTCTCCTTTCATCTTCTCCCAAAGCACATATTCTTTCACCCAATTATACACTGCATTTGGGAGAAAAAGAATAAATTGGGAGAAAAAAGTTCAACAATCACCAACTTTTCTAACTTTCATTACTTCAAAGACGTAATAAACAATTATTTTTTAAGTATTCTTCCACATCCCTAAATATTATCTTTTTGTTTTCAAATACCATAATACAATCAGCATTTCTAATAGTTGATAAGCGATAAGCATGACGAATGTTGTTTGTCCTGTCATCAATTTATCCATACCGTTTTGAACCAATTCTTCTGTATGAGTGTCAATACTTGAAGCAACTTCATCTAAAACCAGGACAGGAGGATTTGCGATAGCAGCTCTAGCTAGTTTTGCAGCTTGTATACATTCTAGCGCTTTTATATTTAGGAATTAGATGTAGATACACTGTTACTACATCTATTGATATTTTATTAAAATATCCCTATACTATAAATGAAGGGAAGTGTTAATTATGCGTAACGTAATCAATGCTCAAAAAGATGATGTATTTAGAATTCGTATGAATTCAGAAATTAAAAATGAATTAGAAGAAGTTTTTGCGAAAAACGGCTTAACGTTAACGGATGCGGTTAATGTATTTTTTCAACAAGCGTTAAATACTGGTGGCTTTCCATTTTCTGTAACTGAAGATAATGCTGAAAATATGAAAGCCAAAGCTTTAATTAAACTCATGAAAGAATTAGAAATTGGTATGCATTGTTCTGAATCTTATTCTGAAGAAGAAACTAAAAAAATATTAGGTTTATAACATGAAAATTATTTACAAAAAGACGGCTATTGATGATCTTTTAAATACTGAAAACTATATTATTAGTCAATCTAACAATAAACAAGCTGCACAAAAATTAAAAAGTACCCTTGTGAATACGATTTCTTTATTAAAGGACAACCCTTATTTAGGCCCAAAAATGTCGGATCGATTTCATGTAGATACTTCATTACGTTATTTAGTCATTTCAAAACAACTTGTATTCTACAATATCAAAAATGATAATATCGAGATTATCAGAATACTTGATTCAAGACAAGATTACTTATCATTACTATTTTAATTGTTTAGACACTACACACTATGTAGCAAATCAAGTTGGACATTTGATCATAAAAGCCCTTAAACAAGGGCTTTTTCACATTTACTAAATATTTTTAAATGTACTTCTTGTAGAGCGATAAAAAAATCAATTTGGTAAATAAAACACAAAGTATTAGACTTCCCATTAAATATAAACCTACTACTTCCATTTGAATTGTTCTAATAATCGACAATACAATCACATCCAGTATTATTATGAAAGCCAACAATTTCACTATATACATCCTACGAATTTTTTTATAAGACACGCCAATGGTATGCAGCAGATCATACTCATTCTTATGTGAGTAGAAATGTTGATACAACTGCATATATATGATTACGATCGAAGTGATCATCAATACAAATTGGTAGAACTGAACGATTTTTTGACACATATTCATGATTTCAACAAGATTCTTTGCGTCCGTTTTATTATCGACTACATAGAAATCATCTCTTCTAGACAATTGGATATAATCAAGCTTCTTTTTTAGCAATGCTGATTGTTTAGTATTTACCCACAAATCACCCGTAATAAATGTATCTGGATACGTATTTAGCCATTCCATTACTTTTGATTCAGGAATATACAAAACTTTATTATCCCCACTATTTATATGTTCTTTTACCGGTATATCGAGTACATCAATTAATTCTCCACCTTGTTTATACAAATTCAATCTTATATTGTCTTCATATGTGTTACTTAAGACAAAATCATTATATTCATCTGTAATCTTGGTTTCTATTTGTTCATTATTTATATTCGCATCGCATTGAATGTTATAATTAAATTCATGCTCATACGACTTAAGAATCTCTTTTGATTCCTCAATAAATTCAGGAATCAATGTATGATCAAATATATTAAATGTGGCACTCACATCATGTTCATATTGTACTTCTTGTTGATTTGTTTGAATCCAAGATGTTAATGACTGCATGGATACACATATAAACATCGAACTCATCGCAACAATCAGTGCAATAAACAGACCATTTCCATTTCTCATTGTTTCAATGATAGATAGATTAGAAATTTTTAATTTTCTAAAGAAGTAATGTTTAGGTCGTACTAAACTCAATCCAAATGCAAATATATATTGTACAAATAAAATCAATAATAAAATACATAGATGATATTTTGATATATGTAAACTAAATGGAAGATTCATTTGAATCCATTTTAAAAACAAACCCCACAATAATAATGTAAATCCGATTCCCATACACTCAATCAGTGCAAAAAGCAAGGTATATTCCTTAATCATATACAAACGAATTTTCTGTTTATTCATTCCCAATATGTAGAGTTGATCATAAAAAGCTTTCTTTTTCTTTAAGTGTACAGATAGAACGCTATATACAAACAAGAAACAACATACACTCATAAACAGGATCAGAAATTTAAAAATATTTTCATATTCTACATTCAAATGATATTTGGCAACCACCATATCCGAATTCAATTCATAATCCTGTACGGGTAGTGTTGCGATTGCCGATTTATCTTTTAAATTCGCATAGACATACACCGCATCCTTTTTTGAATTCGTGGCTGTATAAAAACTATAATTGACGAGCTGATTATTTAGATTTTCATATATACCACTAATCGTATATTCTTTAGACTTCTGATCTGAATATAATTTTATTGTATCTTGCACCTTATATTTATTCTGATACTTTTTATGAATTAACACTTCATTAGATTTAGGATACTCTCCTTCTATCAAACGTATTGGATAGACACTAAAATTTGTGGTTGAAACCAAAGAATCAAAAGTACCTTTATACGCATAGGGCATTGGTGTTTCATAACTTAAACTATCTAGGTATGTATCTGTATATTCTTTATTTTGTGTATACGCAAAAGTTGTATATTTCACATCATAATCCCCATAAAAACTTTTGGCTGCATTGATTCGATATAAATCATAAGAGTCTTTTACCACAAAGAGAGAAGTTAAAAGAAATGTACACAAAAACAGAATGCTGAATAATAAAACATAGCTTTTCTTATTACGACTTCTATATTTTTTGACTATATTCATACAATTTTTCCTTGTCCTAAACGAATAATTCGGTCTGCATAATTTGCGATTTTTAAATCGTGCGTAACCAATACAATTGTTTTCCCTTCTTTATTCAACGCTTTTAAAATGTCCATCACATTTTCAGCATTCTCTCCATCCAAATTCCCTGTTGGCTCATCAGCCAGTATGATATCTGTATGTGCAAGAATCGCCCTACCAATCGCAACACGTTGTTGCTGACCTCCAGACAATTCATTCACAAAACTATTTTTTTTATGCTCTAACCCTAACAATTTCAATACTTGATTTAATTCTTTTTCATCCACTTTTTTCCCTTTAATTTGACTTGCCAAACACACATTTTCTTTCACTGTCAAAAAAGAAATCAGATTAAAAAATTGATATACATAACTAATGTATCGACTTCTTAATGTACAACACTCTACATCCGATAAAGAAGACATCTCTTTATTTCGAACTACACAACTTCCCATATAATCCGTATCTAAACCGCCAATAATATTCAGCATGGTAGTTTTTCCACTTCCGCTTGCTCCAATAATCGCAACAAATTCCCCTTTTCTTATGTGCATAGAAACCGTATCGAGTGCCACACAATCTTTATACACTTTCTTTAGATTCTGTATTTTAATCACAATTCGCCCACTCCTTTTCTTTATTAATACACATAAGGAAAAGAAGCATTAAAAAAATCGAATAACCGTCAATTGATTTCGATTATTCGATAAATAAGATGATTTTCATATCCTTTGAATCCATGATTTTTGTTCCATGATACTTATTCAAAATGATATTCAGTATGGATTTATTTGAAGGTGTCATATTCTTAATATCCAAAGGATATTGAATATGTAGAATTAGCTCTTTCTCCTTTAGATTCATATGAAACATGAAAGTCTCATTTTCTTTAACTAAGCTACTATCCAATACGCATGTAAGTAGTGTTGTTAAGTCTTGTGTATCCATAGAATCGATTCTTTTAGGAACATGTATCTGTATATCATAATTCAATTTGTGTTCTTGAATAAAGTTTTGTAGGATCACATCCACATATGGATTTATGCATATAGAATTGGGATACAACTTTCCATATTTTACTAACTCTCTATTTATTTCACTTTCTAATTCTTCATATCTTTTGTTTTGAGATAAATGCTTTATATCATCCAAAGAATTTCGCATATCGTGAATCAACTCCTTGATTCCCGTCTGTTCATGAATCATTTGTTCTGTATAATGACTGGATAGTTCAATGAAATTTCGATACATCTCAATCTCTAATTTTGAGCGTATTCTAGAAAAAACAATGATAGCTACACTTAATAACACAAGAACAGATATGGTAAACATAAACACATAGATTTGGCTGTTCTTTATAAAATACATATATGTAAATTCTGTTTTAGAAAACAAGTCTGTCATCAACAACATATAAAGATAGCTAAATATAAATAGGATTATAGAAATTATATATTTCGTATTTTTACCAAATTCTAAACTTTCATATTTAAAGATTTGATAAAAGATTGCACATCCACCGATTGTGAGTATTGTTGAAAATGCATAATATTCTATAGTTAAAGAACGGAATAGAAGGATATTCATTGTTTGAAATAAGACAACAATCAAATTTGAAATAATAGATTCCAATATATGGTGTTCTTTTGTAGAAATATTTAAACATAGAACAGGAATCAACAATTGTAGAAATACAGATAGCCAGTTTATATGTACATATTGAATGGTTAAAAATACACATAAACCATTTAATAAAAATGAAAGAATCCATTTTGGATATAGTGAATTCTTCGTTATTTTTAAATAAAAACATTGTTCGCAAATATAATACATACTATTCATTAGAATATTCATATGCTTGTCCTCATCTGAATATAGTGTTCTTTTACCTTTTTCCATCTTCGAACACTCACAGAAATAATCGTACCATCTAACATAATGATTTTATGATTCTTTACATCTAAATAATCGATTTTAGAAAAGTTAATAAGCACGTTATTATTTACGCGGATAAAAGAATCCGATAACTGAGCCTCTATCTCTTTTAATGTTTCATTCACTAAAGATAATTTCGTTCCATCTTTCAATAAAACGAATATGCCATTGTCAATTTGAAAATACAAAATATCATCCCTATACACATACCTTGTTTCATACGGTAAATTCAGTGCAATCTTCTCCAATTGATGAATACGTTGCTCTACCTGATTTACCTTTTCAACTAAAGCATCTTCTATTCTATCTTTTATTATAAATCCTAAGACATTTGTATCAAATGTATCAGCCATAGCTTCACTATGACTACTTACATATACGATAAAGCGTTGTTTATCTGGATGTTTTTTATAAATTCAATGCCATTTTGACTTCCTAATTCAATATCTAGCAACAATAAATCAAAATAGAAATTGGATTTTACATATTCTTCAACTGCACTAAAGAAACAAAGTCTATGACTTAAATCTAATAGATTTCGTATTCTTTCTTGTTGAATCAAACTATCTTCTAATACTGCAATTCTCATAGGTCAATTATAATGGTTAATATAGCAAATGGCAAAAACATCCTTTCAACTTTATCTATGGTTTGTGACATCGGGTAAAATTATGTTACTTGCATATTTTTATACATAAACTTCCAAATAAGAAAAAATTTTTCTGTGAAAAAGTCACACGCCTAAATAACATGCCCGGTTCGTTTCCAGTCGTCCGGTAACATTTCAATATCCACTCCATCTTTCTGAATCATTCGGTATCCCGATCCATTCAGTCTTTTGCGATGGCGTTTTTATTGTGTATTTTGTTTATCAAAAAATACTGTTTAAGTATTCTTCCACATTCATAGATACAATCTTTTTGTTTTCAAACAGTAAGACTTTATCGTATAAAGAAACTGTTTCTTTTGTTACTTTATGTTCAATAGATAGTACTGTAAGATCTGGATTGGATAAAATGAATTGATGTATTCGATCTGAATTTGTTTTATCGATTGCAGAAAAAGCTTCATCCAAGAAAAGCCATTTTTTATTTCTGTACATTGCTCTTGCCAAACAAATACGTTGTTTCTCTCCACCACTTAAATTCAAATGTTCAAAATCAAGATTGTCTCTTTCCTTATCAAATATCGATTCTAAATTAAATATAGTTACTAATTCTTTCAAAGAATATTTACTCATTTTCCTTCCTAAAGTAATGTTTTGTTCAAAGGAAAATGGCAATAAGTCATTGTTTTGATTCACATAAGAAAACGTATCGGCATAGGTGCTAAATTGAACGTCCTTCAAATCCTTATCATTCACATAAATGCCATCTGCTTTCTTCTGCTTTGTTAAAATGTCTAAAAACGTACTCTTACCATCTCCACTTTTACCAATGACTAAATACTTTTTTCCTTGATCAATCGTCAAATCATTTAAATCTAATATTTTACGAGCACCATAAGCATAACTTAGATGCTTAATCTTAATGTCATGAATTTGTTCATCAAAAATAATAGGCTTATTCTCTTCATAGCATATTGAATTATCCAATAGATTTTGTAGAACTGGCTTAGAAGATTGAATCATATTTCGAAGATTTGCATAATTAACGATTGGCATGATCACCATATTACTAGCTTGTGCAATTCCTAATAATTGTCCAACTGTTAATCGATTATAATGTATTAACAAAATTCCAAAGAGCAATGTCAAAAAAAACATAGCTTGAGAAATAAAAGAATTTAAAGAAGTAAGTATTTTTATAAACCCATTGTTTTTTAGAGTATTTTGTTCTAAATTCTTATTCTCAAGGTCCAGATCGTCACAAAATACTTTTTCTAAATTTAAAATCTTTATATCATTAAAACAACGACACAGATTTTTAATAGAACAAAGCCATTGCTTCATTGAATCCAAATAATTCATTTGATTCTTCTTTAAACGATTCTTAAAAATACTATTTATAAAAATCGTTATAAAAGCACAAAAGAGCAGAAACATTAATATTTCTACACTTAGATTTGCGATATATAGACTTCCCAATATCAATGAAATAGTTAATGAGAACACATTTAATTTTGAAGAAACATAATTATCAATCACCACATTCACTTCATTATTAAATTCATTCAATATCTCACTGCTATCCTTTTTTTGAAATGATTCTATATTCCTGGAAGCATACGATTGATACAAATTTTGATTTAGACTATACCGCACTTTATTCTTCAACACCTCTACTACATATTGTTGTGAAATGGAAACAATTAAATAGACACCTAAAAATATCAATACGATCACTATAAGGCTTAAAATTGAATCCAGAAGATGATCATCAAATATATAGCTCATCAAGATTGATTTCAATAGATCCACTACTGAATATGAAACAATGAGAATAAGCGAAATAAAATATAATACTTTATGATTCTGAACAAGTTTAAACATAAATAACCCCTTTTCCTTAGGCTTATTATTTTTCAAGACAAAAGAAAAGACAAGAAACTGTCATTGAGAAATAAATGTGTTTCTTGTCTATATTAAGTTCAATTTATTAGGTAATCTTGCACAAAACTAATATTAAATAAAATCATTTGCGACACAAATCTCTTTATATTTATGCAAGTATTCACAATTTTTTATGAATAAAACACAATAAAAATCTGATTATCCGCTAAAACACAGTATCTATCAGCATTTTCAAGGAAACAAACACATCAATTTACTACTTATTTACTACTAACGAATGAGCCTTGATACGCAAGTTTTCCTAGATATGCAAAGATATGGTACAGCACATCAGTATTGAAACAAGAAAAAATTGAATAACTTATAGACTATGGAACGCCTAACATGACGTTCCTTTTCTATTTCCAGCCGTTCTTATTGGACGGCTATTTTATTACCCAAAATGAAAGGAGCATTAGATTTATGAAAAAGATGTTAAAACGATTGTGTACGGGCTTCTTAGCTCTTGCAACTGTCGTTACTGCTTTACCGACTACACCCGTCCATGCAGAAAGTAAGCAATACTGGACGGAAAGTGCAGAGCGTGTCGGTATCATTGAAAAAGTAATGAATGACGGTTCTATCGGTTCGACATTCAATGAGGGTTATATGAAAGTCGAGGGCGAAACTGCCTATTGTATCGACATCAATACAGATTTTAAGAATGGCTACAAGACCAGAGCTGACGCAAGCTCACGCATGAGTGCCGACCAGATTTCAGATGTGGCGTTATCCTTAGAGTATGTCAAACAGTATGGCGAAGCTCACAAGGAATTGAACTACAAACAAGTCTATCTGTTGGAACAATGTGTGGTCTGGCAGAGATTGAGCGTACATCTTGGCTGGCAATGTGATAACGTGCGAGCTTCTTATGATGAAATTCCAAAGGCAACGCAGGACGAAGTTTTCTCTGGTGCAAGAGCCTTTGTCAAAGAAAATAAAGGACGCTATGAATGTGGCGGTTATATCTACTCTGGCGAGGGGCAGGAATTGGGGCAATTCTGGGCGAAGTTAAATATCGGAAATGCGAAACTTAAAAAGGCTACCAGTAATACCAGCATTACAGACGGTAACGGGAATTACTCTATCGCTGGTGCAACATACGGTGTCTTTTCTGATAAGGACTGCACGAAACAGCTTGCCACCCTTACGACTGATGAAAACGGAAATACAGATGTTGTAGAGGTAAAAGCAGGCACAGTCTATATCAAGGAATTATCCGCACCAGCAGGATATAAAGTAGATAAAACTGTATATTCCTTAAAGGTTGAAGCTGGAAAGACAGCGACCTTGAAAGTATCAGATACACCAAAAGTAACGGACACTTTGATTGAGCTTTTCAAGATTGATATGGAAACACAGAAAGACAATCCGCAGGGGAACGCTTCTCTAGCAGGTGCGGAATTTACATGGAAGTATTATGCTGGCTTCTATAACAAAGACAATCTCCCTGCCGAAGCTACTCGTACATGGGTTACAAAGACAATCGCCGAAACAGACAGCGACGGGACAACCCATTACATCACAAAATTAGGGGACGCTTACAAGGTATCTGGCGACAGTTTCTATATGCAGGACGGCAAAGCGGTTCTTCCTTTAGGAACACTAACCGTTGAGGAAACAAAAGCTCCAAACGGTTACTTGCTTGATGGTGCATATATGCAGGCTGGCGATAAGTCCGAACAGATTAAGGGCTTATATGTAACACAGATTACCGAGGACGGCGACCTTGCCGTATTATCTGGAAGTAACCAGTTTTCCGTATCAGATAAGATTATCCGTGGCGGTGTGAAAATTCAGAAACGAGATTTAGAAACGGGCGATACGAAGCCACAAGGAAGTGCCACTTTGAAAGATACTGCCTTTGACATCATTTCCTTAAATGATAATTCTGTTTTGGTTGAGGGCAAGCTATACAAGAAAAATGAAGTGGTAAAAACAATCCATACAGACCTTGAGGGTGTCGCTTCTACTTCTTCTGACCTTTTACCTTATGGAAACTTCCGTATCGTTGAAAGTGAAGCTCCCGACGGTTACTTAACTGACGGTGTAAAACCGATTGATTTTACAATCACAGAAAATGGAAAAATCGTGGACTTAACCGACGAAGCCCATTCTATCTATAATCAGATTAAGCGTGGAGATATTGAGGGTGTAAAAATCGGTGCAGGCACACACAAGCGTCTTGCTGATGTTCCTTTTAGGATCACAAGCAAGACAACGGGCGAAAATCATATAGTTGTAACTGATGATAACGGGCAGTTTTCCACTTCTTCTGAATGGGCTTCGCATAAGCACAATACCAACGCAGGCAAGACCAGCGAGGACGGTGTGTGGTTTGGAACTTCTGAACCAGACGACAGCAAGGGTGCATTACCTTATGATACCTACATCATTGAAGAAATGCGTTGCGACAGTAACAAAGGCTTTGAACTTATCCCACCTTTTGAAATCGTGGTATCAAGAAATAACCTTGTGATTGATTTAGGAACGTTGACTGATGAATACGAAAAAGAAATCTCTATCCATACCACAGCGACCAGCAAGGACGGCGAAAAGACAATCCTTGCAGGAAAAGAGGTTACAATCGTTGATACTGTCAAATTAGACGGACTTACCAAAGGCACAAAATATCAGCTCAAAGGCTGGCAGATGTTAAAGGAAGAAAACGCCGAGCTTGTCATTGACGGGAAACGTGTAGAAAACGATTATACCTTTATCGCTGATGATGAAGAAATGAAAGTGGAAATTTCTTATACATTCAATGCGTCTGCTTTAGGTGGCAAGAACCTTGTTACCTTTGAAGAATTGTATGATTTGAGCAATCCAGAAGAACCCGTAAAAGTTGCGGAACATAAAGACATTGAGGACGACGGGCAGACGGTACTTATCACAGAGCGTATCATCAAAATTCATACGACTGCTACCGATAAGGACGGCAACAAAGAGCTTGAAGCTGGAAAAGAGGTAACAATCATTGATACCGTAACCTTAGAGGGCTTAGAAGTCGGTACACAGTACAAACTTGTGGGCTGGCAGATGTTGAAAGAAGAAAATGCAGAGCTTCTTATCAATGGAAAACGTGTGGAAAGTGATTACACTTTTACCGCAGACAGCGAAACTATGAAAGCGGAAGTTGCCTTTACCTTTGACGCTACTTCTCTTGACGGCAAACAGCTTGTAACTTTTGAAGAATTGTACGATTTAAGCAATCCAGACGAGCCGAAGAAAGTTACCGAGCATAAAGACATTGAGGACGAGGGACAGACGATTACCTTTAAGGAAAAACCAGAAGTCCCAGAAGAACCAGAGAAACCCGAAACACCGCCGACACCAGAGAAGCCACACCGACCTAGCGACAGTCCCAAAACGGGCGATAACACAAACCTTTACGGACTGCTTGCACTTCTTTTAACTTCTGGTGCTGGGCTGGCAGGTATCTTCTTCTACAAACGCCGTAAAATGAAGAAATCATAAGGCGGTAACGGTATGAGGAAAGAAAAATCACGCTCTCCGCCGAAGCTGTCAAACGGCAGACTTCCGCTTATTCTGGCTTGTCTGCTACTTACCTGCAAGAACACGGATAGTCAAGGGTGCGTAAGCATTGATTTTACCCTTTACTATCTGTGGGATTGCTGGTACTTCCCAAACCGCCAGAATAAGAAATCACAATCAATTTATCAAAAATAGAAAGAAACGAGGTAAAACAATATGGAAATGAAATATGTCGTGCCAGATATGGCACAGTCTTTTGGAACTCTTGAATTTGCAGGCGAAAGTGAGCCAGTCTTTGAAAGAGATAAAAATAACCGCAGGGTCTTAGCCAGACGAAGCTATAACCTTTATTCTGACGTACAGAAAGGCGAAAATGTTGTGGTGGAAATTCCCGTGCAGGCTGGCGAAAAGAAGTTCAAGTATGAACAGAAAGTAAAACTTGTCAATCCGAAGTTATACGGCAGAGGTTACGCAATCGGGGATATGGGACATACCGATTATGTGTTAGTTGCTGATGATATTGTAGCAGTTGAAGAAAAGTAAAGGAGTGAAGAATTTATGAGATTATCAAACGGGTTTGTTATTGACAAAGAGAAAACATTTGGAGAATTAAAATTTACAGCGGTGCGTGATGTGTTCTTACAGAATGAGGACGGGACACCGAGTACCCAGCTTAAAAAGCGTATCTATGATTTGAAGTGCAGTCTGCATGGTGGAATTATCCCCGTGTCTGTACCGCCAGAAGTACCGTTAAGAGAATTTCCGTACAATGCAGTTGTGGAGCTTGTCAATCCAGTAGCCGATACGGTATCAAGAAAAACCTATACGGGTGCAGATGTGGACTGGTATGTAAAGGCAGAGGATATTGTATTGAAGAATAAAGGCAACCAGAACGCAGGCAGTCCACAGAACCCTACAACGCAGGGACAGCCGAAGAAATAAAAGTGATGTATTTGTCTTAATTTTGATTGACCAATTTTGATTGACACAAACAATGCGGAGTGATATATTTATCTCATAAAGATACAAAAACATCTCATTTGAAAGGAGAGATAAATATGTCAAAGAAACAAATTAAAAAAATTATTTTTATGGGGGTAGGGTGTGCTTTATTGCTTATTGTTGGTACAATCTACTCCCTATTATACAATAATGGACGCTGGGTCAAAAATATGGATATGTCGGAATATGTATTTTCTTACAAGGATATTCCTATGTTAGTAATTGGAGCTTTAATAGCACTATATGCTATCTATATAGTAATTATCTGCTTTAAAAATGTCTTTTCAAAAAACAGCAGGGAAAAACGATATTCAAGAACAATTTCTCCTTACTGGGGATTTTGTGGAATGTTTGGTTTTCTGGGGTTTGGCGGATTTTGGACATACTATAAATTTGGAGAAATATTTCCTTTTGCTTTTTTCATATTTTTTGGTTTTTTCAGTTTTTTCTTTGAAGGTAAACTTTCTCATATCTTAGAAGATGAGCTTTTTCAAGAAAATAAACGTAAGGCACAATTAGAAGCTTACAAGATAGGTTTTAAACTATTATTTGTAGTTATCTGGCTTATGGCAATAGGTATGTTTTCCCGTAATGTTGAGTGGTGTGCAATGTTTATGCTGATTTCTGTTTCACTTATCTATGCTCTTGTTCTTTTTCTTAGCAACTATTTATTATATCGTTATGAAAAAAGGGAATAAATTATGGAAGCAAAGTTTGTATGTAATTTAAAAAAATATCGTGTAGCACAAGAATTAACACAAGAACAACTCGCTGACATTGTAGGTGTTCGTCGTGAAACTATTATGAGATTAGAAAAAGCACAATATAATCCGTCACTTAAATTGGCAATAGATATTTCAAGAGCTGTAAAAGCTCCGATAGAAGATATATTTATTTTTGAATAAAGACAGTTTAAAGCAGTTAGTCTTAGGATTGACTGCTTTTTTCGTACACAGAAAGGAGAGATTGTTTTATGCGTAAGATTTGGAATAAAGGACACCGTATCAGAGCCAGCGACAAGCACCTTGTTTACCACTTTTCCATAGGAACGCTTCTGTTTGTATTCGTGGCGGTTCTCCTGCTACTGAATAGTAAACAGCTCATGCGTACCGATTGGGAGCATTTCAGCTTGTTAGAGAACGGCTTGACGCTTTGCCCTTACAACTTCATAACTATACTGATAGCGACTGGTGTTTGTGCATTGGTCGCTTTTGGGTATTACCGCTTCTGTTACGACAGTTTCAAAAAGCTACTGCACCGTCAAAAGCTGGCACGAATGATACTGGAAAATAAGTGGTATGAAGCCGATACCGTACAAGACAGCGGTTTTTTTACTGACCTGCAAAGCAGATCAAGGGAAAAAATCGTCTGGTTTCCAAAGATTTATTATCAAATGGAAAAGGGACTGCTTCATATCCGCTGTGAAATTACGCTGGGGAAATATCAAGACCAGCTTTTACGGTTAGAGGATAAATTGGAAAGTGGCTTGTATTGTGAGCTGACCGACAAGACCCTGCATGACGGATATATCGAATATACCCTGCTTTATGATATGATAGCGAACCGCATTACCATTGATGAAGTACGGGCAGAAAACGGCAGTCTTAGACTGATGAAAAATCTTGTCTGGGAATATGACGCACTCCCACACGCTCTGATTGCTGGTGGGACTGGTGGCGGTAAAACCTATTTTCTGCTGACGCTCATTGAAGCCTTACTGCATACAAACGCTGTCCTTTATATCTTAGACCCGAAGAACGCTGACCTTGCAGACTTGGGAACAGTTATGGCAAATGTGTATCATACCAAAGAAGAAATGATTGATTGCGTCAATGCCTTTTATGAGGGCATGGTACAGCGAAGTGAGGAAATGAAGCGACACCCGAACTATAAGACGGGCGAAAACTACGCCTATCTGGGACTGCCACCCTGC
>ERZ791902.385-NODE-385-length-34266-cov-4.892403_pt1 | contig 34266 bp, 27 predicted proteins | sample MGYA00510149_ERZ791902 | MGnify/ENA primary metagenome ERZ791902 (study PRJEB30046, sample SAMN00792060) | human gut metagenome | study: EMG produced TPA metagenomics assembly of the A metagenome-wide association study of gut microbiota in type 2...
GGGTGATGTCATCGCTTACATCGAGCGCGAGAATAAAGAATAAATGATAAATAATAATGTATAAATAGGCATGCGCCCAATATACAGTATTTATAATTTATGAATTATAATTTATTAATTGACAAGTATTATCCTGAGGACAATGAGCTTCGTCATATCCTCATCAACCATAGCCAATCTGTAGCGCGAAAAGCGCTACAGATTGTTTCGTCTCATCCTGAATTGCACCTCGATGCCCAGTTTGTAGAGGAAGCAGCCATGCTTCACGACCTCGGAATTTTCCGCACGGATGCCCCTGGCATACAGTGTTTCGGCTTGGAGCCTTACATCTGCCATGGACGACTGGGAGCGGAAATCTTGCGCAAGGAGGGCTATGAGCGACATGCTCGTGTATGCGAGCGACATACGGGTGCCGGAATCACTTGCAAGGAAATCAACGCACAGGGATTGCCGTTGCCTCACCAAGACTTTCTGCCAGAAACAATGGAGGAGAAAGTCATCTGCTATGCTGATAAATTCTTCAGCAAGACGCACCTCGACCGAGAAAAATCCATCGAGAAAGCCGAGAAAAGCTTGGCTAAGTTTGGAGAGGATGGGGTGATGCGCTTCCGAGAGTGGGAGCGGATGTTTGAATAACGAATGATTCTGTCATTTGATTGATCATTAGAATCCTATTTTTGAATGAGAAAACAATCGATTATAGTACTTCTGCTGTTTGCCTTCATCTGTATGATGGCAAGCCCTAACTTGTTGCTTGCCAAAAAGAAGAAAAAGGACAAGAGGGCTGATGCAGCCTTGGCGGTGGGCGACTCCATATTCGTGGATTCGCTCGGCAATGTCATCGGCGATTCCCTGGGGAAAGCCGAGGCGGACACTGCGTCCATGGACTCCCTGCAGAAGGCTATTTGGAAACATAATAAGGTGGTGGATGATAGTATCCGCCTCGATAGCTTAAACCGCAAGAAGTCGGGAGGCGTGGATGCTCCTGTCGATTATACGGCAGAAGACTCCCTCGTCTATGACGCTCCCAACAAGGTGGCGCATCTCTATGGCAACTCCAACGTGAAATACACCAACATGGACCTCACGAGCGACAAGATTGCCATGGACATCGACAAGAGTACGGTGAAAGCTACTGGTACTGCCGACTCTACCGCCGACAAGGGCGTGAAGGGAAGACCTGTCTTCAAGATGGGCTCGGACACCTATGATACCGATACCATCGCCTTCAACTTCAAGAGCAAGAAAGCCCTTATTAATAATGTTTATACAGAACAGCAAGATGGATTCTTGACGGGTGCTCGCTCCAAGCGTGACTCTTCGGGTGTCATCTATTTGCAGCATGGTCGATACACCACGTGTGATGACCCACATCCAGACTTCTACATCTCCTTGTCTCGTGCCAAGGTGCGCCCAGGCAAGGACGTGGTGTTTGGTCCGGCTTATCTCGTGGTCTGCGATGTGCCGATGCCGTTGGCTATTCCATACGGTTTCTTCCCATTCACCAAGAGTTATTCCAGCGGTTTTATCATGCCTACCTATGGCGATGAGAGCGACCGTGGTTTCTATCTTCGTGATGGTGGTTATTACTTCGCCATCAGCGACAAGTGGGACTTGAAACTCCTGGGCGAGATCTACACCAAGGGCTCTTGGGGAATATCTGCTGCCAGCAACTATCGCAAGCGTTATAAGTATTCGGGCAGTTTCTTCTTCAGTTATCAAGATACGAAGACGGGAGACAAGGGAATGCCTGACTTTGCGGAGCAGGAGAGTTTCAAGATCCAGTGGAGCCACCGACAAGACTCCAAGGCAAGTCCTTTCAGTTCGTTGTCGGCAAGCGTCAACTTCGCCTCTACGAGTTATGAGCGCAACAATCTGAACTCGCTCTACAATCCGCAGACCTTGACGCAGAGTACACGTACTTCTTCCGTCAACTGGAGCACTGGCTTCTCTAGCATCGGCATGACGCTGAGTGCCACGATGAACCTCTCCCAGAACATGCGAGATTCTACCATCTCCATGACGTTGCCGGACTTGAATATCTCCATCGCCCGATTCTATCCTTTCCGTAGAAAGAAGATGGTGGGAGACGAGAGATGGTACGAGAAGATTGCGATGAGCTATACGGGTCACATCAGCAACTCCATCAACACGAAGGAAGACAAGTTGATGCATAGCAATCTCATCAAGGACTGGCGCAATGCTTGGCAACATCAGATTCCAATCAGCGGTTCGTTCACCCTCTTCAAGTACATCAATGTGAACCCAAGCTTCAACTTCACTGACCGTATGTACACCAACAAGGTGACGAAATCGTGGGATGAACAGAAGCAAGTGGAGGTGTGCGATACCACATACGGCTTCCACAATGTCTATAACTGGAACTTCAGTGTGGGCTTGTCCACCAAGTTGTATGGCTTCTGGGTGCCAAGCCGCAAAATATTCGGCGACAAGATACAAGCCATCCGTCACGTGATTACACCAACCGTCAGCTTCAGCTATGCGCCAGACTTCGGTGCTACTCGCTATGGCTATTGGGACACTTATCAGAAGACCGATGCCGATGGCAATGTCTCGCTCGTTAGCTATTCGCCATACCAAGGTTCGCTCTATGGCGTGCCTGGCAAGGGAAAGACGGGAAGTCTCTCGTTCTCCTTGGGCAACAACCTGGAGATGAAGATCAAGAGCGACAAGGATTCCACTGGATTCAAGAAAATCAGCTTGATTGATGCGTTCGACATCAACATGAGCTATAACATGGCAGCCAAGGTTCGCCCTTGGAGCGATATGAACATCAACCTTCGCTTGAAGTGGTGGAAGAACTACACGTTCAATATGAATGCCGTCTTCGCCACTTACGCCTATGAGATGGATGACCAAGGCAACGTCTATGTGGGCAACCACACGGAGTGGGGCAAGGGTCGTTTCGGACGATTCCAAGGAATGTCGCAAAACCTCTCGTTCACTTTGACCCCAGAGAAGTTGGCTAAGCTTTTCGGAGGAGGCAAGAGCGATAGCGATGACAAGAACAACAATCGCAATCAAGATGACGATGAGGGCATGGACACCGACATCGAGAGCAATGTCGATGATACAATGGAGAAAGGCAAGAACGGAGCCAAGAAGAAGGGTGGCAAGGCTAAGACAGACTCGGATGGCTATATGGCTTTCAAGATGCCTTGGTCGTTGACCTTCGGATATGGTATCACGATGCGTGAGGACACACGCCGTGAGAAGTTCAATGAGAAGTCTATGCGTTACCCATACAAGTTTACACAGACGCTCAATATGAGTGGTAACGTCAGAATCAGTGACGGATGGAACATCAGTTTCTCTTCTGGTTACGACTTCGACAATCACAAGATGAGTATGACCACGGCAAGCTTGCAGCGTGACTTGCACTGCTTCAACATGAGTTGTTCGGTGGTGCTCGCTCCTTATACGAGCTACAACTTCACCTTCCGTTGTAACGCCTCTACGCTGACGGATGCCTTGAAGTACGACAAGCGTAGCGGTTATTCCAATGCCGTGCAGTGGTACTAAGAGAAAAAATGCCGTTTATTTTGTATTGTCTTCGATTTGCTGTAACTTTGCAAACATGTTTATAGTAGTAGCTTTTATATTCATGGGAATCTTTGTGGGATACGGATTCCGAAAGAACAAGACAGAATGGCTGTCGAAAGTCATCAACCTTTGGGTTTGGATACTCCTATTCTTGATGGGCATCGAGGTGGGAGGCAACGAACATATCATGCAGGCACTCCCTACTTTGGGAGTCGAGGCACTGGTGGTTTCGGTACTGACAATCCTGGGAAGTTGTGTGGGAGCATGGATGCTCTGGAAATATATCGGTAGGAAAGGAGGGGCTACCAGATGAAAGGGAGTTTGATCGTAGTGGGATTCTTCGTCTTGGGAGTTTGCCTGGGACGACTGGACTTGGCGCCGGCTCTCTTGATGGATAGCAGAGTTACTTTCGCCGCCTTATGCTGCTTGCTCTTCTGTGTGGGAATGAGCATCGGCAGCAATGACAATATCGTGAGCGAGTTCCGATCGTTGAATCCACGATTGGCACTGTTGCCCGTGGCAACGATATTGGGCAGCTTTGCTGGTAGTCTTGTGGCATGGCTCTTCTTGCAATACCGAGGCGTCACCGACTGTATGGCGGTGGGAAGCGGCTTTGCCTATTATTCCATATCCAGTATCTTCATTACCCAATATCGTGGGGCGGAACTGGGAACGGTGGCTCTCCTGGCGAATATCTATCGGGAGATACTCACCCTCTTGGTTGCTCCCTTGTTGGCAAAGGTGTTTGGACCGTTGGCTCCCATCTCTTCGGGGGGTGCCACGACCATGGACACTACGTTGCCTATCATCTCGCAAACTTGTGGACAACAATATGTGGTGGTATCGCTCTTCCATGGTTTTGTGGTCGATTTCTCCGTGCCATTCCTCGTCACGATGTGGTGTATGTTGTAGAAAATAGTAGTGGAAAAGGCTTTTGCAACTCGGTTGCAGAAGCCTTTTTGTAATTTTGCACCCGAAAGGAGAAGTGGCGGACTGACCGCTAGGAAAAGAGATATCAAAGAATGTGTAACAAAAAGTATCATATCATGGAAGAAATGAAAAAGAAAATCATCCTCATCGCTGTGACGGCAGTCTTGCTGGTCGGTGCGATTTGGGTGGAGAAGAATTGCAACCTTGCCACTTGGCAGTTGCTGATCGTTTATCTTATACCTTATTTAATAATAGGGCATGAGACCTTGATGGAGGCTGCCGAGGGCATCGCCCATGGCGAAGTGTTTGATGAGGACTTCTTGATGGCAATCGCCACCATCGGTGCTCTCTGCATCGGATTCTTTCCCGATTCGGAGACGGAGTTTCCTGAGGCTGTGTTTGTGATGCTCTTCTTCCAAGTAGGCGAACTCTTTGAGGGATATGCCGAGGGAAAGAGTCGTGACAGCATCTCTCACTTGATGGATATTCGTCCGGATGTGGCGAATGTGGAGAGAAAAAGCCTTGTCGAGACGGTTTCGCCTGAAGAGGTGAAGGTGGGCGAGGTCATCGTCGTCAGACCAGGTGAGAAAGTGCCTTTGGATGGTGTTGTCGTAGAGGGTAGCTCTGCCTTGAACACCTTGGCGCTGACAGGAGAGAGTGTACCTCGTGACTTGAACGAGGGTGATGAGGTCGTCTCTGGATGTATCAACTTGACGGGTGTCATCCGTGTTCGAACGACGAAGAACTTCGGTGAGAGCACCGTTTCCAAGATTATCGCCTTGGTGGAGAGCGCCGATGAAAACAAGTCGAAGAGTGAGGCTTTCATCACTCGCTTTGCCCGTGTCTATACGCCTATCGTGGTTTTCGCCGCCTTGGCTTTGGCTCTTATCCCACCATTCTTGGGAGCTTGTGGCATAGGTTCGTCGCTCTTCGGCATCGGAGGCTTCCTCGACAATCTGCCATTGTGGCTCAATCGTGCCTTGATCTTCTTGGTGGTATCTTGTCCTTGTGCCTTGGTCATCAGTGTGCCGCTTACCTTCTTCGCCGGCATCGGTGGAGCCTCTCGCCGAGGCATCCTCGTCAAGGGAAGCAACTATATGGATGTGCTTGCCAAGGTGAAGACGGTGGTGTTCGACAAGACGGGCACGCTGACCCATGGCGAGTTTGCCGTGGAGGCTGTTCATGCTAGCGATGATTCGACGGCATCAACTTCAGAGAAGAAAGAGACGGAATCCCATGTGGGTGAGTATTCCGACAAGGAGAAAATCCTCTTGCATCTTGCCGCTCATGCCGAGCACTTCACGACTCATCCGATAGGTGCCGCCCTTCGTGCCGCCTTCCCAGAGGAGGCAACTGATGGTTGTGAGGTAACTGATGTGGAGGAAATTGCTGGTCACGGCATCCGTGCCAAGGTGGGCGGAAAGGTGGTCTGCGTGGGCAATAAGAAGATGATGGAATCCATCGGAGCCAAGTGGCATGATTGTCATAAGGTCGGTACGATTATTCATGTCGCCATTGATGGTAAGTATGCCGGACATATCGTGGTCAACGACCGTGTGAAGGAAGGGAGTGCTGAGGCGATTGCCGAACTGAAACAACTAGGCGTGGAGAAGACCGTGATGCTGACGGGTGACCGCCGTGAGGTGGGCGAGGATGTGGCTCGCCGACTAGGACTGGATGAGTGTCGCACCGAACTGTTGCCTACCGACAAGGTGGCTGAGTTGGAGAAACTCCTGCATGAAACTTCGCAGGCGGGTGCCTCTGACCAGACTTTGGCATACGTGGGTGATGGCATCAACGATGCTCCGGTGTTGAAACGAGCCGATGTGGGCATTGCCATGGGAGGTTTGGGCAGTGATGCCGCCATCGAGGCAGCCGATGTCGTCTTGATGGATGACGAACCGAGAAAGATTGCCCTTGCCATCAAGATCGCTCGCCGCACGATTCGTATCGCTCACGAGAACGTATCGTTTGCCATTGGTGTCAAGGTGGCTGTGCTCTTGCTGGCTACCATTGGCTTGGGAACGATGTGGATGGCAGTCTTTGCCGATGTCGGTGTCACGGTATTGGCTGTGCTTAACGCTATGAGGGCATTGAAGGTCAAATGACGAAACCATAGGAAACGTAACATATAGATATGCAAAAAGGGCAAGTTCTGGAATCAGAAACTTGCCCTTTCCTATATTAAAATCTCTCTCTGAATATAAAAATCACTTTGATTGATAACTTGCTTTAGCACAGGCGATGGTTCATATCTGCAACTTCTGGGATAGAACTTACTACGTGCTTCAAGAACATACCCATGCACAATACCATACCTGAAAACATCACTGCTGTAAAAGCTAAAGTAAAAATAGTCATCATTTTTATCCTTTTTAATATTAATACTGTTATTTCAATCTTTTCGACTGCAAAGTTAACACTTTTTTATCGAATACGTGCAGAGTATGCAAAGAAATATAAATGAAACAAGTATTTTTTGATATGTATCAATCGACAACATTTGTTCCGAAAAACACCACATTTTAAGTGATTTGGTCTATTATCTTTCATCTTTGTATCATCGCCCTTTTGTGAGTTTTCATTCTAAAAAAGAAAGAGGGAAATCTGTTACGGATTGTAAGTTGAAGCGAACTTGCAAGATGAGTCTCTTGATGACGGGAAGAAAAGAAAAAGGCTCACGATGCTAGACTTCTTGTCCATGCGTCGTGAGCCTTCTTTTTGGGGGCTGCGAAGGTGAAACCCTAGCTCTTCTCCATGATCTTTAGAAGGTCGCTTTCTTCACCCACAATCCAAAGGATGTCGCCCTTTTGGAATTGGTATGAAGGAGAGACTTTGGTGAGGTTCTCCTGACCTTCCTCCAGTCCGACCACCATACAGTTGTACTTATCACGGATGCCACTCTCCTGAAGCGACTTGCCACAGAACTCACTCTTGCTTCCGATGATGAGTTGGCGTAGCTTCATCTCTCGCTTCTCTATCTCCAAATCCTCTGGGTAGATGTCATTGGTGAGCGACAAGGCAAACTTCTGGAGTTGTTCGTCATTTCCGATGACTTGGAGTTTGTCGCCTGGGAAGATGATGGTGTCGCCATTTGGGATGTTGAGTCGCTGGGAACCTCGCATGATGCTGCTCATGTCGACTCCGAAACGTTGACGAAGATGCAATTCCCTCAACGACTTTCCGCTCCAGGTGGAATCCTCAGGCACATCAAAGCAACTGATGTGGATGTCTCGGTCGAGCAAGTGCCCCTCGTAGAGTGGTTTTTTCTCTCCGTTCACCTGAGCCATGATGTCACGGGAACGGAGATTGTGGATGAAGACACGCTCCATCTTGATGCTTCGCTTCTTGGTCCATCTGGATGCAATCATCAGAGATACCACCACCACGCCGATGATAATCATGAGGGCATTGGTGAATCGGGTGAGATAGTTGCAGATATAGAAGATGAAGCCTAGGGCAATGACGAATCTCACGAAGATGGTGAAAAGAAGAGGGATGCGGTTGATGCTACTCTCCACCCAAAGGCGCTTCCACTCATTGCTGTGGTTCTTCTTCATCACGATGGCACGTAGGAATGGGGCGATGATGATGATGGTCAGAAGACCGGTGATGGCATTGGCGTACCAGTGCAATCGCCAGCCAGGGAAGAGGCTTCGCATGAATGGCAGGACAAATGTGAACATCAGGGTGATGACGGCTGCCGAGAGGATGGAGTATGCCACTGTATTGATGGTCATCTGCTTGAGTAGAGACTTCCACTTGCTCTGTTGGGTAGTCGATGGATGGCTCATGGCAAAGTGGTTGAGTACGTTGATGAGCTTGTCGGGCAGATGCTTCTCCATCACAAGATAGGTAGGGGTGGCGAGGCGAATCATGTAAGGGGTGAGGAAGGTGGTGATGACGGACACGGCAACGACCACAGGATAGAGGAAGTTGCTGATGACACCTAGCGACAGTCCCAATGAGGCGATGATGAATGAGAACTCACCAATCTGTGACATGGAGAATCCACAGCGCATCGCCGACTTCAATGACTCGCCGCCCAACATAAATCCCAGGGTGCCCAATATCGCCTGACCTACCAGGATGGTGCATACCAAGGCGAGGATAGGCAGGGCGTATTCCACCAATATCTTAGGATCGACCAACATGCCGACGGAAACGAAGAAGATGGCTCCGAAGAGGTTCTTCACGGGTTCTACCAACTTGATGATTTTCTCCGCCTCGACGGTCTCCGCCAAGATGCTACCCATGACGAAAGCTCCGAAGGCACTGGAGAATCCCACCTTGGTGGAGAGTACCGCCATGCCGCAGCACAAGCCCAATGCCACAATAAGCAAGGTCTCATTGTTGACCAGCTTGCGTACCGAACGCAAGAACCAAGGGATGGCGAAGATGCCCACGATAAACCAAAGGACGAGGAAGAAACCTATCTTGACGATGGAGCCCAACATCTGTTCGCCGTCGGGATTGCTGCCCCCAGCTATCGTCGAGAGCATCACCATCATCACGATGGCAAGGATGTCTTCCAGTATCAGCACGCTCATCACCATGCCGGCGAATTTCTGCTGCCGCAGTCCCATGTCGTCGAATGCCTTATATATAATAGTGGTGGAACTCATGGCGAGCATACCTCCGAGGAAGATGCAGTCCATCTTGCTCCATCCGAACCCATGTCCCACGCTGATGCCGAGCATCATCATCGAGAAGACGATGACTACCGTGGCGATGATGGGCGAGGCACCCATCTTGACGATCTTCTTGAATGAGAAGTCGAGACCTAGGGAGAACAAGGTGAAGATAACACCGATGTCAGCCCACGTCTTGATGTCGCTCTCGTCGATGACCGACATGGTGTAAGGCATATGAGGAGAAACGAGAAAACCTGCCACGATATAGCCGAGCACAAGGGGTTGCTTGAGTTTCTTGAAGATGATGGTGACGATGCCTGCCACCATCAGAATCAAGGCGAGGTCTTTTACGAGATATGGTATTTCATTCATTGATAATTAAGAATTTATAATTAATAATTAAGAATGAGGCTTTTCTGCCATAAAAAATAAGAATTAATAATTAAAGTGGATATATGCTTTATAGAAGCCCATAAGCCAACTCTTAATTATTAATTCTTAATTATTTAAATGAGTTTAGTCGTTGTATTCGGCTGTGATCTCTGCAATCTTCACAATGGTCTGAACGGCTTTCTCCATCACCTGGATGCTGACAAACTCGTGAGGACCATGGAAGTTGACACCGCCGGCGAAGATGTTAGGACAAGGAAGACCCTTGAAACTGAGCTGTGCGCCATCGGTACCGCCACGGATAGGTTCTACACGAGGAGGAACGCCGCTCTCTTGCATCGCTCTGAGCACAATGTCGATGACGTGCATGTTAGGGTCTATCTTCTCCTTCATGTTGTAGTACTGGTCGTAAATCTCAGCTTCGCAAGTGCCCTCGCCATATTTCTCGTTGATTTTCTTGACGCAATCAGCGATGAATGCCTTGCGGTCCTCAAACTTGTCACGGTCATGGTCACGGATGATGTAAGCCAACTTGGCTTCCTCGCAGTGGCTCTCGATGCCGAGCAGGTGATAGAAGCCCTGGTAGCCCTCGGTAGTCTCAGGCAAGTCGGTCTCCGGAATCATGTTTTGGAACTCAACGGCGAGTCGGCTGGCATTGATCATCTTGCCCTTGGCATAACCCGTGTGGACACTGACACCCTTGATGTGAATCTTGGCAGCTGCGGCATTGAAGTTCTCATACTCCAGGTCGCCCAGGTCGCCGCCGTCCATGGTGTAAGCCCAATCGCAGGCAAACTTCTCGACATCGAAGTGATGGGCGCCCATTCCGATTTCCTCGTCAGGGTTGAAGCCTACTCTGATGTCACCATGCTTGATTTCATCGTGGTCACGGAGGTAGCACATAGCCTGTACGATTTCGGCGATGCCCGCCTTGTCGTCGGCACCCAAAAGAGTCGTGCCGTCGGTGACGATGATGTCCTCGCCCTTGTGGGCTTTGAGTTCTGGGAATTTATCGACTCTAGAGAAGATGCCAGGGCTCAGTTCGATGTCGTTGCCATCATAGTTCTTGATGATACGAGCCTTGATATCCTTTCCGCTAGCGTCGGGACTGGTGTCCATGTGGGAAATAAATCCGATGGTAGGTGTCTTTTTCTTGGTATTGCCCTTGAGAGTGGCGTAGATGTAGCCCATGTCGTCCATCTCTACGTCGCAGAGGCCTTCCTCCTCCAATTCATGTTTTAGATACTTGGCGAACTCCAGTTGTTTCGCCGTACTAGGCACACTGTCGGAGTCCTCGCTCGACTGTGTGTCAAACTTTGTGTAGTTTATAAAACGTTCTGCTAAGTCCATGTTCTTAATTAAATAATGTATAGATAATCCCCATGATGGGAGATATTGGTGACTCCGCTGGGACTCAAACCCAGGACCTTCAGAACCGGAATCTGACGCTCTATTCAACTAAGCTACGGAGCCATGGTAAAGATAATACGTTTGCAAAATTAATGCTTTTATTTGAAATAACCAAATATTTGTGTCTGTTTTCAGTGAAAAAGTTACAAACTGGCGTTGGAGGAAGAAAGGTAATCCATAAGTTTCTTGCAAAAATCCCTAAAATATATGCAATTAGATAGTAAAATATTAAAAATACTAACATTTTGCAAAATAAATAGGAGAAAATGCTTGCAGATTAATAATTATTTTGTACCTTTGCACTGTCAGAAAGAAGATACCGTTGTTACTAACGTGGCTTTTGACAGCAAAATCGAATAAAAACAAAAGAAATAGAATCATATGAGTAATGTAATAAAACCTATCGACTACAAGGCGGTGCTCGACATGCGCCAAACGGAGATGGGTATCAAGTTGATCAAGGAGTTCTTCCAGGCTAACCTCTCTACAGAACTTCGCCTTCGTCGTGTCACGGCCCCTCTTTTCGTTTTGAAAGGCTTGGGTATCAACGATGATTTGAATGGTGTGGAGCGCCCAGTGACATTCCCTATCAAGGACTTGGAGGATGCCAAGGCAGAGGTCGTTCACTCTTTGGCTAAATGGAAGAGATTGACTTTGGCTGAGTATCATATCGAACCAGGTTATGGTGTCTATACCGATATGAATGCCATTCGTGCCGATGAGGAACTGGACAACTTGCATTCACTTTATGTCGATCAGTGGGACTGGGAGGCTGTTATCGAGAAAAAGGATCGTACGATAGCTTTCTTGGAAAATGTGGTTCGTCGTATCTATGCTGCTATCCGCCGTACGGAATATCTCACTTGTGAGCACTATCCAGAGCTCAAACCTTTCTTGCCAGAGCAGATTCACTTCGTACATGCCCAGGATTTGCTGGATATGTATCCTGATAAGACTCCTAAGGAGCGTGAGGATGCAATTTGCAAGAAGTATGGTGCCGTATTCGTAGAGGGTATTGGAGGAAAGTTGAGCGATGGAAAGAAGCACGATGGTCGTGCTCCTGACTATGATGACTGGAGTACCGTTGCAGAGAATGGAAAGGTGGGTCTCAATGGCGATATCTTGATTTGGTATCCTGTGTTGGGACGTAGCTTTGAGTTGAGCTCTATGGGTATCCGTGTGGATAAAGAGAGCTTGCTTCGCCAGTTGGAGATTGAGGGCAAGGAAGATCGCGAGAAATTGTACTTCCACCAGCAACTCTTGAACGACAAATTGCCTTTGAGTATTGGTGGCGGTATCGGGCAGAGTCGTCTTTGCATGGTATTGTTGCACAAGGCTCACATCGGTGAAATACAAGCGAGCATCTGGCCTGAGGAAATGCGCAAGGAATGCGCTGAGAATGGCATGATGCTCATCTAAAATATTTTTTTGGGAAGATTATTTTCGTGTGTAATGGGTATTTTTATGCCATTACAAGTTGGAACTCCTGTACTAGTTTTTCTAGTGCGGGAGTTTTTTCTTTTAAGTCATCGAAGATTTCCTTCTTCGACTTGATGACCTTGATCTCGCTTTGTTCCGCCAGACGGTAGTTGATGGTCAAGGCATTGTTGTTCAGTCCTCTTACAAGGGTAGTGCGGATGCGGTTCTTGATTTTGCTGACATCCTCCATCAGAATAGGATTGTCGATGACCACCTCGATGTTAGGGAACTCGGTGATGGTAGGGGTGAGCATCTTGAGACGTTGCGACATACCATACATCTCGGTGATGTGCTCCATTCTGATGCACATGCTGATCCATTGACCACGCAACTGCTCGTTGTTGAAAGGCGTTTGACTGCCATCGGTGCTCGCTGTTGTGTCGGGAGTATCTGTTATGGCATTGACGTTCTTGTAAGACGCTTCTTGGCTCTTCTCCAAGTTCTTGAAGGTCATGCCAATATTACCCAACTTAATACTCTTACTGAGGATAGCCTTGCCTTTGGCGGCTGGGGCTTCTTGGGCCGTTTTGTTGTCGCTAGAGACAACAGAGGATTGGGCAGCAGGAATGGCTTCCACCTTCTTGCTGCCTTCTTGCGCCGCACCTGCACCCTGAGTGGCAGGCTTAAGCGGAGCAATCAGTTTCTGAAACAGGGATTTTAATCTATGGGGCGTACGCCCCGCACTAGGCACGTCTTTGTCTTCTGGTTGGGTAATCTGTCCCACTTGGATGAGCGTCAGCTCCACCAACAGTCGTTTGTTGGAACTTTGTCGGTATTGCACATCGCAATCGTTCATGATTTTGAGTGCCTTATATAAGAAAGGTGTAGGAGCTGCCTGTGCCTGTACCTGATATTTGGCTTTTTGCTCATCGCTGGTTTCCAAGAGAGGCAAGGTCTGTGGGTCTTTTGCCATCATGACATTGCGAACGTGCTGGGCGAGACCCTGGATGAGGATGCCACCGTCGAAACCTTTGTTGATGATGTTGTTGAGGAGTACCATCATCTCGCTCACCTTGTTGGCGAGAGCTAAATCGACAAACTTGAAATAGTTGTCGCTGTCGAGCACATTGAGGTCTTCGATGACTTTCTTGTAGGTGATGTCGCCTTGGCAGAAGCTGGCAGCCTGGTCGAAGATGGAGAGTGCATCACGCATACCGCCATCTGCCTTTTCGGCGATGATAGCCAATGCTTGCTCTTCATATTTGATACCTTCTTTCTCAGCTACCATGGCAAGGTGCTTGATGGTGTTTGGCACCGTCATGCGCTCGAAGTCATAAATCTGACAACGGCTGAGAATGGTTGGCAGAATCTTGTGCTTCTCGGTAGTGGCGAGGATGAAGATGACATGCGAAGGTGGCTCCTCCAATGTCTTCAGAAAGGCATTGAAGGCAGCGGAACTGAGCATGTGGACCTCGTCGATGATAAACACCTTGTACTTGCCTACCTGAGGAGGTATGCGGGTCTGTTCCATGAGGGCCTTGATTTGCTCGACGCCATTGTTGCTGGCGGCATCCAACTCAAAGATGTTGAAGGAACGCTGCTCATTGAACGCCTTGCAACTTTCACACTCGTTGCAAGCCTCACCGTCTTCATGGGGATGCTCGCAGTTGATGGTCTTGGCGAAAATACGGGCACAGGTTGTCTTGCCCACACCACGTGGACCACAGAAAAGGTAGGCGTGAGCGAGCTTTCCGCTCTTCACGGCATTCTTCAAAGTCGTGGTCAAAGCACTCTGTCCTACTACGGAGTCGAAGCTCATTGGACGGTACTTTCTTGCAGAAACAATGTATTCTTCCATTATTTTTTCTTAAATGATGATGCAAAGATAACAAAAAAATATTATCTTTGCAAAAAAATAAGGAAATAAATGAGTAAACAATTAGGCGTAATCTGGAGTTATCTCTCTCATTATAAGTATCTTATAGTGATAATTGTGGGAGTTTTGGTGGTAGGTGTTATTGACGACAATAGCATCTGTCAGCACGTGAAATACCAAATTCAGATCAGCAACTTGCGTTCTGAGATAAAAAAATACACGGCGAGATACACCGAGGATTCCAAGGTGTTGAGAGAGATGCGCATGGGTACCAGGGCTTATGAGAAGATAGCAAGAGAACGCTATTTCATGAAAGCCGATGATGAGGATATCTTTGTGCTGAGTACAGATTTGCCTAAAAATAATGATGAAGAGATAGAAAATGAAACAGTTGAGTAAAGTACAGAGTGCTATTTTCTTGTTGGGCGGTGTGCTGATGGTTGTCGGCGCAGGTTGCTTTGCATTTGGTTTCATCCATCCACAGATGTTGCTTTATACCTGCTGGGTGTTCTTGTTGGGTACGGTATTGTTTAGTGTGATGCAGTCCATCCAACTCTATGAGGGAAAGTCCATGGTCATCCATCGCTTGAAGCGTATTCAGGCGGTAGCTGACATCTGTTTTGTGTTGTCGGGCATCTCGATGGTCGATACGGTATATGCTTTTGCTCGTCATTGGTTCTCCAATTATGAGACCTACATTACCTATTTTTATAATAAGTGGGTTTTGCTGCTTCTCATCGCAGCCTTGTTGGAGCTATATACTACACATCGCATTTCAGCTGAGTTGAAGAAGGAAATTGCCAAAAAATACTAAATAGTTGCAATATTCAATTAAATAGCATAAATTTTTTTCCGTACTTCAATATAAGGTTGTACTTTTGTTACCCGAAATACAGAAAGCTTATGAATAAAATACTTTATGCGTTCATCACCTTGTTGGCAATGACCTCATGTGCCAATAGCTATAACGTCCAAGGAACTTCCAACGTGAGTACTTTGGATGGGCGTATGCTATACCTGAAAACCTTAAAAGGAAACGAATTCAAAAATATAGATTCGTGTGACGTTGTCCATGGACAGTTCCATTTCTGTGGCAACCTAGATTCCGTGAAGATGGCAAATATTTTTATGGATGATGCTCAGGTGCTCCCTTTGGTGCTGGAAAGTGGCGATATTACAGTTAAGCTCGATGATACACAGCGTATCGTTAGTGGTACGCCTCTCAATGATAAGTTGTTTGCTTTCTTGAAGAAATACCAACAGCTGCAAAACCAGCAGATGGAATTGGTACATAAGCATGACCAAGCTATCATGGATGGTAGCGACATGAATGTGGTGGTGCAGAAGTTGAATGAGGAAGCGATGAAGTTGGCTGATCAAGAAGATAAATTGGTGACCACCTTTGTGACCGATAACTTTGACAATGTCTTGGGTCCTGGTGTCTTCTTTATGTTGACCGTGCAAGAGGAATACCCAATGCTGACTCCATGGATAGAAGACATCATGAGCAAGGCTACTGATACCTTCAAGAATGATCCATACGTGAAGGACTTCTATCAGAAGGCACAAGAGAACCAACAGATTATGAATGGAACTCGCGATGCAGAGATGGCTGCTCCATCCGTGCAAGCTCCTCAGATAGACCCTAATGCAGCTCCAGCTCCTACAGCCAACGACTTGGCTAAACCTACTATTCCAGAGAAAGAACCGGGTCAGGAGAATGCAATGGGAAAATAATCCATAGCAAAATGTATATAGCATGAAAATATTGATAAAAGATGGCATCATCGTCAACGAGGGACGCTCTTTCGAGGGCGACCTCTTGGTAGATGATGAACAAATTTCCGAAATATATGAAGGTGAAGCTCCCCGTGGTGTCTGTGATCGAGTAATTGATGCCTCGGGGTGTTTTGTTTTGCCAGGTGTCATTGACGATCATGTTCATTTTCGTGAACCGGGCTTGACACGCAAGGCTGATATCGAGAGTGAGAGTAGGGCGGCTGCATTCGGTGGCGTTACCTCTTACTTCGAAATGCCTAATACCCAGCCTCAAACCACCACGTTGGAGACATTGGAGGAAAAGTTCGCTTTGGCAAAGGAGAAAAGTCATGTGAACTATAGTTTCTTCTTCGGGGCTACTAATGATAACGTGGAATTGTTTGAGAAGTTGGATAAGAATAGAATCCCAGGTATCAAACTCTTTATGGGTTCGAGTACTGGTAATATGCTTGTCGATCAATATGATGCCTTGCAGAAAATCTTCCAGACTGCCCAACGCTTGGACTTGCCTGTGATGACTCATTGTGAGGATACCGACATCATCAACCGTAATATGGCAGCCTACAAGGAAAAGTATGGGGAAGACCCGGATGTGAAGTATCATCCGGAGATTCGAAGTGCTGAGGCTTGTTTGGAGAGTAGTCGATTGGCGGTAAAGCTCGCCAAGGAATCGGGGGCACGCTTGCATATCGCTCACTTGACAACGGCGCAGGAACTGGAACTCTTGGGCAAGGATGACAATATCACGGGCGAGGCTGTGATTGCTCACCTCTTTTTCACCGATGAGGACTATGCAACCAAGGGCTCGTTCATCAAATGTAATCCTGCCGTGAAGACCTTGAACGACAGAACGGCTTTGCGACAGGCTTTGAATGATGGCAGAATCGCAGTCATTGGTACCGACCATGCTCCCCATGAATGGAAAGACAAGCAGGGAGGATGTGCCAAGGCTGCTTCTGGAATGCCTATGATACAGTTCTCCTTGGTTACCATGTTGGAATTGGTGGACGAGGGGGTGCTTTCCATCGAAAAGATGGTGGAACTGATGTCGCATCGTCCAGCGAGTTTGTTCGGGGTGGCACGACGTGGCTATTTGCGTAAGGGATACCAGGCAGACATTGTCATTGTGCGCCCTCATTCTCCTTGGACTGTTACCAAGGATGAAATACAAAGCAAGTGCTTGTGGAGTCCGATGGAGGGACATGAATATCAGTGGCAAGTGGAGCAAACGCTCTGCAATGGACACATTATATATAATAAAGGTGTATTCGACGCTTCCTATCGAGGTGAAGAAATCGCTTTCAGAGAGGATGTTTGATGATTGGTAACAAGGAATATTCGTCGAGGAAAATACTGGCATACGAGATTTCTGAGGTGACTCCCTATATCAACTGGCTTTATTTTTACCATGCCTGGGGATTGAGTGGAAAACCCAAGGAAGAAAAGGAAAAAATGCAGAATGAAGCGCTCGGCATGTTGGAGTCTTGGCAAGGAAAGTATCATACCCATGGTATCTTTCGATTGCTGGAGGCGAATAGTGAGGGCGACGACATCGTCTTGTTTGATGGCTCTTCTATAATTCGGATTCCGATGCTTCGCCAGCAGAAGGCTTCTTCGGAAGGTGAACCCAACTTATGCTTGGCAGACTTCATCCGTCCGCTATCGCAACAAAAGCGAGACCAGTTGGGCTTGTTCTGTACGACGGTAGATGCCGAGATTGTGGAGCTGTATCATCAGGATGATTATCTCTCCATGTTGGCGCAAACCTTATGCGACCGATTGGCGGAAGCATCGGCGGAAAGACTGCATGAACAGGTGAGGAAAGAGTTCTGGGGATATGCCCCAGATGAGCATCTGACAATGGAACAGTCTCATCGAGAGGAATACCAAGGTATTCGTCCTGCAGTGGGTTATCCTTCGATGCCAGATACGAGTGTGAATTTCATCCTCAATGAATTGCTAGGGATGAAGGATGTAAACATCCGACTTACCGAAAGTGGTATGATGACACCTCATTCTAGTGTGTCGGGATTGATGTTCGCCCATCCGAAGGCTCGGTATTTCGAGTTGGGTAAGATAGGAGAAGACCAGTTGAGGGACTATGCCAAAAGACGAGGCATTCCATTGGAATTGATGAGACGTTTCTTGCAATCTAGTTTGTTGAAGAAGTGAGTCCCTGTCTTACAAATGGGGAGAGTCTAAAGAAAAAACATATATGATACATAGAATACTCATTCCGGTAGTCCTAGGCATTCTGTTGCCTTACTTATGGATAGATAGGAGTGAAGGAAAAAAATGGGGATGGCGAAAGAGATGCTTGATATGGTGTCCGGCTGTGATGATGTTGGGCTATAGCATCTATTTGGCTCTGCTGCCAGACTTTGTACCAAAGAATCCATTACTGGTGGATGTTTGGTTTGGGATGATGGCGGTGTGTGCGGTGCCAGAGTTTGTCTATGCTTTCTGTAGTTTCTTGGGGAAATGTTGCCAGCGGTATCTCCATACAAGAAAAAACTATGGACGAAAGGTGGGACTGGTCTTGGCTGCCATAGCCTTTGTCTCGTTTGTCTATGGATTCACTTGGGGATTTCAGAAGTTGGAGGTGAAGCATATCACCGTTTATGTGCCTGATTTGCCTAAAGGGTTTGATGGGTATCGCATCGTACAGTTCAGCGACATTCACATGGGTTCCTATTATGGTTGGCGTCGTGGCATACCGCAGCGTGACATCGACAGTATTCAAGCACAACATGCTGACATGATCTGCTTTACGGGTGATTTGCAGAATGCTCATCCATCGGAGTTACCCCCCTTCCGCAGTTTGCTTGCTAGTTTGAAGGCGAAGGATGGCGTGTATAGTGTGTTGGGCAACCACGATTATAGCTATTATGTGAAAGCCTCGGCAGAAGAAAAGGGCGCTATCGAGAGACAAGTGCAAGATTTCGAGCGAAGCTTGGGATGGCGATTGCTCAATAATGAGCATGTGATTGTGCATCGTGGTCGTGACTCTATCTATGTGGCAGGTACGGAAAACTATGATAAGCCTAAGCATACAGACGTAGCCAAGGCTCTTGATGGTATCAAACCAGGAAGTTTCGTCTTGATGCTCCAGCATATTCCGACCCAGTGGAAGAAAATGACACCTTCTACGATCAATGAGGAGTACGGTTCGAAAGACAGCAGTCTAGTGGCTCCTCAACTCACATTGAGTGGGCATACCCATGCAGGGCAAGTGGAAATCTTGGGTGTGCGGCCTACTATCTTTGCTGCTTATGATTACGGACTTTATGAGCGGGAGGGATGTCAACTTTATACGACGGCAGGACTGGGAGGTGTGGTTCCAATCCGCATTGGTGCCACTGCCGAGATTGTCGTCATTACTCTAAAAAGAAAAAGGTAATATAATTATGAAATATCTGTATCGTTTATATCAGCTTTTGGTTTGTTTACCAATCTTGCTTTTGGCAAGCGTGATTACAAGTTTGGTTACCGTATTGGGTTGTATGATTGGCAATGGCCATTTCTGGGGATATTATCCTGGAAAGCTGTGGTCACAGCTTTGGATTCGTATTCTTTTGCTGCCTGTCAAGGTGGAGGGACGAGAGAACTTGGACAAGAAGCAGAGCTATGTCTTTGTAGCCAACCATCAGGGTGCATTCGATATTTTCCTCATCTATGGTTTCTTGGGTAGAAACTTCAAGTGGATGATGAAGAAGGGCTTACGCAAGGTGCCATTGGTAGGTGTTGCTTGCGAGTATGCTCACCACATTTTCGTTGATAAGAGCGGTCCTTCCAAGATTCGTGCTTCTTACGACAAAGCTCGTGAGGAATTGAAGGAGGGTATGTCGTTGGTGGTATTTCCAGAGGGCGCTAGAACTTTTACGGGACACATGGGTGTCTTCCGACGTGGAGCCTTTATGTTGGCAGATGAACTTCAGTTGCCGGTTTGTCCACTTACCATCAATGGTAGTTTCCAGGTGAAGCCACGCATGAAGGACATCTATTGGGCGTTCTGGCATCCATTGAAGTTGACTATCCACAAACCGATAGCTCCGATAGGCAAGGGAACGGAGAACATCAAGAACCAGATGACTCAGAGTTATGATGCCATTATGGGCGGTTTGGATGCCGAGTATCAAGGATTTGTGGAAAATCCTGACCAATAAATGCAAAAATATTCAAAAAACAAGAGCATTTGAGATATTTATCGTATCTTTGCAAAAGATAGACTGCATCTTTCTTGCAGATTTAGATACATTGTTATAATCATATAATAAGAAAAGGTATGAAGAGCGATAGCATAGTCATTATTCCTACTTACAATGAGAAGGAAAATATAGAGAAAATCATTCGAGCCGTGTTTGGACTTGAAAAGGATTTTGATATACTTGTGATAGATGACGGTAGTCCTGATGGCACTGCCGCTATCGTGAAGTCTTTGATAGCAAATGAGTTTGCCGACCGCTTGCACATCTTGGAACGTTCGGGCAAGTTGGGCTTGGGTACGGCTTATATCACTGGATTCAAGTGGTCCTTGGAGCAAGGTTATGACTTTATCTTCGAGATGGATGCCGACTTTAGTCATGATCCTAATGACTTGCCACGTCTCTATGCTGCTACGCATGATGAAGGATATGATGTGGCTGTAGGCTCTAGATATGTATCAGGTGTCAATGTTGTCAACTGGCCTATCGGTCGTGTCTTGATGAGTTACTTCGCTTCCAAGTACGTTCGTATTGTCACTGGTTTCAAGGTGCACGATACAACGGCGGGATTCGTATGCTATCGTCGTAAGGTGTTGGAAACAATACACTTGGGCGAGATTCGCTTCAAGGGATACGCTTTCCAGATTGAGATGAAATATACTGCTCATAAGATAGGTTTCAAAATCAAAGAGGTACCTGTCATCTTTGTCAACCGCCGTGAGGGTGTGAGCAAGATGAATGGAGGAATCTTCGGCGAGGCTTTCTTTGGCGTAATGCGTCTTCGCTTGGATGGATGGTTTAAGAAATATCCTAAGATAAAATAAAGTGACTATACAAGAAATAGAAAATATCTATAGTCGTTCGCCACAGGCGAAGGCTTTCATGGACTTAATACAGAAAAAACGGTTGAAATCCGTTTTCTTGCAGGGATTGGTGTGTTCTTCCGCACCAATCTTTTTTGCTTCCATATACCCACAACTCAAGCAGACGGTACTTTTCGTGCTTGAGGATGCTGATGAGGCTGGTTATTTTTATCATGACTTGATGCAAGCTTTGGGACAAGAGAATGTGTTCTTCTTTCCATCTAGTTATCGTAGAGCCGTCAAGTATGGGCAGAAAGATGCTGCCAATGAGGTCTTGCGAACTGAGGTCTTGGCTCGTTTGTCTCAGAGAAAAGATATTTTCATTGTCTCTTATCCTGATGCCTTGGCTGAGTTGGTCATGGCAAAGAAAAGAATCGATGAGAGAATACTCCAACTGTCTGTTAGCCAACAGATAGCCTTGACAGACATCGTGCATACATTGCGTGATTTTGGTTTCGAGGAAACCGACTACGTCTATGAACCAGGACAGTTTGCTGTTCGTGGTAGCATCCTCGATGTCTATTCTTTCAGTTGCGAATATCCTTTCCGTGTGGATTTCTTCGGTGATGAGATAGATTCCATCCGTACCTTTGAGGTGGAGAACCAACTGTCCAAAGACAAGAAAGATAACATAGAGGTGGTACCGGAACTCTCTGGAGTGGAGAGTGAGCGACAATCTTTCCTTTCTTTCTTGGATGAAGATGCAATCATCGCCATGAAGGATTATTCTTTCGTTCGTGACCGCATCGAACAAATTTTTAAGGAAGGATTCTCTTCGCAGAGCTTGACTGAACGATTGGAAGGTGCTACGGAGATGGAGGAACAACAGATTCGGAAGGAGATGAAGGCGGAACTCAATCTATGTACTGCTCTTCAGTTTCAGGAAGATGTGGCAGAAAGATTGCATGTGGAGTTTGGACTTGGTGGAAATGGAGAATGGCAGGAACGAAAGGAGAGAAATGCTGCTTCTCTCCAATTCCAAATCCAGCCACAACCTTTGTTCCATAAGAACTTCGACTTGTTGGCTCGTACACTTGAAGATTATCTTCTCCAAAAATACACCTTATATATATTAGCTGATAGCCAGAAGCAACAGCAACGTCTCAAAGATATCTTTGATAGTGAGGAGTTGCGTCGTTATCAGATTACTTTCGTGCCAGTGGAGAAGACCATTCACGAGGGATTCGTTGATCAAGACAAAAAATGTTGTTTCTTTACAGACCATCAGATATTCGACCGTTTCCATAAGTATAATTTGCGATCCGATGCAGCTCGTGCCGGTAAGATGGCGTTGACGATGAAGGAATTGCAAGAGATGGAGCCGGGCGACTTTGTGGTGCATGTTGATTTTGGAATCGGAAAGTTTGGTGGATTGGTTCGTGTTCCTACGGGCGATAGCTATCAAGAGATGATTCGCATCATCTACAAGAATAATGACAAGGTGGATGTGTCTATTCATTCTCTTTACAAGATAAGTAAGTATCGCAGTGGTGATTCTGGTGAGCCTCCTCGTCTTTCCACCCTAGGTACGGGTGCTTGGGATAAGTTGAAGGAGAAGGCTAAGAAGCATATCAAGGATATCGCACGTGACTTGATTAAACTTTATGCCAAGCGCCGTCGTGAGAAAGGATATGCTTTCAGTATGGATGGATACTTGCAACATGAGTTGGAGGCTTCCTTCTTATATGAAGACACGCCAGACCAAAACAAGGCGACGATGGATGTGAAAGCCGATATGGAGAGTTCTCGTCCGATGGACAGACTGGTATGTGGCGATGTCGGCTTCGGAAAGACGGAGGTGGCGATTCGTGCTGCCTTCAAGGCGGCTTGTGATAGTAAACAGGTTGCCGTGTTGGTGCCAACTACCGTGCTGGCCTTCCAACATTACCAGACATTCAAGTCTCGTCTGGAGGGAATGCCTGTGAGGGTGGATTATCTCAGTCGTGCTCGCTCTACCAAAGAAACCAAGCAAATCTTGGCTGACTTGCAAGATGGAAAGGTTGATATATTGATAGGTACGCACAAGCTCATCTCCAAGTCCGTAAAATGGAAGGACTTGGGACTTCTTATCATTGATGAGGAACAGAAGTTTGGCGTGAGTACCAAGGAGAAGTTGCGCCAATTAAAAGTCAATGTGGATACGTTGACGATGAGTGCGACTCCTATTCCTCGTACCCTTCAGTTCTCCTTGATGGGAGCTAGGGATATGAGCATCATGCGTACTCCACCTCCTAATCGCTATCCGATACATACGGAGTTGACAACTTTCAGTTCAGAGGTGATTGCTGATGCCATCAACTTTGAGATGAGCCGCAACGGTCAGGTGTTCTTTGTCAATGACAGAATTTCCAAACTGCCGGAACTGAAGTTGCTCATCGAGAAAAACGTTCCTGATTGTAGGGTCGCTATCGGTCATGGACAGATGAAGCCGGAAGAACTAGAGAATGTCATCATGGGTTTTGTCAATTATGATTATGATGTGTTGCTCTCTACGACTATTGTGTCGAATGGCATTGATATATCCAACGCCAATACCATCATTATCAATGATGCCCATCACTTCGGATTGAGCGACCTGCACCAAATGCGAGGTAGGGTAGGACGAAGCAACAAGAAGGCGTTCTGCTATCTGATAGCTCCACCTAAGAGTGTGCTTACCACTGATGCTCGTAGAAGATTGGAAGCCTTGGAGACTTTCAGTGAGTTGGGAAGTGGATTCAACCTTGCCATGCAAGACTTGGATATTCGAGGTGCTGGTAACTTGCTCGGTTCTGAACAGAGTGGCTTTATGGAAGACCTGGGTTATGAGACTTATCAGAAGATTCTTTCTCAAGCCGTCACGGAATTGAAGAACGAGGAGTTCAATGACCTTTATCAAGATGAGATGGAGCAAGGGCAGCAACTTACTGGCGATGACTTTGTCGATGACTGTGCAGTGGAAAGTGACTTGGAAATGTATTTCCCTGATACCTATGTGCCGGGAAGTAGTGAGAGAATGTTGCTTTATCGTGAGTTGGATCGTATCGAGAATGATGATGACTTGGCTGCTTACAGACAGCGAATGATAGACCGCTTCGGTCCTGTGCCTCGTGAGGCAGATGAGCTGATGCATGTAGTTACCTTGCGTCGTCTAGGTAAGACTTTGGGATGTGAGAAAATCATGCTGAAGCAAGGAGTGCTCCAAATGCAGTTTGTGAGTAATGTACAGAGTCCATTCTACAAGAGTACAATGTTCTCTAAGGTGATCAATTATGTCACCTCCCATGTGAAGCGGTGCAATCTCAAGGAAAAAAACAGCAAGCGTTATCTGAGAATATCCGACATCAGAAGCGTGGAACAAGCAGTGGAAATACTCAATGATATGCTCAAATAGACGTAAGATATGTGATTTTTGGTGTATAAAATGATAAAATTTAACCATTTATGTATGCCAAAATAACAAAAAGTGCATATTGTTACTCGAATAAAAAACTATCTTTGCAGCAGATTCAGAAATAGACATTGAATCTTGTATGCGAATGCTGAAATAGATTTGATAATTATTGAGTATTTAAGATGTTTAGTAAAAGTTTTATTTTATGTTATTGGACTTATATGTAGAGGTGCGTGAGTATATTGTAATATGAGTCCATTAATCTTCTTAAAGAAATCTAAGTAAAAGATAATAAAAAAGAGTGTAGCCGTTAGGTTACACTCTTTTTTGTTTCTCTAATATATATTGTATAAGTAAAAGATGAATATCAGCGTTTCACAACGCCTTAAAGTTTTAACTGATGCAAAGGTATTCATTTTAGACTAAATGATGGGGGACTATTTACTTTTTATGGGGTAATAATTACCTGAAAGGGTGTTTTGACTGATTTTTCTATCCAGATGGACTGATTTTTATTCCTCTCTGAATAGCATAAGGCTTCCTTGGTTTTCTCTTGATTTTCTAACAAAATAGTGGAGTGACGTAGATTTTTCTATCAATTCTTGCGCTATATCATATTTTTTTTGTAACTTTGTCGCATAATAGAACCAACTGGTGACAATCTGTTATATTATCTAGAATGTAAAACTAAAAATAGACATATCATGAGACAAAAGAAATTTATTCTACAGGAAAGTGAACTTCCTAAGCAGTGGTACAATATTCAGGCAGATATGCCCAACAAGCCATTGCCTCCATTGAATCCACAAACGCATCAACCTCTCACAGCTGATGACTTGTCACACATATTTAATAAGGAGTGCTCTAAGCAGGAGTTGGACACCGAACATGCTTGGATAGACATTCCTGAGGATGTGTTAGAGAAATATACTTTTTATCGTTCTACTCCTCTGGTTCGTGCTTACGCCTTGGAGGAAGCATTGGGTACTCCGGCACACATCTATTTCAAGAATGAGAGTACCAATCCATTGGGATCTCACAAGATCAACTCTGCATTGCCACAGTGCTACTATTGCAAGCAGGAGGGAGATACCAATGTGACCACAGAGACTGGTGCTGGTCAGTGGGGTGCTGCACTTTCTTATGCAGCTAAGTTGTATGGCTTGGAGGCTGCGGTTTATCAGGTAAAGATAACGATGCAACAAAAGCCTTACCGCTCCAGCATCATGCGTACCTTTGGTGCCACAGTAGAGGGCTCTCCTTCTATGAGTACTCGTGCCGGTAAGAACATCATTACACGTGATCCTCATCATCCAGGTTCATTGGGTACTGCTATCAGTGAGGCGGTTGAGTTGGCTACTACAACGCCAGGATGTAAATATACATTAGGCTCTGTGCTCAATCATGTAGCTCTCCATCAGACGGTTATTGGTTTGGAGGCTGAGAAGCAGATGGAGATGGCTGGTGAATATCCAGACCAGGTCATCGCTTGCTTTGGTGGTGGTAGTAACTTCGGTGGTCTTGCCTTCCCATTCATGCGCCATAACCTCAAGGATGGTAAGAATACGGAGTTTATTGCTGCTGAGCCTGAGAGTTGTCCAAAGTTGACACGTGGTAAGTTTGAGTATGATTTTGGTGATGAGGCTGGTTATACTCCATTGCTTCCTATGTACACCTTGGGACATGATTTCAAACCTGCCAACATTCATGCAGGTGGTCTTCGTTATCATGGTGCTGGTATGATCATCTCCCAGTTGATCAAGGATGGATATATGCATGGTGTCGATATTCCACAGTTGGAGTCCTTCAAGGCTGGTATGTTGTTTGCTCGTACAGAGGGAATCATACCTGCTCCAGAGAGCTGTCATGCCATCGCTGCTACAGTGCGTGAGGCTTTGAAAGCCAAGGAATCTGGCGAGGAGAAAGTCATCTTGTTCTGTCTTTCTGGTCATGGCTTGATAGATATGCCTTCATACGAGAGCTTTATCAATGGTGATTTGCAGAACTACTCTGTTTCTGACGAGGAAATTCAGAAGTTCTTGAAGACAGTACCTCAGGTTGATATGTAATTGATCTGTGGATGCAAAATAAAAGAACGAGGGTTATCTCTGTTATGAGATAACCCTCGTTGCGTATTGTTACTGATATGCAAAATATCGAATGCTATTCGATAGCAATATCTACCTATGTGTTATTACAACTTTAACCACTCTTCGATTTGCTTAGCGATGACCTCAAAACTAGTGGTAGGCTCGAAACGAGCGACAACCTGACCTTTCTTGTTGATCAAGAACTTGGTGAAGTTCCACTTGATGTCGGCGCTTTCCTTATAGTTAGGATCAGCCTCGCTCAACATCTTGTCGAGCACTGGGTAGAGAGGATGTGTCTCATCCCAACCAGCAAAACCCTTGGATTCTTTCAAGAACTTAAACAATGGTGAAGCATCGTCTCCATTGACCTTGACCTTCTTGAAACGTGAAAATTCTGTGCCGTATGTCAGTTTGCAGAATTGATGGATGCTCTCGTCGGTGCCAGGAGCCTGCTGACCAAACTGGTTGCATGGAAAGTCTAGTACCTCAAAACCTTGGGAATGATATGTCTCATAAAGTTTCTCCAACTCTTCGTACTGTGGAGTGAAGCCACACTTGGTGGCTGTGTTGACGATGAGTAATACCTCGTTTGCATACTCTTTGAGGGAAACATCCTTTCCCTTTCTGTCTTTGACAGAGAATTCGTAAACAGTTCTCATTTTGTTTGTATCTATGTTTTTTGTTTTAATTCTTCCTTTTTAGAGTGCAAAGATACTACTTTTCTTTTAGAAGCGTTAATATATACTGATAATTTTTCTAAAATTCATAAAATAAGAAACCTAGGATTTTCACAAACCCTAGGCTCTTTTCAAACATCTTTCCGACAACACTATCGTCTAAAAGATGTTTTGATTAATCTATCATTTAACTTTTCTAAGAACTGCTGCAAAGATATAACAAAAATCATTTTTGTGGGTGTATTATTTCAGTTTTTTGGTATCATAAACTGTTTTTTATGTCTAGAAGGGCTTTTGAAGGGACTGTTTTTATAGAAAAACCGCCTCACGAAGCGATTCGTGAGGCGGTTTGGCGAGAGAAGTATTGTCTATTTGTTCTTTTCTCGATATTCGCTAGGGATAATGCCCATTTCCTTCTTGAAGACCTTGGAGAAGTACTTAGGGTCACTGAATCCTACAGAGAAGGCGATACTTGAAAGTGTTTCGTCTGTATCCTTCAGCATCTCTATTGCCTTGGTGATACGGATGTGGCGTACGAAGTCGATAGGTGTCATACCTATCGCATTCTTGATTTTGCCGTAGAGTACACTTCTACTCATACCCATGGCTTGTGCTATGTCGTCTATCTTCATGTCTGGGTCGGAGATATTCTCCAAGATAAACTTCATTGCTTTCTTGATGGTCACATCCTGTGCGCTGATCTTGGCGTTGTCTGCGATGATGTCAGCCTCGTCTCTTACCTCAGGTTGTGCATCCTTGCCGAAGAGGGTAGCGTTAGGCTGAATCTGCTTGAGCATTTCCATCTGCAAAGTCTTGCGATGGTTGATGAGGGCTTCGATTCGTCCCTTCAGATAGGTGGCAGAGAATGGTTTCGTCAAGTAACCATCTATACCTTCCTCGAATCCCTTGAGTTGGTCTTCCACGCTAGCCTTGGCTGAGAGGATGACGATAGGGATGTGGGCGACGTTAGGGTCTTGCTTGATATAGTGTACCATCGTGATACCATCCATTACTGGCATGGTGACATCGGTGAGGATGAAGTCTGGCACATACTTGCGAGCCATCTCCAAACCCTTCTTTCCGTTTTCAGCCAAGAGCACATTGTACTCTCTCTTCAAGATGGCTTCTAGGAACACACGGAGGTCGGCGTTGTCTTCCACGACGAGGAGCGTGATGTCTTTCTCGCCCTTTTGGAATTCTTCAGCCGAGTCGGTCGCCAGGTCATTGATATAGTTCTTTGCCGTGCTGTCCTCTATGTCTGCACTTGCGCCATTCGGCTTGAATACATCATCAGCTCCTTCATCGGCATAGAAGTTGTTTCTGTTGTCAAACTTCAGCATCTCGTTCAGCAAGTCAAGCATCTTTCGAGCATTTCGCTGTACGATGATAAGCATGCTTCTACCTTCCTCCGTGAGGTTAGTCTCACGTTCGAGCACTTCTGATACCGGACCACCAATGAGCGACAATGGGGTGCGCAACTGATGGGAGGCATTACTGAAGAAGTCGTTCTTCATCAGCGACATCTGATGGTTCATCTTCTGTCTCTGTCGGCTATTATAGAAATAGAATGAGTATGCCATGATACCCATAATGATCAGGAAGATTAAGATCTTACCCCAGATGCTTTCCCAGAACGTAGGCTCGATTTCGATAGATAGTTCTGCTATGTTGTTGCCCCATACGCCATGGGTATTGGTGGCTTTCACCTTGAGCACATAACTACCATGCGAGATACGGTTGAAACCTATCATGTTCTGCTTGCCGAGATATACCCATTCTCCTTCAGGGGTTACGCCTTCAATGCGATAGGCATAGTAGCTCTGATACTTGCGAGTATAGTCGAGGGCTGCAAAGCTGATGGTCAGGTTGCGCTTGTTGGCAGGGATACTCAAAGACTCTCTATGCAAGATAGGTATGTTACCGTCCTCTCCATTGTAATGGAGGGTGGTGAAGAGTATCTTAGGTTGATATGTCGTCTTGGTGAGCGTCTTCGGATTGAAGGTGATGCTTCCCATCGGTGTGCCGATTGTGATATGATCGGTGGATGGGTCGTGGAGAGGACGACACTCGGTGAACGTCATGTTGTAGTCGAAATCGTTCGGTCCAAAGACATCAGACTTGCCAGTCTTGGGGTTGTATTTGTCGATACTAGACTCCCTGACAATCCAGATGTTGTTGGAGTTGTCTTCTATCAAACTTTGCACGATACCCTCGTCCAAGTTGACGTCTTGAAGGTTGTCCACGGTGATGTTGTCTTGCAGGAGCGACTTGCTCGTAACTTTTGCCAAGCAGCCACCCATCGTGGAAACATACGTCTCGCCATTGGAGCGTACCAAGGTATAGTTGACATCGTTTGTCATCAGCGAAGTCTTGTCTCCCGTAAGGTGATATGACTTATAGAATCTCACCTTGGAATAGTTCTTAAACTCATCGCTGAAAGTGACGAGACCATCGGTTGTGCCGACGAGGATAATTCCCTTGTTGGTACATGTGATGCGGCGAATCTTGCTGAATCTTGCTCCCTTAGGCCAGGATAGCTGGTTTCTATTGGAGATAAATCGGTAGGAGCCATTCTTCTCCTCCAGTACTGCAAGTCCTCCTCCGTATGTGGCTATCCATACCCTGTTTTGTCGGTCGCTCACAATGTCGTAGATGTTGTCATCGGGGAGCGAGTATGGGTCGGCAGGATTGTGGGTGAAGTGAATGATTTTCTGGTCCTTCATCATATACAGACCATCTCCTTTCGTTCCTATCCACATTCTTTCATTGCTATCGTCATAGAGTGCATAGATGCCTTTCGCGGAAAAGCCAGTAGGAGAGGGTGAAATCTGTCCACTTGGGGTGAGATACCCTATCTTATGATGTTGCTCATTGCTTATCTTGATGGTGCCATTGATAAAACCATCCCAATAGTTATGGTTGTGGTCGAGGGCAACGGCACGCACTTCCTTCTCGGTCTCCTCTATTTGGCTCAGGGTATATTCATGATACTTGAAGTTGACCTGTGTGAGGTCGTGACCGCCCGTCAGCCATAAGATGCTTTGGTCGGAAATGGTGTATTTGGAAATCATTGGTATCAGTGCGTTTGCCGAAGAGTTACTCTTCAGCAGATAAGGTACCAGTTCCTTCTTGTTTCTGTCATAATAGCTGAAGGTACCTCCATTAGGAATCATCCACAGCGTGTTGTGCTCGTCTTCCATGATGAATGGCACCTGACTGGAAGTGCGATTGACTGGGTTCTCCTGGTCGGCGAACAACCATTTCTTTTCCAAGGTGTTAGGATTGATGAGCGTTACACCCATACCGTTGGTGAAAGCCCATATCATATTCTTGCTATCCACGTATATCTTCTTGACTTCTGCAACGGGTTGGTTAGGGTTTTGTACGCTTACCAACTCAGACTTGAATGTACGAGGATTATATACGATGGCACCGAGGTTGGTGGCTATCAGAAGTTGGAATCCTGTGTTTTTCAACTCGTTGATTCTGGTTACGCCGGCTGGCATTGGAATCATGGAAATATGGTTTCTTGCCTCATCGAATATGGCAACCCTTCCATCCGTAGTGGCGAGATAGATGGTGTTGCCCACTTGACGGAACCATTTGAAAGGAATCGAAGTACGGAATTTGGAGCCATAGATGATGGTTCCTTTGTCGGTGAGTACCCACTCACGCCCTTTTTTGTCGGCTGTGATAAACCAGACTTTGCCGCTTGGAAGATGCTTGCTATCCATCTTGATGAACTCAGGGTTGTTCTCGTCAAACTCTTTCTTGCTGAGTCGAAGGCAAAACTTGTGGTCGGCGGAGGTAATCCAAGTGCTGTGATGGTGGATAGGATAAATCTTATCCACGCATAAGTCGATTTTGAACTTATCGTTTACCTGCTTTTCTATGTTTTGGAAGCTGCATTTTCGGGTGTCGTAAACGTAGAGCTTCCTGTCATAAGTGACGCACCACAAGTCGTAGTTCTTGCACGGGTAGATGTTGCGAATACGATTGGTCGTCAGAATGTCTGACTGATTGGGCACATCACGAAAGGTATGGAATGTGTATCCATCGTAATAAGACAAGCCATTATAGGTGGCAAACCACATCATATTGTCTGAACCTTGGCAGAGGTCAGAGATATTGTTGGCGGCAAGGCCATCGAGAATGGAGAACTTTCTGATGTCGCAATATGGCTTTGCGATACATCCGTAAGTGACCAATATATTTAATAATAATGTATATATGATTCTTTTTGTCATGATTTCTAGCTGTAATTTGCCACAAAGTTACGCAAAATCCTTGTAACTTCCAAATAGTTTTAGGGAAAATCCACCATAAAGTAGGGAAATCTCCCCGAAATATTCTCTAAATTCCTTTGTGGGTATGAAAAATAGGCTTATCTTTGCAGCAGTTAAAATGAAATACTAATTTAAAGACTTATAGATATGAAAAAGTTGAAGACTCTCTTGACATTGGCAATGGTAGCTCTGATGAGCTTATCTTTCACCTCTTGTGATGAGGATGCCAATACTGCTTATTACCTGGACGGTACTTGGCGAGGCAATATGTACGTCAATTCATCATACAATGGTGTGACCTATACTTCCACCTATTCCGTTATCACTTTCAATGCCGGATACGACTCTGGTGATGGCTATTGGGTAGATTATTACAGCAATGGTCCTTATGGCAACCGCAATTATGTGGCAAACCATATCTATTGGAAGGTAAGGGATGGTAACATCTATATTCATTTCGTGGAGGAAGGCAACGATGTGGTCATCTACAACTATGGCTTGAACGACCGTTATTTCTCAGGCGAAGTAGATGCTGGTCACAGCTACGCGAGCTTCCGCTTGACCAAGGACTACTATGATGATTGGGATGACCTTGATTGGGGTTATTGGGGCTATAGTTCCATTTCCGGCAATTCGCCTATCGTAGTTGATACCCGTGCAGCTGAGGGAAAGGATAGTACGCAGTATGTACGTTGGTTTGACAAGGAGGACAAATAAGTCGGTGTGTATTGAAACATTGAAAATTGTGAACAAGAAAAAGAAGAAAGGAATAAGATATGAAAAGAATGAAATCTTTATTGATGTTGGCTGCGATAGCAGTGGCATCTCTGTCATTTGTAAGTTGTGACGATGATCCTTGGGATGATCCTTATAGCCATTGGCATGGTTGGGGTGATGGTTACAATCAAGAGGAAACTACCATTTATGATGAGGCGGATGCTCTCTGTGGCGAGTGGTATGGTCCGGTAAAATATACCTATAGAGATGGAGACGGTTATAGCATTGCGCAATTCTATGCAAATATGCGTTTCGCTCGCTATAATACAAATTCAGCCAATGGTACAGGTGTCGAAACTGATTATGTTTATAATGAAGATGGTTCCGTTGCAGACACTCAAACATTGCAGTTCACTTGGAAAATTTTGAGCAATTTTGATATTCAGGTTACTTATGACGATGGTGGAACATACGTGCTAGATGCAAATGCAAGTCAGAAAGGCTTTACATTGGCTTATGACAAGCAGGTTGGAAAGAACGTGTTCTATGGTTATATGTTAGGTACTGGTGACATTGAAGGTAATCAGATAGCATTTGATTTCGAAGCAGTCAATCGTGGTACTCGTGCTTCTGGGACTTCTGAATTTGTTAAATCGTTTGGCATCAATGAGTTCCGTCCTTCTATAAAGGTGAATAATGGAAAATTGGTGAAGACAAGATAGTTTTTAGTTTGCTATAAGCTATAAGATAAATAGAGAGTTGTAAAGATACAACACATGGACAAAACGAAGAAAGCCGTTCCCTCGTGATGAAGGAACGGCTTTTATAATCTCGCCTTGCAAGCGTTTCTGCTTGCAGTAGTAAGGGTTGCTTTATTTGAATCCCCAATCTAGTTTGATGCTCTCAAGAGAAGCACTTTCTACCTTGTTCTCGATGTCATCTGGCAAGTTGCAGAAGAAGTCGATGCCTGTGTAGTCTTGGAGCGTCTTGATGTTGACCAGATAGTTGCTAAGCTTGTCGCTGGTTGCCATAGCCTCGTTTACGTGAGGGAACCAATAACCAAATGCTTGGTAAGTATATGCGTTCTTGGACTTGCTGAATGTCTTGTTGAGCACAGCTACGAAGAAGTACTTTGGTACTGGGATGTAACCATCCTTTGCAGTAGAGGATGTTTGACGATTCTTAATGTACTCAATGATGTTGCTAGGACTGTCAATCGTACCTCCTCTGACAACGAAAAGGGTATCGGTGTCAAGTTTTGGGGCAAACTTTAATACCTCTTGCTCCATGTTGTACCATGTGCCTCTTTGGTTGAAGTTGCTATATTGGGGCTGCATATTTGTAAGGAAGTCTGTTTGTCTCTCTTGGGTAGCGTTGTATCTTCTATCATTGGAAGGACAGATGTGACCATGGTCATATCGACCGTTGCCCGTATAAGGATCGCTGGGGAAGTCCGTCACATTATAGAACTTTTTGAGATCAGTATCTGAAGGGTAGTCATCGTCAGGTCTGCCAACATAATGCTTGCTATTGGTCGTATTGAAGTTATAGCAGCTCCATCTTTGCGCCTTCTTCGTGTCGTCCCACTCAGTACTATAAGTAATGGTATTGGTGGTGTTGTCAGTATGAACAATGACGTAGTTGCCCGTAGTTCCCTTGACTTTAGGGAATTCCAAGCCTTTGATAGCTTTTGCTACTTCGGCAGGCATATTGGATGTTGCCACGTTGCAGTTGGTGTTGCCAACTACAGTACTTCCACCAGTACCACTGCCGCCGCCAGTTCCGCCGCCGCCAGGGAAGGCATCGTCTGCACTGCTACCACATCCTGACAAGGTCAAGATGCTGATGAGCGAGAGAATCAGTATTTTGGAGTATTTCATATCTCGTAAGTTGTTGTTAAATTGTTGTTTCGAAAATGTGTAAAAAGAGAAAAAGTGCATTCCGACGTATATGCAACTACGTTGGAACGCACTTCCTATTTAGTTATAATATATCCTTGATGAAAAGGTATATTACTTCTTCAACTTACCGTAACGGTTCATGAAGCGGTCAA
>ERZ791902.391-NODE-391-length-33951-cov-9.939639_pt1 | contig 33951 bp, 37 predicted proteins | sample MGYA00510149_ERZ791902 | MGnify/ENA primary metagenome ERZ791902 (study PRJEB30046, sample SAMN00792060) | human gut metagenome | study: EMG produced TPA metagenomics assembly of the A metagenome-wide association study of gut microbiota in type 2...
GGCCAGCGTGGCCGGGGCGGGCGGGTCGAGCTGACGGGCGGCAAGGTCGGCGTGGGTGGCGATCAGCGTCTCGGCAAAGCGGTCAAGGTAGTGCTTCTCCCCTTCCACAAACCGCCAGTCCACCCGGCCCTCATGCACCAGCTGGCGGAACTCCTCCACCGTGAAATCCCGCACAAGGCCCTGCATCCGGGCCACGGCCTGTGCCTCGTTCCAGCAGTATTCCTGCGGCAGGCGGCACATGATCTCTTTCTGCACCAGCAGGGCATCCCGCAGCGCGTCCACGCCGTGGGGCACAGGGTTGGCGGGCTGCTCATACTCCGGCATTTCCAACCCCTGACTGCGGGGGCTGTTCTGGGTCTCCGTCCAGTCCTCGGCCAGATATTCATCGATCCGTGCCATGGCTTCTTTGTAATAGCCCGCGGCCTTCAGCCGCTCTACATCATCGGGCAGACCGACGTTCAGATGCACAAATGCTTCGTTCAGATCTTTCATCCTGTTTCATCCTTTCTCTCAGGCGCACTGCTCTTCCCAGAAAGCAGTGGCTTCCACCAGCCAGTTCTCGGCATCTGTTCCTGTGCCGATGCCGCAGACGTGAGGTGCATTGTTGAACACCCGGTAAACATGCTTGACGTGATTGGCCTGCAGGGCAGCTTCCAGCTGCGGTCCCTGCCGCCAGTAGACCAGCTCTTTCAGCAGCGTGTCGTTCACACCGTGCCAGTGGTAGGTGGCGGGGTAGTCCGGCGTGATCTCATCCGAAAGGTTCCGGGTATAGTATTTGGGGCCGTACGCGCCGATATCCTGAATGACATGGTAGATGGGCTTGATATAGGTCATATCGTTGATGGGGTAGCCCAGCAGCAGGGCGGCAGGCTTGGGCACATTGTAATACTTATACCCCACCGATTCCGTGCCGAACAGGCCCGTCAGGTGGCCGCCCATGGAATATCCCACAATGGCGTACTGCTCCGGCTGGATGCCAAACTCCGCAGCGTGTTCCTCAATGTACTGCATGGCCCGACCGATGTCCTCCAGCGGAGCGTCATCGGAAGCATCCGTCCAGACGCGATACCGCAGAATAAAGGCGGCATAGCCCAGTTCATGCAGCTGCCAGGCCGTGCAGGCCCCCTCCTCCAGCTCGGCGCTCTCATTGGCACCGCTGCCAGCCAGGATCAGCGCAAACTTGGCATTTTCAGCCTTGGCCGGGAAATAGAACAGGCCGGTGTTGTTTTTGGTGCGGTCCGCCGCCTTTTCCGCATCCGTGTAGATCGAGTGAGTGACCTGAACGCCATTGTTGTAGTTCTCAATGACCAGATTCAGCCCCTTGGCGCAGCCTTCGGCCACATACTCGTTGGTGTAGCCCTCCACAGTGGTCATCTCCCACAGGGCCTGACCCGGCGGGCAGTCCTTATCCTGCGAATAGGTGTAGAAGCCGGAGTTCTTGATGCCCGGGTTGCTGCGCACTTCCTTCATGGTGGTCTGAGCCGTGATGTTGGGCTCTCCCTTTTCCATTACGGCACCGGCGGGCAGGGCCAGCAGTGCCAGCAGACACAGCACCATCGCAACGATTCGTTTTGCCTGTTTCATGTTCCGTTCCTTTCCCCCGGCACCGCCCTAATTGCATTCTCCCACACAGAGGACTATAATATGAGACTGCATAGGCGGCACCGGTTGGTTTTTGTTCTATTGTATCACACCCACCGGTATTGTCAAAACAAATCTGCCCACAAAATCCATGCGTTGTGATCTCCGCGCTTCCGGGGGCTGGGTATTCAGATTCCGGACACTCTGCCCGGTCTGAGGTGAACAGGTTTCCATTGTGATTCGCGGCAGATTCTGCTATACTGAAAAAAGATATTGCACACGCAATGAGGGGAAACCGGAGCACTGCGGCTCCGGTCAGGATAGGAATATGAGTGAGATCACAGTCCGGCCCATGATGCCGGAGGATTGGACTGCCGTGTCCAAAATATATCTGGAGGGCATTGCCACCGAGCACGCCACCTTCCAGACCAACTGCCCGCCCTACACCGCCTGGGACGCGTCCCATACCAGGGAATGCCGTCTGGTGGTGCTGGACGATGGGGTCGTAGCCGGCTGGGCAGCCCTGCATCGGGTAGACCCCCGCTGGTGCTACCGCGGCGTGGCCGAGGTGAGCATCTATGTCGGGGAGAAATTCCGGGGCAAGGGGCTGGGCTATCACCTGCTCACAGCGCTCTGCCGCGAGGCCGAACAGGCCGGGTACTGGACGCTGCAGTCCACGGTGTTGCAGGACAACGCCCCCTCCCGGGGCCTGCACCTGAAATGCGGCTTCCGCGTGGTGGGCCGCCGGGAGCGCATTGCCCGGGACTGCCACGGCCGCTGGCTGGACACCTACCTGATGGAGCGGCGGTGTACAGCGGACGAACCGGCGGGCTATAAAAAGCTGTAAGGCGCTTTTTGCGGGAAAGATTTACAGTTTCTTCAAAAAGTGACCTTGAAAATCCACAAAAATATGATATACTAACGTAACGATACCAAAGCGATAGAAAGGAGGCGCGCGGAATGGCACCGACCAAAGAGCGTCCGGCAACCAAGACGATTGCCACAAACCGGGAAGCGCGCCACGAGTATTTCGTTCTGGAAGCGCTGGAGACCGGCGTTGAGCTGAAAGGCACCGAGGTCAAGAGCCTGCGTGCCGGCGGCGTGAACCTGAAAGACAGCTGGGTCGATATTGAGGACGGTGAGCTGCTGGTCAAGGGAATGCACATCACTCCCTACGACCACGGCAACATCTTCAATCAGGACCCCATGCGGGTGCGGCGGCTGCTGGCCCACAAGAACGAGATCCGACGGCTGCACCAGCAGTGCAAGTTGCAGGGCTACACTCTTGTGCCGCTTTCGCTCTACTTCAAGCATGGCCGCGTCAAAATGGAGCTGGGCCTGTGCAAGGGCAAAAAGCTCTACGACAAGCGCGCAGATGCCGCCAAGCGCGATGCCAAGCGCTCCATCGACCGTGCCGTTAAATCCAACGGCGTTTACTATTGATTTCAGGCAGCATTCCTGCCCGGAAACTTCAAAGCTTACCCACACCGCAAGGTGTGTTTTATGGGGGCGTAAAGGTTTCGACGGGGGGAGCGAGGCCTGGGCAGCGGGTAGCAGTGGGGGACCTGCTCTAAACTCCTCCAAAAAATTAACTGACAACAATAATTATCAGTTGCTCGCAGCCTGAGTGCTGCGCGTTCCGCCCACTCTTGTGTCGTGTGGGGCCGGGGCGTCCTTTAGACACAGCACCTGAACGGACCTAAGCTTTGCGGACCGGCAGGAACTCATGAAGCTACCAATGCGTTAGCCTGACGACCGGCGTGACGCGGAGGGAATGTTGTTGATCGCCTGCACCCGGAGACACCTACGCTGAACTCTTTTCGGACATGGGTTCGACTCCCATCGCCTCCACCAGTAAAAAGCGCCTAGATTCGTTAAAATCTAGGCGCTTTTCTTTGCGTATACCACACTATTTACCACGTTTTCGGATTTAGTGTGTTTTTATCCCTGTCTGATCTCGATCTTCCAGCCCTGTTTTTCAGGCGGCAGCGGCTGCCCGTCCTTATCGCTATTCATGCGCTGGTCAATATCTGCCAGCTGCAAAAAGGCCGGTTGGATTTCTTCAAGCCAGCGATAGCCAACGGATGTATGACAGCGGGGGCAGCAGTCAACAAAGCCGTCAAGCTCCACGGCTGCCACAAGCGGATACACAACAAAGGTCTTTTTGCAGTTCGGGCAGGTCAAGTGCATTTCCAGCATGGTTTTACGCTCCTTCGTTCTTGTTGAAAATAAGACGGTCAAGGCTGTATGCAACGCTGTCTATGGTGTGATTGTCCCGATCTGGCACACTGGGCAGGAAATTGCCGTCCTTGTCCGTGTCGTACTCATATTGTGAAAACTCACGGTAGATGTTGGGTGTGCGCTTGGGGTCAACTACAAGCGTCCGCTTTTGCAGCCACTTGATGCGGTAGTTCACACAGCCGGGGTGCTTGGTGCAGGGCCGGGCCTGCAAGCCGTATGTACGTAGGTCTGTAATGCTCTTGGGTTCGGCGCAGTCGCAATAAATAACCTGTTCCGGGGCCGTTTCTGCGCCTGTGATGGGGTTCTTCCTGCTTTCGCCCACATGGTCAAGGCCGTGCGCCCTGATCTCGGCGGCAAGGGCTTCATTTGACAGGCCGCGCTTGTAAATCTCATCCGCAAAATAGATGGTTTCGGTGCTGCGGTCATAGAACAGCGCCACAACGGCAGCAGGGTCAGACGCAAAGCCGAAGTCAACACCAACATAGCGGTAACACTGCATTGCAAGCTCTTCGTCCGCGATCTCGCGCACTTCCAGCGTGGTGAATACCTCGCCGCCGCTGCCGGTGGGAATGCCCAGATACTCATGATCGTACACTTTGGGATTCAGAGCTTGGATGCGCTGCGCTTCGTTCAGAAACACCTCTCCCAGCCATTCAGGCGGCACCTGGGTGTAATCCGTGTGCAGGGTCAATGCTTCCTCGTTGGGCTGCTGGATGAACTTATTTGCCCAGTTATTCAGGGACACAGGCGGGTTGAAGCTGCGGAACACCACAGGCTTACCGCCACGCCCCACGGACTGCATCACGCTGCGAACAAAGTTTTCACCGGGCAGCTCGGAAAATTCCTCGAACCATACCCACCGAAAAAAGCCTCTTGCAGGCTTGATAGATTTGATTTTGCTGTTATCGTCCAGCCCTCGAAAGATGATCTGTGCGCCGGTGGGAATGTAGGTGCAGCGCATGGGCGATACCGTGCAGCTCCACAGGTCAGCCACACCCAGCGCGTCAATAGCCCATTGGATTTGTGCAAACACGGATTCCCTCAAGGTACTGCCCCACCGCCGGAACACCACAGCAGAGCCGGTGCCGGTGGGGTCTTTCTGGATCCCGTCCACGATCTCCAACGATACAAAGGACGATTTGCAAGAGCCGCGCCCACCGGGAAGATTGTAGTAGGTGTGTGCATCGGCTTCTATATCCGCGTGGATAGCGTGATATACAGCGGCCTCGTGCTCGGTGGGGTCTATCCCCTGTACACGCTCAAATGTGGCAGCTCTGGCCGCTTTCCGGGCTTGCAGCGCCCGGATGCGCTTTTCCAGCCGGTCAAGTTGGTTCATCTATGCCCACCTCTTGCAGCAGCTTTTCCAGCTCATCAATGCGCTTTTGCTGCTCATCCAGCCGGATGCAGGACAGGACAGCGTTGCAGCAATTCGTTATGGCCGTGGCTCTTTGGGGGTCGATTTGGTTATTCAGGAGCATATTTGCGATTTTGGACAGAGTGCGGCGCACTTCTGCCGGGGTCGAAAGTTTGACCTTCAAAGATACTCACCTCGATATAAAAAGGGCGCACAGGTCAGCCCCATGCGCCCAGATGATGCCATATCAGACAACAGCCTGATAATAGATGCCCTTTGCTTTGTTTTCCAGAACGAACGCGTCGTAGTAAATTCGGCCTTCCACCAGACTGCCGGACAGGAAAGGCGGGTCAAGGTGAATCTTGTACTCTGCCAGTTTGACCGGGGCCACGGTAGCCACGGGATGCGCGATCATGAAGCCAAACTTCGCGGGCAGGCGGTTGGACGCGATTTTCACCACGTTCAGGCCGTCAAGCTGAGCGATAACGCCACGCTTGCGCAGCTCTGCGCCGATGTCCGAATTGTCGAAGGTGGCCTTGGACTGCTTCAGGAGCGTGTAGGTGGTCGGGGTCAGAATGAGCACGCGGTCAGATGCGGGCACCTCAGCATCATCCATCTGGGCGTTTGCCGTGATGATCTGCGTATAGATGCTTTCAGCGGTCAGGGCTGCGGCTTCCGGTTTAATGCCTGCATTTGCTGCCATCACACTGTAAACATAGGAGTCAATCTCCGGGAACACCTTCTCACGCTGCTGGCGTGCCAGAGCGCTGGCGGCTGCAACCTGCATCTTGGTTTCGTCCGTGTCCATCTTGTCCACCTCGAAAGTGAAGGAACGATCTTTGTTGATCGTGAATGTCTCGGTGGTGGCCTGCAGGGTGCTGATCGTGCCGTACTGGCTCTTGTTTCCGTCGAGAATGGGGCCGTTGCGGTTGAAGTCCTCCATCTCGGTGGACTGCATCTTATACAGCTTGATGGTCTTTGCGCCGTCAAAGCTGAAATCCTTGTTCGTCACAAGGCTGGTTTTGCTCTCGGAGTAAAACTGTTCGTCTGTATATGCCTGGAACTGGGTTGCTAACTCAATAGCCATTTATAGATCCTCTTTCAGTTGTTCAGACCGAAAGCCCGCTTTAACTCAGCGTCTTTATCTTTACCCTGAGAAAGCCAAGTCGGCGGGGTGTCCACCTTTGCGCCGGTGGTCGTCTTAGTGACGCTGTACCCGTTGCCGGTGACGCTCTGCACCGCCTTTACAGCGGTCTTGAACGCTTCCGGGTCGCTGGTGTCCAGCTTATCCAGCAGCGCCGCGCTGATATGGTTATCAGCCAGATACTGCTTGCAGGCTTCCCGGGCTTCCCACTGGTTGAAACGCTGACTTTTGGCTTCCAACGCTTCCTCGCGGGCTTTCAAGTCTTTTTCTCGTGCGTCAAGGTCGCCCACGCGCTCGGCACTCTTGGAGCGCTCACGGGCAAGCCGATCTGCAACGATGGTGTTTACTTCGTCTTGGGTAAAAGTCCGCTCAGAGCCGTTATTTTCGGCCTGCTGGGCGGCGCTGGGGGTAGGGTTGGGATTTTCCATTGATAGCACCTCATTTTCCGTATGAGTAGACGTAAAAAGCAGCAGGCGGCAAACCTTATGCCGCGCATGGTGCACCGGGGAAAGGAAAAGTCCGGTGCAAGGGGTATGTCCGCTCCTGCAATGCTGGGTGCTCTGATCGTGGGTCATGGCACACCCACAGCCAGACCGTGCAGCAAAGAGCAGTCAGGAGCCGGACGGCGCTATAAACCGCCTGCTACGCTCAGTATACCACATTCTGTTGTAAAATACAAATATAATGCTATTCAATGTCAATTTGTTGCTACATTGCGTTTCTGCTGGGACAACTGTAAACTGTATGCGCCGTAGCTCATGCCCATAGCGTCAGCCATAGCGGCCACTTCGCCCAGTGACAGCCGTTCGCCGTGTTCCAGATGATATGCAGCCCATGCCAGAGTTTTCACGCGGTTCCGTTCCCGTTCATCCTGGGCTTGCTTCATCTCGCAGTCAAGACAGCGGATTCCCGGTGCAAACTGGTACATCACAGCCCCACAGACAGGGCATTTTTTGAGCCTTTTCTTCATGGTATAGAATGACCTCCGGCAAATAAAAAGAGCGTGCAGCAGCCTTTTCGGGGCTGTAACACGCTCTCAGGGGTGGGGGTGGCGCTATGTACTCAACGCACCACCGTTAAAATTTACTCTTTGTAATGGTCTGAAAGAGCGTCTGTACTACGCTCGTATTGTACCATAAAGCGGACACAACTGCAAGAATTTCACCGTGTAGTGTCATTCTTTGGCTGCTTCCTTCTCGTAGTCGTCCAGCCACGCTGCCACGGTTTCAAGGTTCATCGGCGGCGGGGCGATCACGGTATTGGTCGCAACGTCTTTGATGAAGTAGAGCTTCGTGCTCTTGTCCACATCCACGTCAAGGCCGAGTGCGTTTGCCCTTTTGCTCAGGCGCAGGAAGTCAAGAAAACGATTGCGCTGCGCTTCGGACAGGCTGAGCACCTCTTCCACCAGCTCGACCGCCATTTTCCTTTTCTCCGGGGTCATGTTAGGGCAATACACTTCCGCTTCCTTCACAAGCTGCTCGTGCAGTTCCTGTTTGGTCATGCTGCACACCTCCTCAGCCCCAGAAACCGAAGGTGCGCCAGTAGGCCACCGCACCCACGAAGAACATCAGCGCCACAGGGGCGACGCACTGAAACTGATAGGCTGTATATCCAAACATTGAAAAATCCTCCATGTTTTGATAAAATAGAGGCGGGAAACACGCACTGCAAAGCATATTCCCGCCATTCGCCGCCCTGACTGCTGGAACAGTCAAGGCGGCTTTCTGTTTGTCGGCGGTCTTGGCTTACTGCTGGTTCAGGCTCTGGGTTTCCACCTTGATGATGGGCGTGCCGTCAACCAGTGCGGGAGTGATACGAAGCAGGGTGTCCGGGTTCTTGCCCTTGTAGTCAAGGAAAGTCAGCTCCATGCCCTCGCTGGGGTCCTCTGCTTCCATGCCGCTGGTGCTGCACATAAGGCTCAGCTTCTTATCTTCCAGCAGCGTGGCAACGTCCGTCATGGTCGGGTTGTCGTTGACGGTCTGGGGCCGCTGTTCCTCGTCACAGATGAATGTGCCGATCACAGAGCCGTCCGGCATGATGGTCAACAGATCAGAGTAGTCCTCGTAGGCGCTCTCAAAGGTCAGCAGTGTGTTGCCCTTTGCATCGCGGGATGCGTTCAGCAGCTTCTCGCCGTTCAGGCACTCGCTGATGGTGTCAACGCTGGAGGTGGTGAAAAAGTGCTTCATTTCGTTCATGGTAAAACCTTTCTGTGCCCTACGGGCACGCTTGAAAATTTATAAACACGGCCAATTTAGGCCGGGTCGGCTTAGTTGGTGCGGGTCATGCGCTCCACATAGACCCAGATCAGGCGCAGCTTGCGCAGGTCTGCTTTTTGCAGCAGCTTGGTGACAGCATCGATGTAGCTGGCGCGGTCGGTACTCTCGTTCACAAAATCACCCCCTCACGCCGGACACTTCCAGCGGTTTTCCCGGCCATCCGGGACGGCAAGAAAATACTGGCCGTTTCCGCTGGCCTGCTCGATGCGGCTTGCGATGGGCGGGGCGATGTCCTCAAGGCGCTGCGGCGTCCAGCAGCTCGAAATGATGGTGACTTTCCCGCTGCTGCACCGGGCGTCGATGACCTCTAAGGCCCGGTCAAGGTCGGTCGCGCCGGGCGTTCCCCTGCTGCTCACGACGTCTAAAAAGCCGTCCAGCCACAGGATATTGCAGCCTTTGGCCGTCTCGATGAGCTGCCAGTCCTTGGAGCTGCGCCGTGCAAAGCTCTTCCACGGCTGGTAGTTCAGGCCGCTAGAGCCGTTGGCCATGAGGTGATAGTAAATCTTGCTGCACAGGTGGCTCTTGCCGGTGGCGGTCTGACCGCCGATGTAGAACACGCCAGCGGGGCGCTGGGCAAATTCTCCGGCCTTGCGGTGGAGGTTGCGTCTCCATTCGCTGTCGCCGTCGATGTAGTCCCCGTAGCGGGGCGCGTTGCCTGCCTTCCGTGCGTCGTCCTCACGTACTCGAACAGAGCCACACTCCGGGCAGATGGTCAGCAAGCCGTGGAAATGCTCATCATTCGACCACGTTTCCATAACGTGGCCGCTGCCATTACAGACGGGGCAGGGGCTTCCATCCGGGCGGTTGTACTCTCGCACTCGAATCCGTTCCAGTTCGTCCCAAGTCAAAGTTTATCATCCTCTCTCACTGCGTCCGGTGAGGCTGCATCAGCAGCAGCCCACGCCGGGCGCTTTATGCTGTTCAAAAATTTCTGTCGTGCTGCTTCCGTTGCCGCGTCCCTGTCGCCATTGTCTAAAGCACTACCTAGCGACGCCATGCCGCCCCTAGCGCCCTGCATGGGCGCATAGGCGGCAGGCGGCGCGGTCGGGCGCTGCTGTCTGGCTAAAATTAGTTGGTTATAATCAGTCTGGTTATTATTAGTCTGATTAGGTGCCGCTTTTCCGACTATCCTTTGGACGGTTTTCCGGCCTTGTGACGGTCGGTTTTCCGGCTCTACGATAGCCGCTTTTCCGGCCATACGTTGGTCGGTTTTCCGCCCATCTGGCAACTTGATATAGATTGTATTTGGTGCAGAGAAATGACGTTTGCGCTCAATCAATCCCGCTTCTTCTAATTCGCGCAGAGCCTCTTTCACAACGGTCATACCCTTGTGGATTGTCTGCGCGATATTGGCAATGGGAAAGACTATGTAGACGCGTCCCTTATCATCAATCCATCCGTTCTTTTTTGATAGGCTAGTTCTATCGAGAAGAATTGAATAAATCAATTTGGCCGTCAAGCTTAAATCCACATCCAGAAGAAAACACGGAAATTTGAGAAAATTGGGCTGTTTGGTGTCCTTAGTTAGGTATTCGGAGATAGCACATCACCCGGCTTTCGTCCTGGGCGACGGTTCAAAGAAAAAGTCGCCGTACTGCTCCCGGGGGATGCCTAGCACCTCAGCCACGCGCTGAATCTCCCACGCCGTGAAGGGCTGCTTGCCCATCATGCGGGCGCAGAGCGTGCTGGGTGCCATTCCTGCGGCCTTTGCCACCTCGTTTTGTTTGAGGTCGCACTCGACGAAGCGGACGCGCAGCCGTTTGAATAAACGATACACGGTCAGTCTCCTTTCTCTATCAGCTCATCCAGCGGAGCACCCAACGCGTCCGCAATATGACGAGCGGTCTTTTCACTAATGTTACGTCCATTGAAGGCAGCTCCCACCCAACGCCGAGACAGTTCCAATCTTTGAGCGAGTTCGAGTTGGGTTTTCCCTGTAACAAGCAGAGCTGTTTTTACTCTCACAACATTGAATCGCATTGTATATTCTCCTTTCGTAAAATTATATCGTGAAATTCTATTTTGTAAATTCCACAATGCAATTATATTCCAGTTTGGGGATTATGTCAATACTTATTTGAGAATTTTTTCTTTGTGTGGTATACTCTTATCGAAAGGGGGATTCTAAAATGGGTGTCGCTATAAAAATAGGAGAAATTGCAAAAGAACGAGGAATCACCTTAAAAGAATTGAGCCGAAGGGCTGACATTCCATATACAACGCTATACAATGCTGTAAAACGAGATAGTAAAATAGATATGGAAACGGCGCGGAAGATTGCCGCCGCTTTGGGGACCTCTGTGTTAGAGCTTGACCCAGATGTTAGCAAACGCAGTGAACTTAAAGCTTTTAACGAGTTAATTTCCCTTGTTGCTGAAGATGAAGCAAACGGAAATTATCAGCTTTCAGAGAATTCAAGTGACCTGAATTCAATTAGGTTACAGCTTCGTGAAAAGTGGATTCCTTCCATTTCGGCGAAATATAATGTGTCGCCGGAACTTTTAAGAACATGGGTTTCTTATTCTGGTAAAGATGAATTATCCGATGAGTGGTCTAAGAATGCAATATGGATTGAATCAACTGATAAGCAAAAGGCTCGTTGGGCTTTTCGAAAACTTCCAAACGACTGGCGCAAAGAAACTGCTATCAACTGGCAAATCGAGATTTTGAAAAATCGTTTTAAGCAGAATTATAACAATGCCATGTTTGAAGCCCTTATGCAACTTTATCAGGATAATGATGAATATACGAAGGACCTTGCAGACCGATTAGAGGGTCTTGTCTATAATCTCCCAGCCACAGATCCCGATAAAAAATAAAGCCCACTGCACAGAGCACAGCAGGCGGCGGGGATAAAAAAAGCCCGTCCAGCGCAGAGCCGGGCGGGCGAGATGTTCTATTAGCCGATTTTGGTTTCTGGCCACGACATGGACAGGTGGCGCTTGTTTGCTACGCAGTCCTTCAGATACAGATTGATAAGCGTCTGGTAGGGGATTCCCACGTCCTCAGACTGCGCCTTGAAGTAATCGATGGTGTTGCTGTCAATGTTGATGGTGATTTGCTTTTTCAAAGACTTCGCATAAGGGTTTTTCCTGGCGTTAGAGAAATCATATTCAGGAAGCATAGTACAAACCTCACTTTCCATAGTATTTAGATTCGGTCTTGGTGGCTTTTCGGGCCGAGATAATGCGGATAACGGTATCAGACGCGCGGTAGCAGTGACACACCACAAGCAGATTTGCCTTACTGCTCAGGCCGAGAATGATAAATCTGTCCTCCGTTTCTGAATGCTCCGGGTCATCAATCACTAGCGCTTCTTCGTCATAAAATACCGTTTTTGCTTCATGGAACGAAATACCGTGCTTATGCTGATTGATTTGGTTTTTGTTTTCGTCCCATTCAAATTGTATTGTTTCCATACTTACATTATAATTATAATTCAATTATTGTCAAGGGGTGCAGCAGATGAGCAAGAGGACGAATACAGCCGTTTGGCAGGAAGCTTACAGCCGGTGGCGTGTGGCGGTGCAGAAAGACGGCCAGCGCCGGTATTTTTACAGCAGCACTCCCGGCCGCACAGGCCAGCGGGAAGCGAACCGCAAGGCTGATGCGTGGCTTGAGGACGGCATAGGCGCGAAGGTGGGCCGCGTTGAGGACGTGTATAAACTCTGGCTCGAGGGCTTAAAGCAGACCACCAGCGCGAGCAATTATGAACCGATCGAAAGCCGTTGGCGCACCTGGGTGCTGCCGATCATCGGCAAAAAGCGGGTCAATGCCCTGACGGATGCTGATTTGCAAGCCATCGTAAACAAGGCCGCTGCCGCTGGCAAGAGCCGAAAAACGCTGCAGTCCATTGCCGGTGATCTCCGGGCCTTTTGCAAATTTTGCCGCAAAGCAAAGCTCTCCACCTATCTGCCGGAGGATGTGCAGATACCGGCAGGCGCACGTCTGAAGGGCAAGAAGGTCTTGCAGCCCGATGACCTTGTAAAGCTGTTCAGCATCGACACAACGCTTTACAGAGGCAAGCGGGTGCATGATGACTATATCAACGCTTACCGCTTTGAGGTCTTGACCGGCCTTCGTCCCGGTGAGCTGCTGGGGCTGCGCTGGGCAGATATCAAAGGGAGCACAGTCAACATCTCCCGTGCCATCAACGTAAAAGGGCAGGAGACGCGCGGAAAGAACGAAAATGCTTGCCGGTCATTCGTTCTGCCCGATGTTGCAAAAGCCGTCTTGGATGCCCAAAGGGCTGTTACCGGGCATTGTGAAAGCGTGTTCTGTCTGGAAACAGAGCGCCGGTTTTATAAGCGCTGGAAAGTGTTCTGCGCTGCTAACGATCTGCAGCCGGTCAGCCTGTACGAACTGCGGCACAGCTTTGTTTCCGCAATCAAGACGCTGCCCGCTGGTGAGGTCAAGGCGCTTGTAGGTCACTCCGAAGATATGGACACATACGGCATTTACTCCCACGCCCTGACCGGTGAGGATGTAACCACAGCGCAGGCCGTCAACGCGGTATTTATGAAGCTGCTGCACGGCTGAAAAATACCACACTTTTTACCACACTTCCCGATTTTAGGGAACTGGGTGCGGTTCTATGTGCAGAATTTCAGCCCATAGCAACGCCACATTTTCAGCCTGTAAATTGCGATTTTTTCACGATAGAACGGCGGGAATTGGTTCGACTCCCATCGCCTCCACCACACAAGAAAAATCCGAACCTCTTCCCATCGGGAAAAGGTTCGGATTTTTCATTTGCTGCATTTCTTACAGCGTCATTTTCATTTCCAGTCTCAGCAGCGCGGCTTTTTTATCGATGCCGCCTGCATATCCGGTCAGGCTGCCGTTTGTTCCGACAACGCGGTGGCAGGGAATGATGATAGAGATCACATTGTGACCGACAGCCCCGCCCACAGCCTGCGCAGACATCCGGGAAAGACCGCGCTCTGCGGCCAGCTGCCTTGCCAGTGCACCATAGGTCGCGGTCTGGCCGCAGGGGATGCGGCGCAGCAGCGCCCACACCTCCTGCTGAAAGGCAGAGCCAGCGGGATGGAGCGGCGGGGGGAAGTCCGGCTCCTGCCCGCCGAAATAAACATCCAGCCAGCGTCTGGCCTCGGAGAGCACAGCGGTCTCCTGCTCCTGATGCACCGCATCCAGGGTGCGGGCAAAGTATTTCTGCCCCTCGAACCAGAGGCCGGTCAGGCCTGTGTCGTCAGCGGCCAGCAGGATGCCGCCCAGAGGAGACTCGTAGTGCTGTGTAAAGATCACCGTTTACCGGATCTCAATGCCCAGCTTGAACTTCAGGTTGCCCAGCACCTTCTTGACGGTGCGCTCGACCTGATCAGCGGAGATCTCCGCACTGGGGTCAGACAGGGTCAGGGAGAAGGCCATGCTCTTCTTGCCCTCGCCCAGGTTTGCGCCGCGGTAGATATCGAACAGCTTGACCTCGGTGATGAGGGGGCTTGCCTTCTTGATGGTGTCCTCGATCTCGCCGCAGGTGACCTTTTCCTCGCAGACAAGGGCCAGGTCACGCTTGACGGCAACGTAGGGGCTCAGCGGCTTATAGCGCAGCTCACCGTCCACACAGGACATCAGAGCCTCATAGTCCAGCTCACCCAGATAGATGTTCTGGCTGTCCTTCTGGTCCTTTGCGATCTCCAGCTCGCCGTTGATCTCATTGGAGAGCTTACCGAACACGCCCAGACGCTTGCCGTTGCAGTAGACGGCGGCGCTGATGCCCGGGTGGAGCCACGGGGTGGTCTCGCGCTCATAGGTGAAGGTCAGGTCAAAGCCTGCGGCCAGTGCCTCCATTGCACCCTTGACGGTGAAGAAGTCCTCCTCGGGGCCAAAGGCACCAATGCAGAGGGTCTGACGCTCATGGGGATGCTCGCTGATGGGCAGCTCCTTGGCCAGATAGACGGGAGCCATCTCGAACAGGCGGCCCTCGGCATTGCCCTTCTTGAGGTTGTCCACGATGACATTCAGCATGGACGGGGTCAGCAGGGTGCGCATGATGGACAGGTTCTCGCTGATGGGATTCAGGATGCGGATGGCCTTGCGGGCAGCATCCTCAGCGGGGATGTGCAGCATATCCAGCTCCGCGTTGGAGTAGAAGGCCAGGGTGGAGGCCTCATAGAAGCCCTGTGCAGCCAGCAGGCGCTTGGTCTTGAGCTGCTGCTTCTGCGCGTAGTTCAGGCCGCCGTTGGTGACAGAGGCAGTGTTCAGGAAGGTGGGGTTGATGTGGTCATAGCCGTACTCACGGATGACCTCCTCCGCCAGATCGGGGAAGCTCTCCACGTCCTCACGGTAGAGAGGAGCAGACACATCCCAGCTGCCATCGGCCTGCACATCCACGGTGAACTCCAGGCGCTGCAGGATATCGATCATGGTCTGCTCGGGCACAGTGATGCCCAGCACACCGCAGATCTTGGCAGGGGTAGTCACGATGTGCTTGCGCTCCAGCGGACGGCCATCGGTCAGGTCATACTCGAGGGTGGTGATATCGCCGCAGTCCAGCTCCTGGATCAGGTGCAAGGCACGGGCCAGGCCCAGCTCGGGAGAGTTGCGGTCCACACCCTTTTCATAGCGGGCAGAGGAATCACTGTTCTGGCCCAGGGCACGGCTGGTCTTGCGGACGCAGTCACGGGCGAAGGTGGCGCACTCGAACAGCAGGCTGGTGGTGTTCTCATCCATGCCGGAGTTGGCACCGCCCATGATGCCGGCCAGAGCCACAGGCTTCTCGGCATCGCAGATGACCAGATTGTTGGGGTTCAGGGTGAACTCCTTTTCATCGAGGGTCACGATCTTCTCACCCTCGTGGGCACGGCGCACATCAATGGTGCGGCCGACGACCTTGTTCAGGTCAAAGGCGTGCATGGGCTGGCCCATTTCCAGCAGGGTGTGGTTGGTGATATCCACCACGTTGCTGATGGAGCGCAGGCCGCACAGGGCCAGATGACGCTTCATCCAGCGGGGAGATTCGCCCATGCGGATGTTGCGGACGTAGTGTGCCATATAACGGGGGCACAGGTCGGGGGCCTCCACCTGGACGGTAATGGGAGCATCCGGCTCACAGACAGCCTTGTAATCCATGGCGGGCATGTGCAGGGGCTTGCCCAGAATGGCAGCGACCTCGCGGGCAATGCCCAGCACGGACTGGCAGTCAGGGCGGTTTGCGGTGATGGAGATATCGAAGATATAGTCATCCAGGCCGACAACGGGTGCAATGTCGGTGCCGGGAACGGAATCCTCGGGCAGGATGAGCAGGCCATAGACCTCAGAGCCCGGGAACAGGTCATCGTTCAGGCCCAGCTCCTCGCCGGAGCAGAGCATACCGTTGGACTCCACGCCCTGCATCTTGCGGGCCTTGATCTTGATGCCGCCGGGCAGGGTGGAGCCATCCAGAGCGGCGGGCACACAGTCGCCCAGCTTCATGTTGGAGGCACCGGTGCTGATGCGGATGTCGTGGCCGTAGTCGCCGCAGTCCACCACACACTTGGTCAGGTGGGTGCCCTCCTGCTTTTCCATCTCCACGATCTTGCCAACGACCACCTTGCTGATGCCTGCATCCAGCGGGATCAGCTCTTCCACCTCAAAGCCGCAGGAGAACAGCTTCTCCTCCAGCTCCTGAGCGGTAACGTCGATATCAACGAATTCTTTTAACCAACTGAAAGGTACTTTCATTGTCTGTTCTCTCCCCTCTTATTCATGGAACTGCTTGAGGAACTGCAGGTTGTTCTCGAACATCAGGCCGATGTTGTTGATGCCGTACTTCAGCATGGCGATGCGCTCGATGCCAATGCCGAAGGCGAAACCGGAATACTCATCCGGGTCAATGTTGCAGTTCTCCAGCACCTTGCGGTTGACAACGCCGCCGCCCAGAACTTCGATCCAGCCGGTGTGCTTGCACAGGGGGCAGCCCTTGCCGCCGCACTCAAAGCAGCTGACATCGACCTCCACACTGGGCTCGGTGAAGGGGAAGTAAGAGGGACGCAGGCGGGTGCGGGTGTCCTTGCCGAACAGCTTCTGCACAAAGGTGTTCAGCGCGCCCTGCAGGTCGCCCAGGGTGATGCCCTTATCCACGACCAGGCCTTCCATCTGGTGGAACATGGGGCTGTGGGTGGCATCGGAATCGGAACGGAACACACGGCCGGGGATCAGCACCTTGATGGGCGGCTTCTGGCTGTCCATGGTGCGGATCTGGCCGCCGGAGGTCTGGGTGCGGAGCAGGAATTCGTCGGACAGGTAGAAGGTATCCTGCATATCGCGGGCGGGGTGATCCTTGGGCACGTTCAGGCGGGTGAAGTTGTGGTCGTCGTCCTCGATCTCAGGTGCGTCGGCCACGGCAAAGCCCATGCCGGAGAACACGTCGATGATCTGGTTGGTGACCAACGTCAGGGGGTGCAGACCACCCACCGTGCGGGTCTTGGCGGGCAGGGTGATGTCCACGGTCTCAGCGGCGTTGCGGGCGGCCAGCTCGGCCTCCTTCACCTTGGCAGCGGCGGCATCGTAGTCTGCCTGCACCTTCTGCTTGAGCTCGTTGATGATCTTGCCCATGGCGGGGCGCTCTTCGGGCGCGACAGAGCGCAGATTCTTCATCAGCGCGGGGATCTTGCCGTTTTTGCTCAGATATTCCTGCCAGAACGAGGCCAGCGTCTCCTTGGAAGAGACCTGACCGAGGCACTCTGCGGCCTGTTTGGCCAGCTCGTCGATCATTGCTTGCATGGAAATTCTCTCCTTCTCAGTTCGTGTTTTCAAAGCGGGGCAGCAAAAAAAGGCCCCGTCCCCTGCCGGGCCATTTCTGGCCGGACAAAAGGGACGAAGCCTTTGCAAATCCAATGCTCCGCGGTACCACCCGGTTTCCGCCCTGCACAAAGAAGGGCGGCTCTCAAACGCCGTAACGGGGCGCGCCGTCCTGCCCTAATAGAAACCGTTCGGGCAGGCCGCTCAGGAGCGAACTTCGGCACACACCCACGCGGAAGCCCTTTCAGCCGGTGAAGCTTCTCTCTTTGCTGTGGAACTGCATGCGTACTCTCTCCGTCGCTGCGTTTTCAAGATATTCAGGTTTCATAACCGGATATCATCTTACCACACTTTGGGCCTGTTTGCAAGCCGGGGCGGCACTTTTTCCCTGAATTTTACGGTTTTGCTTGTATTTTGGCCGAAAGTATGGTATTGTAAGCGTAACGTTTTACTGAAAGGAGGGTACACCCAGATGGGTTGGAATGGCTGCATCTTTTTCAAAAAAGGTCAGATTTAATACTTTCCGGCTCGAAGTGTACCCTTTTGTCTCTTTCAGCAAAGCGTGGAGCATGATTTTCAGCGCCGCGCAGCTTTGCTGTGGGGCGCTTTTGTTTTGGGTACACTTTCTATTTTGAATCATTCACTATAAATAGAAAGGGTGTTTCCAATGGATCATAAACTCAATTTAAAAAAGCAGCTCGCCTGCATTTATACTTCCGATTTCTTCTCCGGCCTGCGCATCACGGATGCGGTATGGGTGGCCCTGCTGGCGGCCCGGGGCTTCTCCCTGTGGGAGATTGGCCTGGCCGAAAGCGTGTATCACATCGTCAGCCTCTTCTGCGAAGTGCCCAGCGGCATGGCGGCAGACCTGCTGGGCCGCCGGAAGACCCTCCTGTCCGGCGGAGTCTTGACCGTGACCTGCAATCTGTTGATGGCTTTTGCGCCGAACCTGTTCACCATCTGCCTTGCCATGGGGCTGAACGCGCTGGCTATGACCATGTTTTCCGGCACCTTCACAGCCCTTGTCTACGACAGCCTGAAGACCGAGGGCCGCGAGGACGAGTACATCCAAGTCTCCGCCAACAGTTCCCAGATTTCCATGCTGGCCAACGCCATAGGTTCGCTGGCCAGCCTTTTGAAGCGCTTCCTCGGCTTTGCGGGCTTTTACCTGCTGAGCGCTGCGTTCGAGGGCGTTTCCACCGCCGCCCTTGCGCTGATGGAGGAGCCCATCGTCACCAAGGCACAGGCCAGCCGGGAAAAGCACCCGCTGCACGCTCTGCCCGAACAGTTCCGCCAGTTGGTGCGGGACAGCCTGCATGTCCTGCGCACCTGCCCAATGGCGGTGAAGCTTATCGCATCCAGCGCCCTCATCAGCGTGCCCAGCTACCTGACCAAAATGTTTTTACAGCAGCGGCTCGTTGAGCTGGGCTGGCCCACGGAGCTGCTCTTCCTTCCCCTGCTGCTGGGCGGTCTGGCCTGCGTGGCGGGCACCGAGATCGGCCGCCGGGTGAGATGCCGCTCCATGCGGCGGCTCTACACGGCCTGTGCCCTGCTCTGCGGTGTGGGCACTCTGCTGGTGGGCACTGCGCCCGCCTGGGGCGGCATCCTGGGCATGATGCTGGTGCAGGGTGTGCTGGAGGTCTATCTGCTCCACGAGAGCCAGAAGCTGAACGATGCCATCCCCAGTGACCAGCGGGCCACCCTCATCAGCGTGGACGGCATGGCCTACAGCCTGCTGATGATCCCCGCAAGTCCTCTGGTGGGTGCTGTCGGCGATGCCTTCGGGCAGGCCGGTGCGGGCCTTGCCCTGCTGGGCGGGGTCATCGTGCTGAGCGGCGTGGCGCTCTTGGGGAAAAAGCCGCAGGAATCCTGATACAGCAAAAAGCGGATGCGTTCCGGTGGGAGCGCATCCGCTTTGTTATTTTGCTCAGAACCGCCGCCAGGTGTCCGGCATAAAGAACACCAGCATGGGGAAGATCTCCAGACGGCCCGCCAGCATGTCAAAAATCATAACCAGCTTGGCGGGATTGGAGTAGCTGCCAAAGTTCATCATGGGACCCACCTGGGCAAGGCCCGGGCCGATGTTGTTCAACGTGGCGGCAATGGCGGTGAAGTTGGTCACCATGTCAAAGCCATCCAGACTGATGAGGAAGAAGGATGCCGCAAAGATGAAGATGTAGGCTGCCACATAGACATTGGTGGCGCGGATGGTCTCATGGTTGACCACCTTGCCGTCCATCCGGACGGGGGCCACCACCTGCGGGTGAAGGGCCTGCTTGAGCTCCTTGCCCACAGTCTTGCCCATCAGCAGGAGGCGGCTGACCTTCATGCCACCGCCGGTGCTGCCTGCGCAGGCACCCACAAACATCAGCATGACAAGGATCTCCTTGGAGAGGGTGGGCCACAGGTCAAAATCACAGCTGGAAAATCCTGTGGTGGTAATGATGGAGCCCACCTGGAAGGCGGCGTGGCGCAGGGCCTCGCCCAAGCCGTTGTACATGCTGTAAATGTTGGCCGTGATGATAACCACAGCCACACCGATGATCACAAAGTAGGCGCGCACCTCCTCGCTGGCGGCAGCGCGGCGGAAGCGGCGCATCAGCAGCAGGAAATAGGCGTTGAAGTTCACGCCAAACAGGATCATAAAGATGGTCACGACCCACTGGACATAGGGCGACATGCTGGCAAAACTGTCATTGCGGAAGCCGAAGCCGCCGGTGCCCGCCGTGCCAAAGGAGGTCAGCAGAGCTTCAAACACCGGCATCCCGCCGAACAACAGGAACACGAACTCGATGACAGTCAGGCCAAAATAAATGCCATAGAGGATCTTTGCCGTGGACTGCACCTTGGGCACCAGCTTATCCACCTGCGGGCCGGGGCTTTCGGCTTTCATCAGGTTGACATGGGAGCCGCCGGTCAGGGGCAGCAGGGAGAGCAGGAACACCAGAACGCCCATGCCGCCGATCCAGTGGGTGAAGCTGCGCCAGAACAGGATGCCCCTGGGCAGGTTCTCCACAGCGGGCAGGATGCTGGCACCGGTGGTGGTGAAGCCGGAAACGGTCTCAAACATGGCATCCACCGGGTTGGGGATGCTGCCCGTGAGCACAAAGGGCACCGCGCCCACCACACTGATGAGCAGCCAGCAGAGCGCCGTGGTGGCAAAGCCCTCCCGCATATAGAAGATCTGGCTCTTGGGCTTGATGCGGTGGAGCAGAGCGCCCGCCACCGCAGAAAGCGCTGCCGTGAGCAGGAACACGCCCAGCACCATCCACTCACCGTAGATCAGGCTGGCCATGGCGGGCAGCAGGAGCAGCGCGGCTTCGCAATAGAGGATATAGCTCAGCAGCCGCAGAACGATCGCATAATTCATGCCGCGCCTCCGTTAATCTTCCACGATGTCCCGCAGGTCATGCAGGCCGTGCTCCAGCGTGACCACGATGACGTTGTCGCCCACCTGGATCTCATCGCCGCCGCGCGGGATCTTGATCTCGTTGCCGCGGGTGATGCAGCAGAGCAGCAGGTTCTTTTTCAGGTGGAGCTGGCTCAGGGGCACACCGGTGGCGCGGCTCTTCTCATGGACCGTGAATTCCAGCGCCTCCACGCGGTCGTCCAGAATGCGGTACAGGGTCTTGATGTTGCTGCCTGCCTCGTTCTGCAAAGCGCGCACATACTGCACGATGTAATCGCAGGTCATGTACTTGGGGTAGACGATGCTGCCCAGATCAAGCCCGGCCAGGATATCGTCAAATTCCAGGCGGTTGATCTTGGTGACCAGCTTGCCGTTGGAATGCTTCTTGGCAAAGAGGGTCAGCAGGACATTTTCCTCGTCGATGTTGGTCAGGGCCACAAAGGCCTCGGTGGAGGTCAGGCCCTCGGAGAGCAGAAACTCGCGGTTGGAGCCGTCCTCACACAGGATCTGTGCCTCGGGCAGGGCCTGGGCCAGCACATCGCAGCGGGCGGGGTCCCGCTCCACGATCCGCACCCGGACATGGTTTTCCAGCAGCTCCTGGCTCAGGTAGAAAGCAATGGCACCGCCGCCCACGATGAGGGCATTGCGCACCGGGCGCACGGCCAGATGGATGCGCTGGAAGAACTCGTGGGCCTTTTCCTGCGTTGCAAGGAAGGTGACCTGATCGCCGGTCCGGAGCACAAAGTTACCGTTGGGGATGATGACCCCGCCGTCGCGCTCCACGGCGCAGACCAGGATATCGCTCTTGAGCCGGGTGGGGATCTCCCGGATGGCCACGCCGTCCAGTGCCTGTGCCTCGGTCAGGGTAAACTTGATCAGCCGCACCCGGCCTTCCGCAAAGGTATCGATCTTGCTGGCACCGGGGAAGCGCAGCAGGTGGGAGATCTCCCGCGCCGCCGCCATCTCCGGGTTGATGATGGCCGAAATGCCGATCTGCTTTTTGATGAAGTCCAGCTCATGGCTGTAGGAGGGGTTGCGCACACGGGCAATGGCGTGGCAGTGGCCCGCCTTTTTGGCAAACATGCAGCAGAGCAGGTTCAGCTCGTCGGAGCCGGTGACTGCAATGAACACGTCCGCCTCCTCGATCCCCGCCTCGGACAGCGTTGTGATGGAGGAGCCGTTGCCGGTAATGCCCATCACGTCATAGGATTCGCTGATATGCTCCACACGGGCCTTGTTGGTATCGATGACCGTGACATTGTGGCCTTCCTCGCTGAGCTGACGTGCCAGCGCTGTGCCGACCTTGCCGCAGCCCACCAGAATGATCTTCATAGAAAATGTCCTTTCCGTTCCTCCCTCCTTGCGGGAAGGATGCTTTCTCAGTAGCGCTCCACGCCGTCCTTAGTGACCAGGGCGTAGACCAGCGGGGCCTCCTCGGGCTTTTCCGCACCATAGACCAGACCGCTGCGGTACTCCGCAGCAGCGGCTTCAAACTTATCTGCCGCACCGTAGAAGGTGGCCAGGCTTTCGCCCTTGTGCACATAGTCGCCGCGCTTTTTGTGCAGGGTGATGCCGGCCGCAAAGTCCAGCGGGTCTCCCTTCTTCTGGCGGCCAGCGCCCAGCAGCACACTGGCAGAGCCGATCTTCTCGGCATCGTTGGCCACGATATAGCCATCCTGCTCGGCCAGCAGCTCAAAGCTGGCTGCGGGCTGCTCAAACAGGCTGTAATCGTCCAGCACACGGGTGTCGCCGCCCTGGGCCGCAAACATCTCCTTGCACTTGGCAAAGGCAGAGCCGTCCGCGATCACAGCTTGTGCCATGGCACGGCACTCCGCCGGGGTACCCTTGCCTGCCAGCACCAGCATATTGGCGGCCAGCTGCAGGCAGACTTCGGTCAGGTCGGCAGGGCCCTTGCCCTTGAGCACGTCCATGCTCTCCATGACCTCAAGGCTGTTGCCGATGTTGCGGCCCAGCGGGGTGTCCATATCCGTAATCATGGCGGCCACCCGGCGGCCATGGTGGGTGCCGATGGCGACCATCAGCTTGGCCAGCTCAATGCTCTGGTCCACGGTCTTCATAAAGGCACCGGTGCCGGTGGTCACATCCAGCAGGATGGCATCGGAGCCGGAGGCCAGCTTCTTAGACATGATGGAAGAGGCGATCAGCGGGATGCAGCTGACCGTGGCGGTCACATCCCGCAGGGCGTACATCTTCTTATCCGCCACGGCAATGCCCTCGCTCTGGCCAATGACCGACAGCCCGATCTTGTTCACCTGGGCAAAGAACTCCTCCTGCGAAAGGGCAGTTCTGGTGCCGGGCACGCTCTCCATTTTATCAATGGTGCCGCCGGTATGGCCCAGACCGCGGCCGCTCATCTTGGCGATCTTCACACCGCAGGCCGCCACCACAGGGGCGATCACAAGGGTGGTCTTATCGCCCACGCCGCCGGTGGAGTGCTTATCCACCTTGATGCCGGGGATGGGGGAAAGATCGACCATCACGCCGCTGTGGGCCATCACGTCCGTCAGCTCGGCTGTCTCTTCGTTGGTCATGCCGCGCAGGTAGACCGCCATCATCCAGGCAGCCATCTGGTAATCGGCCACTTCCCCACTGACAAAGCCGTTGACAATGGCTTCCAACTCTTCCCGGGTGTGGGTACCGCCATCGCGCTTTTTCGCGATCAGATCATAAATACGCATCGCAATTCTCCTGTCTGACAGTATGACTTTCAATAAATTCCATTATAACAGACTTTTTGACAAAGGCAATCCACATTCCGTCTCCTTTGTCGGTTTTTGAACACCAAGGGCGCAGCTGCCCAGAAAAGCAGCTGCGCCCTTGGAACAAACCTCGCTCAGCGGGAACCCTTGTCGTAAGGGATACCCTCAGCCTTGGGGGCCATGCTGTTTTTGGAGGTAAAGGCCAGAATGATCATGGATGCGATGAACGGCATCATGTTATAGATGTTGCTGGACCAGTGGAGCTGTGCCAGGAAGGTGGAGTCCGCAATGTTTGCCAGACTCTTGAACACGGCAAAGAACATGGCGGCGGCACAGATGTTGAAGGGCTTCCACTGACCAAAGATCATAACAGCCAGTGCAAGGAAGCCCGCGCCAGCCACGCCGACCTCAAAGTTCCAGGTCTGCACCGGGGGCACGATATAGGCCAGACCGCCGATAGCGCCCAGCGCACCGGAAAGCAGCACACCCGCGTAGCGCATCTTGTAGACGTTGATGCCCACAGAATCGGCTGCCTGAGGATGTTCGCCGCAGGCGCGCAGGCGCAGACCGAAGCGGGTCTTGTACAGCACCACATAGCTGATGACGAGCAGCACGATGCCCAACGGCACAAAGATGCTCAGCTCCAGGCCGCCGATGCTGAACAGGAACGGCTTGTTGGAATAGTTCAGCTTGGCGCTGCCGCTGTCGCTGAAATACTTGGCAATGACCACGGCTATGGCGGTAGCCAGCAGGTTCAGGGCCGTGCCGCCGATGGTCTGGTCCGCTTTCAGGTTGATGGAGGCAAAGGCCAGCAGCAGGCTGTACACCATGCCGGCCAGCGCAGCCACCAGGACCGAGATCAGCACCACCAGGAACGGCGACATGTCGGCCGGAAGCATAGTCAGGGTCAGAACACCCGCCACACCGCCGATGACCATGATGCCTTCCAGCGCGATGTTGATGATGCCGGAGTGCTCACTGAACATACCGCCCAGTGCCACCAGCATCAGAACGATGCCATACAGCAGGGTATATTTGATCAAAAGCAGCATCTTACTTGCCCTCCTTCTTCGCGTTGGCCTTTTCCGCCGGGGCAGGCTCTGCGTTCACATTGGTCTTGTCCGCATTCTTGAACAGCAGCTTCTGGATCTTGCCGCGGAACAGCATGGAGAATGCACACAGGTAGATAATGATGCCGCTGATCAGGTCGGCGATCTCCGTGGGATAATACTTGGTGGAAAGGAAGGTGCCGCCCACCGAGATGTGGGAGATGAACAGGGCCGAGAAGATGGTGCCAATGGGGTTGGAGCTTGCCAGCAGGGCAACGGAGATGCCGTTGAAGCCCATGGCGGGCAGGCTGGTGGAGTTCAGGGGGTTCCACTGGCCCACGTTGGACAGGTAGAACAGGCCCGCGCCAAAGCCTGCCAGCGCACCGGCAATGGCCATGGAGAGGATGATGTTCTTCTTTTCGTTGATGCCGGCGTAGCGGGCAGCACTCTTGTTCAGGCCGACCGCCTTCAGCTCATAACCAAAGGTGGTCTTGTTCAGCACCACCCAGATCAGGATGGCCACCACAGCGGCCAGGAAGATGGCGATGGTGGTGCTGTTGGTCTGGAACAGCTTGTTCAGGCCGAAGTCCGGGATGACAGACTGGGCGAGATCTGCGTTCTTGCCCAGGTTCAGGGTGCGGGTGTTGCGCACATCGTACATGGGGCCGGTGCCGTTCTGGTAGACCAGCTCATTGACAAGGTACAGGCCGATCCAGTTGAACATGATGGAGGTAATGACCTCGTTGATGTTGAAGTAGGCCTTGAAGAAACCGGGGATGGCACCCCACAGACCGCCCAGAATGGCCGCAGCCAACAGGCAGACGAACCAGGGCAGCTTGAGCATGATGGCGCAGTAGAGGGCACCGTAAGCGCCCAGCGTGTACTGACCGGCGGCACCGATGTTGAACAGGCCGGTCTTGAAGGCAAAGCCCACGGAAAGGCCGGTCATGATCAGGGGCGCGGCGTTGGCCAGTTCCTTGCCGACACCATATGGGGCATCATGGAAGCCGCCCTTGAGGATGCGGACAAAGCCGTCTGCCCATGCGTGGGCCGGGTTGATGGCCAGCAGCACGAGGAAGCCCACAAACAGACCGATCAGGATACACAGCAGGGCAGCCATCACGCTGGTGACAGAACCCTGCAGCCCGTTGTGGGAAAGTTTTTTGTTTTTCATTTCTGCTTACTCCTTTCCCTGCTTGCGGGCACCGGCCATGTACAGGCCCAGCTCCTGGACCGTGGTGGTCTTGGGGTCAAACTCGCCCACGATCTCACCCTCGTACATCACAAGGATCCGGTCAGAGAGGTTCATCACCTCGTCCAGCTCCAGGCTGACCAGCAGCACGGCCTTACCCCTGTCGCGCTCATCCACGATCTGCTTGTGGATATACTCAATGGCACCGACATCCAGGCCGCGGGTGGGCTGCACTGCCACCAGCAGCTTGGGGTCTTTGTCGATCTCACGGGCAATGATCGCCTTCTGCTGGTTGCCGCCGGACATGCTGCGCACGATGGTAGCGCTGCCCTGGCCGCTGCGCACGTCATACTGGGCGATCAGCTTATCGGAGTACTCCCGCACCTTTTCACTGCGGATAAAGCCGTTGTGCTGGAACTCTGGCTGCCAGTAGCGCTGGAGCACCATATTGTTTTCCAGGCTGTAATCCAGCACCAGACCATGCTTGTGGCGGTCCTCAGGGATATGGCTCATGCCGTCCTTGGAGCGCTGGCGGATGCTCTCGTTGGTGATCTCCTTGCCGTCCAGCAGCACCTTGCCGCTGTTGAACTTTTCCAGACCAGTCAGGCCGTAGACAAACTCTGTCTGGCCGTTGCCCTCGATGCCCGCCAGACAGACGATCTCACCGCCACGCACCTGGAAAGAGACGTTCTTGACGGCATCCTTCTTGTGCTGGGCATTGTGCATGGTAACGTTCTGCACGTCCAGCACCACCTCGCCGGGGGCGGCGGGCTTTTTGTCCACCTGCAGCTGAACATCGCGGCCGACCATCATGCGGGAGAGCTCTTCCTTGGTGGTGTCCTTGATGTCCACAGTGCCCATATACTTGCCCTTGCGCAGAACCGTGCAGCGATCTGCCACTGCCATGATCTCGTTGAGCTTGTGGGTGATGAACAGGATGGACTTGCCCTCCTTCTTGAACCCGCGCATGATCTCCATCAGCTCGTCGATCTCCTGCGGGGTCAGCACAGCGGTGGGCTCGTCAAAGATCAGGATCTCGTTGTCGCGGTAGAGCATCTTCAGAATCTCAACACGCTGCTGCATACCAACAGAGATATCACTGATGAGTGCATCGGGGTCCACACGCAGGCCGTACTTCTCGCTCAGGGCCATGACCTTCTTGCGGGCCTCAGCCTTCTGCAAAAAGCCCAGCTTATTGGGCTCCACGCCCAGAATGATGTTATCCAGCACGCTGAAGCATTCCACCAGCTTGAAGTGCTGGTGCACCATGCCGATGCCCAGTGCGTTTGCATCGTTGGGGTTGCGGACGGCGACCTCCTTGCCGTTCTTGAGGATCTTACCGGCTTCCGGCTGGTACAAGCCGAACAGCACGCTCATCAGCGTACTTTTGCCAGCGCCGTTTTCGCCCAGCAGGGCATGTACCTCGCCCTTGCGCAGCTGCAGGGTGATATCATCGTTTGCCTTGATTCCAGGGAACTCCTTGGTAATGTGGAGCATCTCGATCACAAAATCCTCTGCCAATCTGCTCACTCTCCTTTCGTGTCAAATCGACACCTATACTATTCTGTGTACCATTATACCGTATTTTTGCGGTTTTGCACACTTCTTTTTGATTTTTTGGCGGGATGTACTCTTATAAGTATTACTTTTGTGCAAGCTGCACGATTTTTCACGAAACAAAAACGACCCTCTCCGTCAAAGCCTGGCGGCAATGACGGAGAGGGTCGTTCCCTGCAGCCCTTGCGGACTGTTCAAATTTTACTGGATGTAGGTGACGTTGGTGAACTCGCTGACGGTGGGCTTGGTAGCATCGTCAGAGCTGTTGTCAACAACGATCTCGCCGGAAGCGATCTTCTGCTTCAGCTCCTCGTACTCCTCAACCGTGAAGGTCTCGAAGTTCCAGCTGTCCTCAGCGGTGGGCAGGCCGACGTAATCGCCGTCCTCCAGACCAAAGTTGCCGTTGGTTGCTGCGATGGTGCTCCACTCGCCTGCCTCGATGTCGGACAGAGAAGTAGAAACAGCCTCAGACAGGCCCTTCATAGCGGAGGTGATGAACGGGTTGTAAGCATAGGTGCCGTCAGCAACGCCGTTTGCACCGATGTAGTTCTGGTCAACGTCAACGCCGATGACGTAGCCGTTGTTCTTCAGAGCAGCCTCAACAGCGGAGGTGTAGATACCGCCGCCGCAGGCAAAGACGACCTGAGTGCCGTTGGAGTACCAGCCCTCCATACGGGAGGTGATGTTGGCATCGCCGTAGAACTGGCCGCCGTAGAAGTAGTTGATGTCGATGTTCTGACCCAGCTCCTGAGCAGCAGCATCAGCGCCCTGCACAAAGCCGTAGCCGTAACGGATGACAGCGGGAACAGCCATGCCGCCCAGGAAGCCCAGCTTGGTCTTGCCGTCCTTGGCAATGGCGTAACCTGCCAGATAGCCTGCCTGCTCCTCCTTGAAGGTGATGCAGTAGCAGTTGGAGGGGATCTCATCGGTGCCGATATCGCCCTGGGTGACATCGATAGCAATGAACTTGACATCGGGGTACTGCTCAGCAGCCCATGCCAGAGAAGCGCCATACAGGTAGCCGACGCAGACAATGACCTCAGCGCCGTCGTTGACAGCCTGACGGATCATGGTCTCACGATCCTCATCGGAAGCATCAGCCTCGGGGATGTAGTACTGGCAGTCATCGCCCATGTAGCTGGAAACAGCGCTCCAGCAAGCCTGGTTGAAGCTCTCGTCATCGATCGTGCCGGTATCGCAAGTCAGAGCGACCTTTGTGATCTTGCTGGCAGCCTCGGAGCCAGCCTCAGAAGCTGCAGAAGAAGCAGTGGAAGAAGCGGTGCTGGTGGAAGAGGAAGAACCACCGCAGGCGGTCAGAGCAGCGGCAGCAGCTGCAGCGCCAGCCACAGCCAGGAAGTTACGACGAGAAATCATCATAAGAAAACTCTCCTTTTTATACATTAAAAATTGCGCTTTAAAAAGGGAATGCGCACACTTGCACATTTACTGACCCAAGTATAGCCGGGTCATGTGAGGAAAGCAAGGCATTTCCGATTACAAAATCTTTACAGATTTTTTGTAAAATTCGCGTAAAAGTCGTACTGCTTCGCCAATTTTGGCAAAATATCCGCTTCCCGCCTCACCCTTCCACGGCTTTGTTGCCCGCCACGTTGGAGGGGCCAAAGCCGAAGGGCAGCAGCTCGTCCATGCTGCGCTCGATGAAATCATCGGGGGTCTTTGCCATGATGACATTCAGCTCCGGCCCGCCGAACTCAAACAGCGCCTGACGGCAGACCCCGCAGGGCGAGGTGATCTGCTTGTTCACCTCGCCGCGGCGGGAGCCCACCACGGCAATATCGGTGAAGCGGGTCACGCCCTCGCTCACCGCCTTGAACAGGGCCGTACGCTCGGCACAGCTGGTGGGGGTAAAGGCAGAGTTCTCCACATTGCAGCCGGTGAAGATGCGGCCATCCTCGGCCCGCAGGGCGGCACCCACCATGAAATCGGAGTAGGGCGCATAGGCCTGCTCCCGGGCTTCCAGCGCCATCCGGATCAGGGCTTTCTTTTCGTCTAAAGTCAGATTGGTCATAGGGGCCTCCTTTTCATTCTAAAGTATAAACAAACGTTTCTGCATCGCGATGCCACTGAAGCGCAATCTCATAGGCTGGGTAATAAGGTACAAGGCAGATATCCTGATTTGGTTGAAAGTCGTTCATCTTTCATCCCCTCTTTTGCACTTCAATTATACGGCGTGTTCTCAAATTCTTCAAGAGATTTCTCGTTGTTCATTTATTATGTAACGAAAGTTCTTGCATTTTTCATTACAGACGCATATAATAGAATCAAGAAGGAGGTGTATTAGAATGGCAAATGCAGTCAATGTGAACTTCCGGATGGACCCAGACCTGAAACGCAGCATGGAAGAGGTTTGCGCCGAGATGGGGCTTTCCATGACAACGGCATTTACGATTTTCGCCAAAAAGGTTTCCCGGGAGCACCGCATTCCCTTTGAGGTTTCCGCCGACCCGTTCTACTCGGAAAGCAACATCAATCATCTCCGCCAGATCGTCCACGACATCGATACCGGAAAAGCCAAGCTCACTGAGCACGATTTGATCGAGGTAGATTAAATGAGATTGCTTCGGGCACTATACTGACACCTGAAAAGAGGGCCGTTGCTTTTTGGCAACAGCCCTCTTTCGCTCTCAAAAATAAACTTAGTACTCCGCGCCCAGAGCCACCTTCATCATGTTGGTGAAGCTGGTCTGGCGCTGCTCGGCGGTGGTGATCTCCGGGGAGACAAAGCTGTCGGAGATGGTCAGCAGGCAGGCGGCGTTCTTGCCCAGAACATGAGCGTTGGCGAAGAGGGCAAAGCTCTCCATCTCCACACACAGGCAGCCGCGCTCATCCCGCAGCTTTTCCCAGTAGGTGGGCTTTTCATCGGAGGGCTGGCGATAGAACACATCGGAGGAATGGATGTTGCCCTCGATCAGGGGGATGCCCTGCTTTGCAGCGGAAGCGCGCAGCTTGTCGTTCAGGGTCTGGCTGGGCAGGGTGAGGTCCCCCTCAAAGCCGCTCTGGACCCGGGCATAATTGCTCTCGCTCACGGCACCGGCGGCCAACACCACATCGAACAGCTTGGCTTTGTCGGTGTAGCTGCCGGCAGAACCGATGCGGATGATGTTGTCCACATCGTAGAACTTGTACAGCTCGTAGGAGTAGATGCCGATGGAGGGCATTCCCATGCCGCTGCCCATCACACTGATGGGGCGGCCCTCATAGGTGCCGGTAAAGCCCAGCATTCCACGGACACCGGTGACCTGGCGGACATCCTTGAGGAAGGTATCCGCGATGAACTTTGCCCGCAGCGGATCGCCGGGCATCAGGACGGTCTTTGCGAAATCGCCTTTTTCAGCGCTGATGTGGGGTGTTGCCATAATCATTCTCCTTTTTGTTTGTAAAATAAACCTCTCAGGCGCTTCACGCCAGCATACGAGTTGCGGCTCCCAGCGTCCACTTCGTGCAAAGTATTGCACTCGTGTCCTGCTGGCCGCTGCCCCAACAACGCCTCCCTTCATCCGCCACTGGCGGCGGTCGTCGTTGTTGCCTGATAGGGGAGCTAAGTTTATGCTTCGCATTGACGGAGAGGTTCTGTTCTGATTTATCGCTTTCCGGAGAACACGCTCTGCGGTGCGATGTACGAGCCGTTGCGGCGGATCTCGAAGTGGCAGTGGTTGCCGGAAGAGCGGCCCGTGCTGCCCACATAGCCGATGAGCTGGCCCTGCCGCACGGTCTGGCCCGCACTGACCGCCAGAGACAGGCAGTGGGCATAGACCGTGGTATAGCCGCCGGAATGGCTGATGATCACAGAATAACCATAGCCCGTACCGGCACCGGCCTTGTTATAACCCGCCTTGGTCACGGTGCCGCCCGCCGATGCATAGATGGGCGTACCGGCTGCAGCGCAGATATCCACGCCCTTGTGGCCGCTGCCATACCAGCGCGAGCAGTTGCGGTAACCCGGGACCGGCCAGATGAACTGACCGCTGCCGCCGATGTATGCCGCCGCACCGTTCTTTGTGACCTTCTTGGTGCCAACGACCACTTTCTTATTCACCGGCTCCCGGATGGTCTCGGAGGAAAGGATGGTCTGCTCCAGCAGCACGCCGTTGGTATCGTAGACGTTCTGCATGGTGACGCGGCGCAGGCCATTCTCGCCCTCCTGCAGGGTCTTGGTGGTTCCCTTGGTGTACTCGTTGGACTGGGTGGTCTCGGTGCTGAAGGGGATCTCCTCCTCCCGCGTCTCCACCTTGGTGATGCGGACTTCCAGCAGAGCCTCCTGCTTGGTCACGATCAGCTGGTCGCCCTCCTGGATATTGGAGTCCTCGGCCAGGGGAGCACCCTTGAAATTCGTATTCAGGGCACACAGCTCCCGGAAGGTCAGGTCGTTCTTCTGGGCAATGGCCCACAGGGTATCGCCCGCCTTGACCGTGTAGATCTTCTCCTGCTGCTGCACGCCGGTCAGCATATTCTCAATGGAATTGTCATCCTCAAAGCTGTCGTTGAAATAGACTCCATCTTCCAGCGTCACATTTTTGCTAAAGCCCACGCTGACATTCTCGTCTGCCTGATCCTCGTAGGGGGCCAGCAGGCTCTCCAGATAGCTGCGCAGGGTGTCACCATCGGAGCAGACTGCCGTCAGCTCCCCATCCAGATACAGAGCGGTGCCCTCACTGATCTGGTCACTGGCACTCTGCAGAATGGCGTTTGCCGTCTCGCTCTCGTCCATGGTCTTGTGGGTCACGGAGATGGTATAGGTCGGCTCGATGGTCAGCTCGGTCTTGTCCGAACCGGCGTAGTTGATGCGCTGCATCACATCCTCTTTTGCGAGGTTGAACACTTCCTCATTGGCCACATAGCCAACGGTCTGGCCGTTCACCTGCACAGCCAGCGCATAGGGCTGGGCCATGGTCCTGTTCCAGACCGTGACGAACACGGCCAGCATACACAGGGGCAGGATGTACATTGCTGTCCGGGGCAGCAGGCTCAGATTGCGCTTGAGCCCGCCCACAAAATAGCGCCCGGCCGCTTTTACGGAAGCGCCAAAGCCCCGCTCCCGGCGCACATTGTTGGCGTGGGCCGCCACAGCGCCGAGGCCCTTGAAAAACAGGTAAAGCGGTGCCAGCAGATCCTTGAACATCTGCGCCGCACCGGGAAAGGCTGTTGCAATGATGGTATGCAGGGCATTCCTGCACCAGCGGGCCAGTCTGCGCGCCACGGCAGCAATACCGCGCCCTGTGCGCACCACCATGTACTCTGCCGCAAAGCCCAGTGCATAAAGTGCCTCGCCAACTGCCAGCACCACGGCACTGGCCCGCAGCTTTTTGGCCACATCATTCATGTGCCGCTGCGTTTTGCGGCGGAAACGGTGCCGCCGCAGCAGGCCGGAGATCTGGACCTTTGCCCAGAAGCTTCGCAGTTTTTCTCTGCCCTTCACCGGCGCTGCAGGAGCCTGGCTCTGCGGCTCCTTTGTTTTTTCTTCGATCAAAAGGGGTTGCTCCTTCCTGACGTTTTGGGTCGAAAGTTACAAATTTATATCAATTATACACCCTGCCCGGGCTGATACAAGGTTTGTCACAGAATTTGGGCAGAGCTTTCACAGAGGTTTCACTTTATTTTCATATTTCAGCGTCCAGCAATGCCCGCATATCCTCGGGCAGGGGGCTCTCCACTGCAACGGTGCGGGCGTGTTCCTCCACCGGCGTTTCCAGTCGGATGCCGCCGGGCACCTTGGTGTAAGCCGGCACCCGGAAGCTCTGCCGGGCGCAATGGAGCGCCTGCCGGGCAATGCGGTCACGGTGCCCGCCGTAAAGGTCGTCCCCAGCCAGCGGGTGGCCGATGGATGCAAAGTGCACCCGGATCTGATGGGTGCGGCCCGTCACGGGAACACAGGCGGCAAGGCTCAGGCCCTGCGCTGCCTTTAATATGGTATACTCGGTGCGGCTGGGCTTGCCCTCGGGGGTCACGCACCGCCCGATGATGCTGTCCCCTCTCCGGCCAATGGGGGCATCGATGACTCCGGGGCCAAGGGGCAGTTCACCCTCTACAATGGCGTAATAGAGCTTTTCCACGCCCTCGGCCAGCAGGGGTGCGGCATAGCCGTTCTTTGCGGCCAGCACCAGCCCGCTGGTGTCTTTATCGATCCGGTTCACCGGGCGGAACACCGGGCTTTCGCCGTGGGCAGCCGCCCAGGCGGCATAGCCGTTGGCCAGGGTGTCCCGGGGGTAGTTCAGGGTGGGGTGGACCGCCAGATGGGGCGGCTTTTCCAGCACCACGGCAAAGGCATCCTCGTAAACGACCCTGACCGGGATCTCAGGCTGCGGCTCCACGCCGGGGCCGTCGGCGGGCAGCGAAAAGCGGATCACCTGCCCTGCCTGCACACGGCGGTTGGCCAGAATGGGAACATCGTCCGCAAAAAAGCCGCTGCCATGGAATTTGACCGCCCGGGCCAGCTCCGTGGAGACGGCACACCGGCGCAGAAAGCCGCGCAGCAGCACGCCATCGGCTTCGGGCGGGACATTGAAAAGCAGCTGCATCCTTTGTCCCTCCCAAAAATTTCACGCCATATTTAGATTTATTATACCAAATTTCATCGTCACTTGCAAATCTTGTTTTTTTATGGTATCATGGGGAACGGAAAACGAGTGGAACATACGGCGGCGGGGCGGCTTTGACCGCTCTGAGGAAAG
>ERZ791902.394-NODE-394-length-33776-cov-10.751045_pt1 | contig 33776 bp, 30 predicted proteins | sample MGYA00510149_ERZ791902 | MGnify/ENA primary metagenome ERZ791902 (study PRJEB30046, sample SAMN00792060) | human gut metagenome | study: EMG produced TPA metagenomics assembly of the A metagenome-wide association study of gut microbiota in type 2...
AACAAGCATTTTGCAACGCAAAATTTGCATTTGTGCGCACGAATGCACTGCTTGCGCGGCAACAATTTTTTTACTCCACCATGTTTTACTTTGCGGTTATTGTTATTCCGTAGCTTTCCATTCCCGCATAATTCAAATGATACGTCTTTCCGGCTTTGATGGTCAGTGCCTTTCCGCTTTCACCACTAAATGTTTCCACTCCGTATCCATCTGCTCTTTTTACAGTCGTTCCTGCCGGGACTGTAAATGCTGCCCCATAGCTTTTTCTCGACACTTCCAGTATTGGCTGTGAGAAAATAAGTTTGGTGTCCCAGTCGATATCTACTACACCATTATTGAAGAAAGTTTCCCGAACGCGAAGCGTTGTTCCTCCAATTCCATAGGTAACTGTAGCTTGAGAAGACCAGCCCGGGTATCCCGCCGAGTCCAAGGTTTGAGATGCATTATACGAAGTCATCTGTACATCTGCCGCGACGGGCTTCGGCGCTTCTTTCTTTTTGAAATCGCCCTTGGGCTTGTCATTCTCCCATGTATAAGTCTCGGCAGTCAGATCCGTTTTGGCAGGATTCAGAATAAACCACAGACCTTCACCCTCACGGCTGCGGTTTTCGTGGCCGCCATAATAAACACACAGCTTGCTCAGGGACACTGCACTTATATCTTCCGCACTGGGGTCAGCAGCTGTCAGAGCTTCTGCGGTGATCATGCCGTTTTCTTCTTCATTCACATCTGCCCAAGCCGTCGCATCTGCGTAAACCGCCAGCATCCTACCATCGGCATCGTAATAGCGCAGCTGATAACCCCGGGCCAGAAGGTTCTGCATTGCAGCTTTTGCTTCGTCAGTAGAAAGAGTCTCTTTGATTTTATCGTAAGCTTTTACCCCGTCTGCCTTGGCCTGCTCTGCGGCCTGTTTCAGGATATTTTCGGCATTTGTCAGCTGAATTCTTGCCGCATAGTCAGTATGGTTCATCTCATCCAGCCAGTCATTCGAACTGTTCAGGTCACCTGCTTTGCTCTTGGCAAGGCTCATGGCCCTCAGGATAGCATCCCGGTCAGCCGCCTTGTCCTCGCCCATGTCGATCAGGGCATCGTAATCCAGCAGGACTTCTTCATACTTTTCCTGTGCCGCATTGGCATCTGCCCGGCCGGTGTACGACTCTATCTTTGTAGCCTTTACATCCAGAACCTCCGCATCGTCCGGAAGCTTGGCCAGACTGTCGATAGCCTTTGTGTAGCTGGCCGCTGCCGCCTCGTTTCTGCCAAAAAATGCATTCAGACGCGCACAGGCATTATAGACTTTGATCTTCAGCGCTTCCAGCATCTGTTCTGTGACATCGGTGATTTTTTCCACATCGACCTTATCCAATGCGGTAGATGCCGCCTCATAGTCGCTCAGAGCATCCTCGTTGGAAGTTGTCAGTTCGTTCACCTCAGCACGTCCAACGTAAGCTTCGGCCTGCGTATAGGGCTGTTCTTCCGTTTTTTCGATGGCTGTGGTGTAATCCGCCTTTGCATCGTCGTACTGCTTCAGGCCGACATATGCCTGTGCACGTCCCATATATGCCGGAATATTCTCCGGGTCAAGGCCGATAGCTTCCGTAAAGGACGCCACAGCTTCCGTATAATTCAGCTCTGTCAGGTATTTCTGGCCAAGTTCGACTTTTTCCACAGCTTTGGCGGCTTTAGAACTGCAGGCGGTAAAAAGCAGAAGCACCAGAACGATTCCACAAAGGGACATTTTCCAAAACCTTTCCTTCATTTTCACTCTGCCTCCCAATAGCCAGATCCATTATAGGTCAAAATGTTTCGTGTCAGCTCTCCCGTTTCTGCATCTACACTAGCGGCCGCCACTACCTTTTTGTCTGCATCGATTTCAACATAGATTTCCCAGCAGCCTCCGGCCTCCCAATAAGCTCTCTTACTCTGCGTGTAGCGCACCTTCAGAGCTTCCGGCACACCCAGATCAGCGGCTAGTCCTTTCAACTGGGTCTCGGACAACATACTGTTCAGATATTCTTCTCTTGAGGCAAACTGCTCCTCATATTCTTCTCCTGGCATCCGCTCCACTTCGATGAAACGTCCATTTTCTTCCCTATAGACAACTCGATCATCCAAGTTTTCTGCTGCAATGTGACTTTCATCGACTTTTTCCGGAAATCCAATGAGATAGTTCTGCGTGACCTGCTCCCCCACCGCACCAAGCAATATGTTCTGGTATTCACTGGATGGGTGTCCTATTTCAAAGCTCAAGAATGTTTTGTTTCCCAGTGTGATGAGATTATCTGAAAAATCGGTTTGTTCCGGGTCAGATACTTTTTCCGGCCGTCCGACCACATCACCGTCCATTTTGATTTCCTCCGCCTGACCATCTGAATGGATATAGTAAAGTTTCAGTTTCTGCCAGTTTTCATTATCACTGTTCCAGATACCGGTAAAAGCAAAAGCTTCCTGAGCTCCATCCCCATTGTAGTCACTTACGATCAAATAGCAGTTGTCCGCATCCGCCACATCATCCAGCGCCTTCTGGAATATCGCATCGCTGTTCGGTTCTTCCACTTCTTCTTGAGAAGATACGGACGTTGTTCGCTCGCTAGAAGCACTTTGCACCGATGCTGCCTGTTCCTCGGACTCCGCTTTTTGGGGAGCACAGGACGTCAGTATCGCCACTGTAAGAAGTACCGCTGCAACAGCTCTTCCCGCCTGATTCCGTTTCATTATTTTTTTCATTGCAAATTCCTTCGTTCTTATCAGTTATCTTCACAGAAAATCATTCTGCATTTCCATGTTCGCATATATCCACCCGCTTCGCCGCTTATTTATCTTCCCGGAATTCAATTCGGAAAGAGCCATTCGCATCACTACTGGTGTCCCACTCGTAGATCGGCGTCGCCGGATCATTTATACCCCCGTATAAAGAATCCGTCATATCAATCGTTTCAGCCCTTCCACTGTACGATGTGAAAGTCATCTGTTCCGTTACAAGCTTCGTTCCTGTGGGTACATAAATGTAAAGAACATCCGCTGTTTTTTCGACCCGGCTGACAGGAGCGCTCAAAAGAATATCTGCGATGAACTGTGGTTTCCAGTCTATCGCGTTCCACTTATCAAACTCCGCTTCCATTTCCTGAAAATCCGCGTCGTATATTGTTGCCAGAGCCTCCATCTGCTCCGCGCTCATCCCATCTGGATCGATCGCAAAAAGTGCTTTCCACGTTTCAGGATGTTTTTCTTTCCATTTTTGCGTCGCGATCATCGATGCCGCCATATCACTCATCTGCTCCGGTGGATAATCCGCCACTCCGCTCATGTGGCTGCTTCCGGACTGTACAGCGATCAGCTCTTTTATCGTTCCGTCCTCATCCGTATAGGTCCACACATATGCTCCGCCGGCGGACGACTCATCCTGCTGAGAAGATTTGGATGCACCGTCTTCCGACATATTCACGCCCAGCTCTTCCAGCTTTGCATAGTCCTCCATCGCTTTATCGTACAGGCCGAGCTTCATGCAGACTTCCGCATGGAACTGCAGGACTTTGATTTTCAGCTCACGGATCAGCTTCTCAGCAATGTTCTCTTTTTTGCCGACATCCTCTTTTTCCAGCAAGCCAATCGCTGCACTGTAATCGCTTTCTGCCGCAGTGGCGTCATCCGTCAGGTCGTATACCTCTGCACGGCCTGCATAGGCCTGCGCCTGCGTATACGGCATATCCTCTGCTTTTTCAATGACCGTCGTATAGTCGGCCTTCGCTTCTTCATACTGCTTCAAGCCCTTATAAGCTTCTGCACGGCCCACATACGCTTCAATGTTGGAAGGGTTGATTTTTATCACTTCCGTAAACGCCGCTACGGCTTCCGTATAGTTCAGTTCAGTCAGGTACTTCTGGCCCAGTTCGATTTTTTCGCTTACTCTTGATGCACCTGATGCACAGGCAGTAAAAAGGAATACTGCGAGTAGGACTGCTGCTATCAGCCACAGCCTTGTCTTTCTTTTTTCTGTAAGCATATAGATTTTACACCTCCGCTTTATTCAGCACAAAAGATGATGCCACCATCATCACTTACCCAGCTAAAATGGGTTACGTAGTCCCACTCCTGCACCTGTTGATACATTATATTCTTCCTGACGGTCATGCTCGTTTCCATCTGCACATCTGAGTCATTTACGTTTTGCAGTTCGTCTTCCGAAAAGATGTGGCTTACTTCGATCCAGCGAAGCATCGCCCCATCGACGCCCGACCAGTCTGCCGTAACTGTAGTTCCTTCCGGCACATAAAAAACGAAGTGCTCATAGTCGCCCTTTTTGACCCGCTGCACGGACTGGAGCGGTGCGGACAAGTGATACGTCTTAGGTTCTCCATCATACAGGAGTTGGATACTTTTTGCTCCAATGCTGTATCGTACACTTACACTATTACTACAATATTTTGACTTTACTGTTTCTTCTACCCAGTTGATTTCTGTTATTTCTTCCTGCAATGAAGCAGCCTCTTCTTGTGACTGTTTCGAACTTGAAGCCGGCTCTTCCGGTTTTGTTTCCTCGCTTGCCGGCTGGCTTTCGGATGCAGAAGAAGTTTTCTGCTCCGCGGCAGGTTCTTCTGTCAGTTTCTCTTCAATAGGCTCTTCCGTATTCGGTTCTGACGCAACTTTGTCTGCTTCTGTTCCAAGCAGGCCGTTTTCTTCCTCAATGGACTCTCCCAACTGGGACAAAATCTCACCCCGCTTGGAATCCACCTTCTCGCCCAATTTCAGCAGGTCATTGTAATCTTCCAACGCGGTATTATAATTTTTCAGAATCTCGCAGAGAGCAGCATGGGCATACAAGACTTGCACCATTTTAGCTTCCACATCCTCTTCCGAAACATTTTCTGCCTTTCCAACGTCGCTCGCACTCAGAAGGGCCTTTGAAAGCTCATAATCCGAAACTGCCTTTTCGGGCTCGTCCGTCTTTCCATATACTTCTGCCTGACCGATATAAGAAAGTGCACGGGTGTAGGGCATCTCCTCCGTTTTTTCGCAGACGAATTGGTAATCTTCCAGCGCCTTGTCGTATTCGCCCAGTGCCAGATAAGCTTCTGCACGTCCCATGTAGGCCTGAATATTATTCGGGTCAAGCTTGATTGCCTCTGTAAAAGAGGCTATCGCTTCCGTGTAGTTCAGTTCGATCAGGTACTTCTGGCCCAGTTCGATTTTGTCTGCTGCCGTGGCCGCTTTAGAGCCGCAGGCCGCAAAGAGCAGAATTGCCAGCAGAGTCACTGCCGCAAACAGCAGCAAGTTTTTTCTTTTTTCTGTACTCATATAACCTTGCTCCTCTTATTCTGAATCAGACACCACGGAACACAAAGCCGCCGTCGGTTGGAAAATATCCACCCTCATTTACATCAATTAGTTCATAGAGTTTTCCCTTTTCAACCGTCAAGGTATCACCCCAACCTTCTGTACAGCCGTAGTCCGTACCATAGCCCCACTCGTACACCTCGTCCGGGGTCAGAACACGCGATGTTTTCAGCCATCCGCTCAGACCATCCTGATTCCAGGAACCATCTGTTTCACCATCCCAAGCATCAGTTTCTATGCCAGAAAGAGAAACCACGGTTCCCGCTGGAACATCCCAAATAACAACCCATTGCCCTTGTCGCTCGATTCCCTGAAGCGGCTGGGAAAGGGTATAGGTATTCGTTGCATTGATTTTTTGAGTGTGCTGAATCCCCGGTTCTGCATAATTCGTCCAAGTATCCGTATACGTATGATGCAGGGTGATTGTGTTTTCTCCAATTTGATAAGAAACCTTATCAACTACTGTTGTTGTCCCACTCTGGGATTCATTCGACCAAGGGGTAGTTTCCTTTGCTGTATAGGTCTGTTTCTCCTGCACCGCCGTACTGGATGCCGCCTCTTCTTTTTCCTGTTCCGAACTGGAAGCTGGTTCTTCCTTTTTCGTTTCTTCCTTGGCCGACTGGCTTTCGGATTCAGAAGCAGCCTCCTGCTCCGGGGCAGATTCTTCTGTCGGCTCTTCCATCGGTTTCTCCGCGGTGCTTTCGGCGGCAGGCTCTTCCGTATCCGTCAGGCCGTTTTCGTTTTCTGCCGTCTCACCCAGCTGAGAAAGCACCTCGTCCCGCTTGCTTTCTACCTTTTCGCCTAATTCCTGCAGTTCATCATAGTCTTCCAGTGCCTGATCATACGATTTTATCTTCTCACTGAGCATTGCATGGGCATAGAGGGCTTCGACCAGTTTGATTTTTATATCATCTTCCGAGACAGACTCTGCCTTGCCCACATCGCTTGCCGTCAGCAGAACCTTTGCAAGGCCATAGTCTGCGAGCGCACGGTCCTGCTTATCTATCTTTTCGTACACCTCGGCCTGTCCCATATAGGAAATCGCCCGTGTGTACGGCATTTCTTCCGTTTTTTGGCTCACGAACCGGTAATCTTCCAGTGCCTTGTCATACTCACCCAAGGCCATGTAGGCTTCCGCACGGCCCATGTATGCCTGAATGTTGTCCGGGTCCAGCTTGATGGCCTCTGTAAAAGAGGCAATAGCTTCCGTGTAGTTCAGTTCAGTCAGATACTTCTGGCCCAGTTCGATTTTGTCCGCTGCCGTGGCCGCTTTAGAACCGCAGGCCGTCAGCACCGCAAGAGCCGCAAGCACCAGCAGCAAACAGAAAAGACTTCTTTTCATTTTTTCCAGTTTCTTCATTTCATGTTCCTCCAAGTCCTGCTCGTGAAGTTATGCTTCAAACATTTTCCAGCTGACACAGCCGTCAAGCCGGAATTTTCCATTTCCAGAGGTCATTCGTACCTTGTTCTGTGCGTCCAGATCGTTAAAGTGCCACCACTCCGAGGCCAGCGGTGTCATGCCTGCATTGGTGCAGTAGCTCTGCAGCCGCCGTGCACCGTCTGTCATGGATGCCGACGCTGTGGCCCGCTTCCATGCAGTGGCGGAGTTGGAGGTCACCGGTCCGGTAAAGCAGGCCGCCGCACTGCTCAGCTCGTGCATGGCAGAGGGCATGGCATATTCCTCGCCCGTCACCTGTACAAAGGGACATCCAGCTATTTTGTGCTCCGTCTGCTCTGTGATGCGCAGCAGAGTCGTGTCCATCGCCACCCCTCGTTGATGGTTGGAAAGAGACGTTGCAATGAACCAGCCGATATTCCACGCTCCCTTATTCAGCTCTGTCATCAAATCCTTGTCGGCACGCGCCTTGGCATATACCGCATCCTTTACCAGCATCTGCACCTCATAAGGTCGGAACGTCTCTACGATCTTCAAACAATCGCCCGCCTGCAGCGCACTTTTTTGAGCCGCGCCAACTTTTTTTGCCATAGCGTAGTTGATGGGCATAACAAATTCATCCCGTCCGAGACGCTGGTTGTAGAACAGGCCATCATATAGCTTTTGTCCAGTAATGCCTTCAATGTCCTCTCCGCACGTTCTGAAGATGGATGCCGCAGCATTGGGATTTTCGTACACGATAGAGGGCAAAACATCAGGCAAATTGATCATACACAATTCATTTTCTAACCAGCCCACGGTGCCATCCAGCAGGCAGGCCTGCCAATATGAACCCGATTCCTGCCGGATGTAGAACATATCTCCTGCCGCAAGTCTGCGCAGCACCGCACTGGTTTCATCCGGTTTCTCGTACAGCGGCATCACAGCTGCCCCTGCAAAGCCCGTTGATCCTTCCAGCGGCAGTTCAAAGTTCTGTGGGATTCGGATTTCCTCCCGCAGAACGGCATCATCGTCCAGCGCCGCATTCAGCATCAGATCAGATTCAGAGGCCGGTCCGCTACTTCCCTGCTGTGGCTGCCAGCTGACTGCCCGCTCTTCCACAGTGGGCTGCTGACACCCCGTCAGAAGCCAGGCACATGCCATGGCCGAAAGGCACAGAAAATCACGTCTTGTCGTTTTCATGTGTTTTCCGTCCCTTCTTCCTGCTGTTCTATTGCCGGTGTTTCCAGTTCTATCGGTGTCTCCGGGATGGTCTCCGGTGCTGCCGTAGGTTCCTCTGCAGGCTGCGTCTGCTGCTCTGTTGCCGGAGTGGTCTGTCCATCTTCCGTTTCCGTCTGCGCAGGCTGCTCTTCCAACAGTTCTTCTTCCGGCGTTTCGCCCTCGGCATCCTCTGCAAAGTCTTCCTCCGGTGCTGCATTTCCACCCGGCTGAACGCTTCCGCTGCCGTTCAGATCGCTGTTCAGCGTGCCTTCCCGGAACATGCCCGCCTGGCTGATGCCGTTGATAAAGTAGTAGCTTTTTTCATGGGAATGGTCCCATCCCTGCTTCAGTTCACCACCTGCATCAAAGGCATAGGGCTGGCCATCGATCACACACCACCCTGTCATCTGGTTTCCGTTTCCATCCAGATAGTGCATACCCGCATCCGTCTTGACCCATCCAGCCTGACTGATACCATCCACAAAAAAGTAATCTTTTCCTTCAAGCTGTATCCAGCCCTGTGCTGGAGCGCCGGTCTCATCGTAGTATTTCAGGATGCCCTCCACCTTTTTCCACCCATTCAGTCGGCCCTTCACCCGGCCGTCAGAATCAAGCTCCCAAGTCTTGCCATCCTCTTGATAGGTTCCGGTGCGCGGGTGTCCCGTTTCGTCAAAGCAGTACTCCACACCATCCAATGTGAGCCAGCCGGTATACAGTTGTCCGGTCTCTGGCTGAAAGTAGTAGTATTTTCCGTCCACCTTGGCTTCACCCCGGGTGATTTTTCCATCCTCGTCAGCATAGCCGATATAGCCATCCTCTTCGATCCAGCCGATCTTCAAAAAATGATTGCTGCCAAAGTAGTAGAGACTATGGTTGATCTCATACAGGCCCTGCACGCGTGTGCCAGTGGCCGGCGAAACAAAATAGCGGTGCAGGCCTTCTCCCTGCCACCCCACAGCCTTGCTCCGGATCATCTTGTAGCACCCGAAGGCAGCTCCTGCAAGCAAGCATAGGCACACCAGCACCACACCCGCTGATTTCAGCGGTTCTGGCGATTTTTTCCTTCTTGTGTTTTGCGTCACGCTAAACCGATAGCGCTTGATCTTCTGGCGTTTCATTCTCATCTTTCCATATAAAGATTCAGCCCCCGGTGGAATGCCAGAGGCCGAATTTCATGTTCAATAGGCGTCCTGTACCGTCTCTTTGCCGTTTTCACGGTAAGTCGTCACCGTAAATCCATCATAATACAGCAGTCCGTCTTCACCGTCACCGATGCAGCTGGACGCATACTCCGAACTGGTCGGCTTGCCAATGGCAGCATACAGCTTGGAGACATCCTTGCCCACATACTTCAGGGCAGTTTCCAGACTGGCAGTCTCTGCCGGAGCGGCCTGCTCTGCAGGAGCCGCCTCACTGGCAGGCTTGCTTTCCACCGGCTGGGGTTTCTCCGCCTTGGAAGAAGCTGCCGCTTCCGTCTTTGCGGGCTCGGATTTTGTCTTCGGTTCAGCTTTTGATTCCACCTTGGATTCTGCCGGTGCTTCCGACATGGCCTCGCCTACAACAGAGGACGCTTCAGAAGCAGTTTCCGAAACAGCCTCGCTTTCTGATGCATCCTCTGATGCCGACTCGGACGAAACCGGATTCGACTCCACTGGGGAAGCCGATTCCGACACCGACTCCGCTACAGAAGCTGTACTTGTTTCCGCTTTTGCCCCGCAGCTAGATGCCAGAAGCATCACACCACAGAGGATTACACCCATCATCTTATAACTTGCTTTCATTTTGTTTTATCCTTCTTTCTATTCTTTCAATCGGTCAGAGAACAGCAGACCCATTCTCCATCCGACAGGAATGCTACTTTTAATTTCTGCTCCTGTACATTCTGCGGGAGATATGCCGTAAACGGCTGTGTTCCCTTTCCGCAGGGGGAGGCTTCGTAGGTTTCGTTCCCCGTCAGGATGTAAATAGGGGAATCGTCATCCACGTTCTGCCCGCTCAAGTCACCCGTCAGGCAGAATGTCCCTTCCATGCGGCTGTCCTCTCGCTGCGCCTTCACGCTTGTTCTGATGTCTGCCGCCGCAACCGCTGTGCGTTCCGGCGCGGGCAGTTCCGGGGCGCGTTCCAGCAGCCAGTTCAGGTTGCGCTCGACCAGCTCCACCAGCAGCACATCAGGCTGTTCTTCCATAGCCGCTGTCAAACGGTATGGCATATTCCGAGAGAAGCAGGCACTGCCGTAGCTCTGCGCCAGGAAAGGATGCAGATTGATACCAAAAGAATCCCGGTAAACAAAAACACTGCCGTCTGCCTCAGAATTTTTTGTGTGGATCGTGATATCATCCGCTGAGTGGAATTTTTCGTCATACTGATATGTAAAATCGTATGCCGTATCCTGTTCCGTCTCGCTTCCAGCAGGGTACACCATCTCATACAGATCGCCGGTATGCGGAAGCTTTTTCCCCGTAACAAAGGGATCAAACTCCACCTCACAGCCTTTCAATTTCTCCAGCAGGGCCTGTGCCGCGAGCTGTGCCCCCCGCATGTTCCAGTGGCTGTCCAGGCGGTAATACAACTGCTCTTTGGAGTTGGACAGCACCTCAAACAGATCTATATATCGGACGTTCTGCTGTTCCATCTGCTGTTTTAGCAGTTGGGCGTTCCGTACAGAAGCTGCCGCATAACGCGCCGGCATCTGACTGCTGTACATCGAATTTTTATTCGGTGCGATCGTAAAGCAGAAATCGATTCCGTTCTGTTCACAGTACTCTTGCATCAGCCCCAGCGCATGAGCAGCCGCATAGCTCTGTCTGGTTGTAAAAAGATTTGTACCAGTATAGTCCTCAAGGGTGCTTTTATAAAACAGCCAGCTATCCTTTCCCAGCAGCACACTGTTGCTGTCAAGCGTCTTAAATGCTGCTTCCGTAAGCCAATCGTTCAGCGTGATCATCTCATGGCGAAAGCCGAAATGATCCGCAAAATAATCTGCAAAATCATTCAGGATGCCGGCATTGAAGTTTCCATCCTCTTTCCGCAGCTCCGGAAAGGAAGCAAGCTGCTCATTTCCAACTGCCTTTTCCACCTGCCAAGGCATTACAGCCACAGGCAAAATGCAAACTGCGGCAATAACTCCCACAAACAGGACGTATCCTAATTTTTTCACTTGCATTTTCCCACCTCAGAACTGGAAATAGATAAAGGGCACATAGGACGCCGCCGATAAATGCAGAATGTCCACCAACAGAAGTGCCAGCGCCCCCGCATAACTCAGCACTCGAAGACACACATATACACTTCCGGTCTGCTGCTCCACTTTACGGCAGACTAGCGGCAGAACCGGTGTGCTGCCCACAAGGCCAAGCAGCAGCGCAAACATAGTCAGAGGTGTCAGGCACTGTGCCAGCAGCAGCCCTGTCTGGGCAGAAGCACAGATACCCGAGAACATCGCCCCGATCATTGAGAAGGCCTGTCCCATGTTGTCTGCCCGGAAAATCACAAAACCAATCAGTACCACCAGCAAGGTGTATAGGTGTTTCAACACTGTTTCCACCGGGTTTCGCCTGTTTTTCCCATGCTTTCCAAGCCCGAACAGCTTTTTTGCTGCGTCCTCTGCGACGATAAAGAAGCCATGCCACAGACCCCAGATGATAAAAGTCCAGTTAGCTCCGTGCCACAGGCCCGTACAGAAAAACACGATCAGCTTGTTGCGGTATGTCTTTGCCTTTCCCTTCCGGTTTCCGCCCAGAGGGATATACAGGTATTCCCGGAACCAAGTGGAAAGGGAAATATGCCATCTGCGCCAGAATTCCTGAATGCTGGACGAAATGTATGGATAATTAAAGTTTTCCTTGAAGTGGAACCCGAAACACAGACCAAGTCCAATGGCCATGTCACTGTATCCGCTGAAATCAAAGTAAATCTGAATCAAGTAGCATACTGCAGCCAACCAAGCCGTCCGGCTGTCCAACACAGAACGTTCTGCACTATAGATCAGCGTCACAACACTGCCGCAGACATCGGCGATCAGCAGCTTCTTGCTCAAACCAATAATGAACCGGCGCAGGCCATTTGCTAGTTGTTCCAGCGTATGGCGGCGGCCCTTGATTTCATCCGCCACATCTTCATAGCGAACGATGGGCCCGGCCACCAGCTGCGGAAACAGCGCAATGTACAGCAACACATCCCGAAAGCGGGTGCTTTTCAGTCGTTCGTTTCGGTATACGTCGATCACATAGCTCAAACCCTGAAATGTAAAGAACGAGATGCCCACCGGTAGAACGATAGAAGATACCGTAATCGCCACGCCCGGCAGCTGATCCACCGTCCTCACCAGAAATGTCAGGTATTTGAAAACACCCAAAACTCCCAGATTGACCGCCACTGCAACGTAAAGTACTCCCTTCCGCCCGGAAACAAACAGGCCCGCCAGATAGTTGCAGAATACGGAAAAAAGCAGAAGCAATACATACCACAGTCCACTGAACGCATAGAACAGCAGGCTGGCCGCAATGAGCCAGAGATTTTTTGCTTCTCTTTTGGGCAGAAGATAATACCCTCCAAGCACAATGGGTAAAAACAGACACAGAAAAATTACGGAGCTAAAAACCATTTACGGCCACCTCAACGATTACGGAAACTGGTAGCTGAACACGGTTTTATTCAGCGGCATTTTATACATATTGTATTCGGCATGGCCGTATTTACCGGCACGGTACCCCCATTCCAATTCCACGTCATAAATGTAGGGCGTGCCGTTCTCGTGGATCATGACCCATGCATGGTCCGAATCCTTGTGGCCCACACCGCCGGATACAACATAAGCGTCGTAACCCAGCCGCCGGGCCATATAAAGGAACTGGCCTGCAAAGCAGTAACAGTTGCCCTTTTTGTGTTCAAACATAAACAACGCACTTTCTTCTGCCCAGTCCGTAGTGCCTCTTGCCTGATGCGGACGAGCAAGATATGCGCCGTGATCTCGGACATACAAATATGCAGCACGCAGCTTCTGTGCTTTTGTCATGCCGGAATTAGTGCACTCGGTCAACGCTTGATCCACATAACTGTCCAGAACTGCGTTGCCAGAGGTATAACGGCCATCTGCGCCAAAGGTGAGATGCCCTACCGCACCGTTCGTCAGAAACGAACCGTCCGCCATAGCATAATACATGCCGCCATCGATCTCCTGAAGGCCCTCGGCATACTGGTCAATAGCATAGCCATCCCGCGAGACATGGTAAAGCTTACCATCAATGGTTGCAAAGCCAGCAGGATAGCTGTCAAAGAAACTGCCTGTCACCGACACATGACACAGCACACCATCCACTACTGCAAAGCCAGCGGGATAGCTGTCAATGGCGCTGCCCTCTTCTGACACATGGTACACTCCGTCTTCGATCTGCACAAAACCAGACTGATAGACATCCAGCTGACTGTCCGTATAGTGGTACAGCCTGCCATCCTGTACTTCAAAGCCGTTTTTTCGAAATAGACTTCCGCCCAAGCCAAATTTGCCTTTCTCTGTATCGATCCCCAGAAATTCCATCACTGCTTTGATGCAATTTTCATCTTCTTGTACCGGCATGACCGCTGCCTGTTCCGCATGGGCTGTTGGCATCAGAAATATGGCCGATACCGCTAAAACAGAAGCCGTCACCTTGAGTTTTTTCAACATCTTTTTCATACCCCTCTATTTGATTTTATTGATACTCGTTCCAGATTTGCTCCTTCAGCTTTTTCTCCTGCCTGCGCAGTATTCGTGCCGAAAGGACTGCCGCAACAGCTGAAGCGATCATTCCAACGATTCCAACCACGAAAAAAATCTGTCCGGTGGACACTCTCTCCCTCCTTATTTGAGCCATCCGCTTGTATAAAGCTGGTCGATCAAATTTTTCAGCACCGTCATCTGAGCATCTTCCGTGCCATTTGCCTGTGCCTGACGGTACTTCTGCACTGCAGATTCATAGCAGTCGTTCGCCAGCTGATATTCCCGTTTTTCAGCGGGGTTTGTGCCCTGCCAGTCGATCAGCAGATACGCCCGTTGCATATCAAACCGATAGTCCAGCGGATACTGTTGTGCAAGCTCGGTCAGAATATCATCAGCCTCCTGATACTGATTCAATGCCTGCAGCACCGTCGCAAGGTTCAGCTTGGTGGAAATGGTTGCGTAGCCACTTTCCACCAGCTCCCGTAATAGTTGTTCCGCTTTCTTGTAGTTCTGTTCAGCATTCTGCTTGTCCGCAGCCGCCTGCTGCAGCTGGATATCCACCAGCATCTCTTTTTCCAGCACAGTCTGGCTTTCCGGCAATGCCTGACAGCCGCGTTCCAGAATTCTTTCAGCGTAAGCTGTATCCTCCATGTTCAGCGCAGTGCGTGCTGCTGCCAGATATGCATGGCTCAAGAGCTGCGGGTCTGTCACCTCATCAAGTACTTTCTCGTACAAGGCAAGTGCTTCCGAATTCTGCTTCTGCAGCGACTTGATCTCGGCGGCAACCAAATCGCAGTCGCCTGAAGAGGCCCCGCGCTCCTGCAGCGTTTCCAATGTGCTCTGTGCCTCTTTCATCTTGCCGTCATTTGCCAGCGCAATGGCAAAGCTGCGGTAGCTGTCCGTGCTTGCGCCCTGAGTGCTGACCGCCGTCTGCAGCTCCCGCACTGCGTTTGCGTAATCCTTCAGTTCGATGTAGCAGTTGCCCTTGATAAAGTGCATCTGTTCTACTGAGACCGAATCCATGTTTTTTTTCGTCAGATTGCCAGAAGAAACGGCGCTGTCCAACTGGTCGATCGCACTCTGATAATCACCGGTGCGGTACAGCAATGCCGCCATCTGCAAATACGCATCTGCACGTCCCGGCTGCTGCTGAATCGCGCTGTCCAACAGCTCTCTTGCCGTATCATATTCCAGATTCTGCTCCGCCTGATCTGCCTGTGCCAAATTCAGCAGATAGACATTTTCGCGCTCACTGTGCATTCGTTCCACACCGTAATAGCAGCTGTACGCACTGGCTGCAAAACAGGCTGCCAGCACCACCGCCGTAACACGCTTTCGGAACTGACATTTTTTGTAGCCCAGATCCATCTGGTCGATGTTTTTGAGCGCACGCAGCATCTCCGACGCCTGTTGGAAACGTCTGGTCTGCTGCTTCTGCATGGCGCGCACAATGATCGTCTGCATAGAGCGGCTGATTTTAGGGCGATAATGCTCTAACGGAGTCACTTCTCCCAGTGATTTTTCCGGAGCATGTCCCGTGACCGCATAGTAAAGAGTAGCACCCACAGCATAGAGATCGGTCGCCATAGAGATTGGTCCATAGTCCTTCTGTCTGTCGGGCTGCGCCTGTGCGCCTGTGCTCTGCGGCATAGGCACTGTCTCCTCCATCGGCGGAGTCCATGCATCCATCACTACGGTTACGCCGCTCTCCTGCGCATTTTTCAGCGGCACCGTGGCAGCCCCCATGGGAACAGTCGCACTGCCTGCAGACACCCGGTTTTCCGGCATAGCCACTGTCGGCATCTGCGGTGTATGCTGCGGCCTGCTCTGGGTGAAGACCTGATACTGTTCCGGTGCGGCATAGCCATCCGTCACGCCCACAGCCGTTTTATCCCGGCGGAAGATCAACGATGTATTAAAGTCGATGAGGCAGATATCTCCACTGTTGGTAATCATCACATTGCCCGGTTTAATATCGCAGTGGATAATAGCCGGTTTTTCGTTGTTTTCTTGATGCAGATACTGCATCACTTCACACAACTGACATGCCCAGCGGTAGCACTCTTTCTGATTGACCGGGCCGTTCTGTTCCACATACTGCTGTAGGTTTTGGCCGCTGATAAGATCCATCACGGTGTAAACGCAGCCATCGTTACCAGATAAAACATCGTAAATTCGCGGAAGATACTGGTGCTTCAGGCTCTTCAAGATCGACGATTCATTTTCCTGATTCATGATGTGCTGATACTGCAGCTGGGTGCGCTTAATCACCACATCAATGTTCATGCCTTTTTTATGCGCAACGAACAGATCGCCCGTTCCGCCCAGCCGGTTCAGCACCCGGATATTTTCATAATCCGGGTTGGTGAAGCCCAGTACTACATTTTCGCTCACAGAATCCTCCCTAATTTCTGGTTGTATTCTATCGGCGCTGCCTCGCCGGAAAGCCTTGCCCACACTTCGATCCAGTCATCCGTACCAGACGGCAGAGAGCTCAGGTCGTTCCATTTCAGTGCCAATGCTGTGATGTTGTCCGTCTCTCCGCAGCGGCGGCAGGATTCCACCGCCGCCTGCAGCCGCTGCTGTAGCTCCTCGCGGCTGTCCGTTTCCATCAGCAGTCCGTGCAGCTCTTTCCACGTTGTGTAGTGGCACAATCCGTCGCTGCAAAGCAGCACTGCGCCCTGCATCGGACGCTTTGTGCATTGAAAAACCGGCTCCGTTTTGCCATAACCAAGACACTGCAGCAGGATACTGCTGCGTCGGTCGGTAGTCAATGCTTCGGGCGAAAGCCTGCCTGCTTCCACCTCGCGCATCGCCAGCGTCTGATCCTTGCTTAGTTGTACCAACCCCAGACCGTCGTCCAAATAGATTCGGCTGTCACCGACCTGCACTTGATATAAAGCATCCCTCGTCAATAGCAGCGCCGAGACCGTTGTGCCCAACTGAATACCCGTTTTTCCCGAATAGCTGCACAGCGCCGTATGGAGTGTTTCCAACATTCTGTGCCACGAAAAGAACACAACATCCGCCGTCAGCCCGCTCTGTACAATCTCCGGCAGCTGTTGCTCGAACCATTCCTCAAAGCAGCGGACTGCCCCGGTGCTTGCAAGTTCACCGGACTGCAGTCCGCCTACGCCATCGCACACCGCCAGCATTGCAATCGTCTCTCTGCCAAAGTTGGAAATGCGTGCGCAAAAACTGTCCTGATTGGAAGGGCGCGTGGCCCCTTTATCCGTGATATGTACCAGCTGCAATGCCATATCAAGCCCCTGCCACCACGCTGAACACGATATCTGCCATACGGATGGTATCGCCCGCATGGAACTGCGTTGGCTTGGAAGGCTCCAGCCGCTGCTCGTTCAGGTAGGTGTGGTTCTGCGTATTGTTATCCACAATATAGTAGCTGCCGTTCTCGATTAGGATGTAGGCATGGTCGTTGCCCAGATAGCAGTTCTGGGTGTGCACCGTGTAGTCCACTACGTCCTCTGCACGGCCAATGTGGAAATTGGTATGGGTGACATGGATATACTGGTTCGTCGCCTTCTGTACCAAATACAACTCTTCGACCCCGCCGGAGCTGCCAGCCCCCATTAGCGTCGTGCGGGCAGTTCCGCCATTGCCTGCTGCAAGTACCACAGTATGGCCGCCGGCCTGCTGCACTGGCGGCTGTGGCGGCACATAAGCAGCTGCTGCGGGGGCCGGCTTATCTGCCGACTGCTCCGGGGCCGGTGCTTCCTGCCGGAATGGGTTATCTTGTTCTTCTGCCGAGTGCTTTTTCTTGTCCTTTTTTCCACCAAACAGTCCGCCGAACAGCCCGCCGCTCTTCTTTTCTTTTTCAGATTTTTTCTCAGCCTTTTCGGCCCTTTCATCCTTTTGTTCCTTCTTCGGCTGCGGCTCCGGCTGGCTGGCAATAAAGGGATTACCTCCCTGCTGTGCTGCAAACGGACTATCCTGCACTGGCTGTTCTGCCGGTACATGGGCGGGAGTCGGTTCCGGTTTATACATTACAGGTTCCGGTCTCAACGAAGCACTACCGGCCTCCGACTGTCGGACTGGCGGTTCACTGACCGGAGGTTTCAGCTCATAAGCAACTTTTGACGGCTCAGCCTGCGTCGGGATCTCTTCTATCTGCTTCTCTAAATCGACAAAGGAGAACTTCTCGCCGTACAGCAGCTGACGAGACAGGACGCCGACCACACGGCTGTCGTGAGGCATCTGTCTGCCTACCATGCGTAGAACATAACCCGCCAGTTCCGTGGGAGTGTATTTATCCGGCGCTGCCTGTACCGGAACATACATCACATATGCATGGCCTGCAGCATCCAGATAAATATGCTCTGGTGTGAGGTCAATTTTGTGCGGGTCAAGCAGATACTCGTCGCACTCTTTTTCTGCCCTGCACAGTGCCATAAAGAAATTGCTCAGCCGTGTCTCATGCTCCAGGATCCGCGCCGCCTGTACAAGCGGCGTCAGACCGGTGATATTGTACAGTAATCTGCAGTCCGCATTGATCCACTGGATGTTGAGCGGCAGCATCCCGCTGATCTGGTTCGACACCAGCATTCCGCGATCCACTTCATCCAACAGTTCATCTGCTCCAAGCGTTCTTTCCAGATAGGTAGCGCTGCCTTGTGTGACAATGGTAAATTTCTCCATAGTGCACGATCCTTTCCGCAGTTTGTGTTTTGCCGCTTTTTACTTCCAGAGGCGGCAGCAAACTTTTTGTGTACTTTCGAACTCGCCAAAGTGGAACGTTTCAATGTAAAATATGAGCCGGACTTTGTAGGATATCTCGATCACGACATCATTTCCGCTGATCTTTCCGCTTTTTATCTTGATGCCGTTCAATCCATCCACAACGCCCATATTCTGCAGCATCTTATCCGCGTTTTCCGTATTTCCTCCCAGATAAGATGCAAACCTTTTTTTCACAGTGCTCAAAGACAGATAGTCGGTAAAAACCATCGAATTTGAGAAGGACCCTCCGCCGACATCATACTTTGAGTCACTGGAAGCACCAATGCCGTCTGTGAACTTTTGCAGCAGACTCAGCGGAAGCTTTTGCAGTGTTTTTACGTCCGTCTTTGAATTTTTATAATTTTCCAGTGCAATGCTCTGCCCTGTCTGCTGCAATGCATGTGAGATCATGCTCTGTGCCGTAAACATATTGATCAAACTGTACAGTGCCATCATGGCGATCAGAAACAGTGTCAATGAAATGCACGCTTCCAGCGCCATTACACCCTCTTCTGCGTAAAACAGATTTCTCTTTTTTTTCTGCATCTGCTCAATACCCCCTATACATGACCCGATTTGCTTTCCAAACCGAATTCCGGGAGAGCGAAGGCACCGGGAGCACCGACACAAAATCGCCTTTTACGTTCATGCGCAGTGCTGTGTAGGACTTATCCAAATCAAATTTGGGGTAAATGCCAGACAGCTTCTGAGAGACCGATGCATCATTGACCAAATTCTTCTGGGTCGCTTCCATTTCGATCAGGTCCGCAAAGCGTTTGACCAGATCCTTTTCGTTCCAGATCAGCATCATAACAAACATACTTCGGCTGTAGGTCATGCATAGCTTGTTATCTCCCACATAAAGGCCATTGCTGCCTTTCAGATTGGGCAGATCTTCAACGCCTTTGCCGTCCGACTCCAGTCCGCCCAGGATAACGCCGCCTGCCTCAACCTGCTTCACCTTTTCCTGCAATGTCTTTTTCTGGTCATCCGTCATGGCAACCAGTTTTTGCAGCTTTCCGGGAAGTTTCGACAAGCCTTTTGCGCAAAAATGAATATCCTCCGACGCCTTGATAAAGGGAATATCCTGTGCACCGTTACAGATCAGCACGGTATCCACATATGCTTCTGCTGCAACCAGGAAAACTTTTGCCAGCATATCTGTCATTTTGTACGGAATGCCAAGCAGGGACAGTGCACCAGCCAGGCCCGCGCTCAATGCTCTTGCTTCAACATTGGATGTCACCGGCTTGTAGTCCAGCGCCACACGCAGGGCCAGCATCGTGTAGAAGATTGCCTTCTGATTTTCCCGTTCATGTTCATTTCCGATCAGAAGATACTCCGTCTCGGCACCACAGAACGAATAATTCGTTTCCTCCTTTGCGTCAAAAATAGCGGTCAGGTTATTTTCGCTCTTTGCTACTTCTGCCGCCAGGCCATTTGAGCCTTTTATGCTCACGCCCGACATTGTCTTTTTTGAGGCATAGTCCGTGCGGTTCGTTGTGGTATAGTTCAAATACCCAACCAGATACAGATGATCGCCGATATCTGCCTTGATGTTTGACAGATTGGAAAGAATATTGGCTCCAGCCGTCACCATGCTGAGCATGGACTTCATCGAATTGAGCAGTTTTCCGATCTTGGTTTTTGCGTCATCCGCCTTCGACGTATCGGCCGAAGCAGCAGTCGAAACGCCGCCCTGCCATGCCGTCAGATCCATGATCTCGTTTACAAAATCAATGGCATCTAGATCTGCCTGTGCCAATGCCGCATCCTTCTGTTCATACGGAGACTCCAGCGTATAAGCACTGTTGCTGCGGTCCTTCTTGCTCGGCAGGCCTGCAAAATTCTGATCGTAGTACTCCGTATTGATCACGCTTTGCAGTTTCGGGTCGTAGCTTGCACTCAAAGACATGATCGTGCTCAGTGCTTCTGCAATGGACGAGAAACTTGTAACATTGGAATCCGCCTTATTGATCAGATCATTTGCTTCTTTCAGCAGCGAATTAAAGTTGTCCGAATCCGACAGCTTGCTCATATCGGTCAGATGAAGCCCTTCCTGAAGTTTTGTGATCTTGTCTGCATCGTCAAGGGTCAGGTCACTCAGATCCATATCCTTCACACGGTTCAGTTCTTCTGTCAGGCCGGAAATTGCCGTGCTGCAGGAATCCGTATTATAATCCTTCAGTATTTTATTGGCCTGAGAGCTGTCTGCGGCTTTCACCGTTGCATCGGCCGCATTGCTTATCGTCTTCAGGTCCGCCTCCTGCTGCTGCAGCTGTTTAAGCTGCTGTTCCAGCTTCGTTTTTTCTTCGGCCGTAATATCTTTCTTTTCCAGTTCTTTTTGGGTCGCGTCGATCTGACCTGTCAGGGTCGTAACCGTTGTTTCTTCGCCGGATGTGTCCACCTTTGTGTTCTTGGCGTCTCCTACGGCATTTACGGCATCCTTACCAACGCTTACCCAGCCATCCAGCACTTCATCCTGCGTCTTTGCCACATCCTTGAGGTCCTTATTCAGCGACTCTGTACTCTTAATTTCTGCCTGCAGCTTCTTTTCGTATTCCTTTTTGGCTTTCTGCGCATTCTCCAGTGTCTGCTCATACCGCTTATTGTATGCGTCGAGCTCATCGACGGTCGCATTTTCTCCCGGTTTTTCTCCCATCGTCTTTTTCAGCTCGTTCAATGCGTCATCGAATGCGCTGTGTGCCGAATCATAGGAGGTCGTTTTCTCGTTCAGGGATTTTACGCTGTCCTTGGCTTTTTCCAGTTTTTTTGTTACGTCCAGCGTTTTGGTTGCCGTATCCGCAATGCTGCTGCCGACCTTCAGGAACTTAAGGCCCGGAATGCTGTTCTGTACCTCTTTGATGATATCCTGCAGGCCTGTACTGCCGAACTCGGAGACTAGGACCGTCGGGAGAGTCAGCGTGCTATAGTCCAGGACCTGTGCCTTTAAGATATCCGTGTCCGCCAACGGATATACGCCTGCCGCCGCTGCACTTGTTGTGCGGAAGCTCCGGGTATCGGTCGTATCCTGCGCATTCAGGTACTTTTGGAATGCTTCCTCAAGGTCTTTGTTGCCGGTATATCCATTATCCACCGACGGGTCATCATTCTGCGCCATTGCAAGCAGACCAAACCGGCTTTGTAAAAACGAATCATAATCCGACAGCACCGACAGTGCACTGGTGTTCATCGCATCATCCAGGCCCGTCAATGCAGACTGATATCTACTTGCTTCCACCAGAATACCCGCTACCGCATAAAACGGCACGACCAGCAATGCAAGCATCAATGAGATTGCGCCGCAGGTATTCTTTATCATTTTGTCCTTTTTCATCATTTGTCCTCACACGGATGTTTCTGACTTTCGCAGAATAATTAAAAATCCTTTTTCTTCACGATAAATGCAAGAACTTTCTCCAGCAGATCAACATAATCATTCTTTGCAACGTTGCTCACTACATAATTCAACGTCTTGGTATAGTCCACGGTATTGATATAGTGCGAAAGATCTGTGCACATCGCCCGCCCCGTCGCATAGTAAACGCGCGTGCCGCTGACCCCAAACAGCTCCAAGAAATTGCCAAACGGAATCCTGTACTCGGCCGTGATATTCACAACCACATGGCGCTGTGCAACTCCATCGTAGACAGTCTTTGCTTCAACGACCGGCATCCCGACCTGCGTTGCCAGACTCCCCTTGCGAACAAGCCATTTTCCATATTTTATGGCACGCTGTTCGTTTTTTTCTTGCAGTTTTCCGCTTTGGTAACGGCTGGGACTCAATGCAACTTTTACTTCTTTGCTGATATATCCCGTGATCGGGTCTGTTTCTGCGTACGCATATGTCTGCGCAATTTTGTTGGCCGTTTCATCTGCAGCACGTATCACCACAAATTGCTGGAACAGCAAAAATCCATAACCCCAGATGAAAAAAAGAACAAACAGCGTCAGCGTAATGACCAGCAGGCCCTCAATGGCCTCCATACCATCTTCCTGTACGCGCAAAAGGCTTTGTTTCCACTCTTTCATGGCCCTGTCCTCCGCGTTCAGCTGCGCTTCACACGCCAGCTCAGCATCACCTGCGTGTCGTTGCCGTCCATCTTTGCAGGGCACTTGCCGTTGGCGTCGAAATATCCGGCTTCAACCAGCAGATAGTCGATTACCTGCGTGCCTCTGCCATTGATAAAGCCCCACTTGCCGTCCTTGCACACCGCTGCAACGCCGCCGGAAAAGCTCTTGGCTGCATCATATTCCGGTGCGATCACCGCAGTGCCGTCATTGGCTGCAAAGCCCCACTTGCCGTTCTTGGCAAACGCAAGGCCATTGCCGCGGTTCAGATCGACCTCGTCTGCATCCAGTGCGCCCTGCTGCTCGCCGGCCTCCGAATATAGGTTCCACTTGCCGTTTTTCTTGGCAAGATATACGCCGTTTACCAGCCAGCTGCCATTTTCGGTCAGCTGGATTTCCTCATAGCTGTCGCCCTGCTGTGCACCGGTCTGATCCACAAAGATCCATGCGCCGTCTTTCTGCACCGGTGCCTTGCCGTTCTGGAACATGCCGGCAGCCTGATAGCCGTTCAGGTATTTCTGGCCGTTGAGGTCGATATAGCACCAGTCGGAGCGGCCCTTCAGCTGCACAGGGATCAGGCCCTGGCCGTAACCGTTGGCCTGCTCGACCTGCGCCATAAAACGGCCCACCATCAGGCTCTTGCTGAGCTGGAAAACATAGCTCTCGCCTTCATAGCTGCTGCACAGCACCGCCGTGTCCTGCCCGACCGGGCCAACGAATGCGTAGCTCTGATCCAGAAGGTCGCCGTCCGCACTGCTGAAAAGAACGTTTTCCTCGCCATTCCAGCCCAGATACACGCCATCCATGCCAGCCGGTGCCAGCGATTCATAATTTGCAGCAGAGGTCTCGCAGGCATAGTAAGCCTCGTTCCAGTACTGCATCATGGTATCATTGAAGGAGACCTTGGCGGCATCCGCGCTCTTCAGCACATCGACCACCGTGTCGTAATCGCCGTCTTCATAATAGATTGCCGCATACTTTTCCCAGTAATCGGCGCGCTCCGGGTATGCCGCAACCGCCGCCGCATAGGCCGATTCTTCGGTATTGCGCACATTTCTCGTCGGGCAGTCCTCATAATATTCCGCGCAGGCTGCCAGATACTCATCGTACAGCGCCTGTGTGGGTTTTGCTGCAATGGCACTCTGGTAGTTCTGCAGTGAAAGCTGGAACAGCTTTTTCCCGCGGTAATACTGCGCCGCTTCCACCGTGTTCTGCTGCGTTTTGACATCGTTCATGGTATTCAGGCCCAGAATCGCCCAACCCGCAATACAGACCACCACAAGTGCCACCAGCGCTACAAGACGCGTTTTTTTCATGTTTTACTCCTCCTGTGCCTTGATCAAAACATTCCCGTCAAAATCGTTACCAGATACCCCAGATAGAAGAAGGGGCCAAACGGCAGGCCGTCCTTGCGTGTTGCCTTTTTGCTGACCAGCAGTGCAATGGCTGCCACCGCCGCAAGAACATGCGAAACCAGCAAAAAGCTGAATGTCCCGTATATTCCCAGGATCAGCGCCGCTGCCGTGATCATCTTGATGTCTCCATATCCAACGCCGCCGCGTGACGCCAGCCGCACAAGGAAAAACACCACAAAAAACACTGCTGCTGCCAGAACGCTGTTGAGTGCCATGGGCACAGCGTCTGTCCCGCTGAGCACAAAGTCCAGAACCGTGCACCCCGCAAAAACTGCCGCCGTGCACAGCACGATCCAGTTGGGGATCTTATGGCTCAGTGCGTCGATATACGCTGCCGCAGTAAGCAGCGTTCCCAGCAACACAAGGCGCAGCAGATTCGGCGGGTATGTGCCCGCCCGCAGAACCAGCATATATCCGCTGGCAAAGTCGCCCGCCGCTGCAAGAAGCAAAGCCGCTGCCCACTGCGTTTGTTTTTCCGGTTTAAGCCCTGTTTTTTTCTGCACGAGCCAGACTGCCGCAAGGTTCAGCCCGGCACTGCATACCGCAATGATCCATTCCATTGATCTTGTTTTCCCTTCAGACGCGTCCGCTCAAAAAGTTTCCAACCGATGTGCCCGTTGGCTCCAGCACCCGGCCCAGCAGCTTGACAACAAGTCCCGCCACGATCAGCATGACAGCGATCAGCGCCACCGTAATGATCACATCAAGGCCGCTTTCATCTTGTGCAGCCCTGCGCCATTTTTCTTTCAGGCCGGTGCCCATATTCCAGAGTAAAATTTCCGCTTTTAAAAGACCCCTTGATAATTTTCGCATCGATTCTTCCTCTCTTCCTCGTTTCCTTCAGGCTGTACCGCTCCTCAAGGGCAGTACAGCCCGCAGGAAACGAGTCCTGCCCCGCAAGGCAGGACCCACTCCGCACTTACTTCAGCTGGGCAAAGGTGCTGTCCAAACCGCTGACCTGCTGGTCAGCCTTGCCGATGACATCACTTGCAATACGAGCAACGACGCCAACGATCACGATGCCCAGTGCCACCAGAACGATGGTGACAATGATGTCCATGCCTTCGTCCTCTTCGCACATCTTCTTCAGCTCGTTCTTTGCCATGTTGGCAGTAACCAGAGCCTTGACATACAGCTTGTTCATGAAGTTGTTCATAAGTAATTCCTCCTGGATAAATATTATATAAACAGCGTATCTGTTTATATTTTCTTAAATAGCCGTGCTCATGCCGGTCATTGCCGCCACCATGATGATCATGATGACGCCCACCAGCACGATGGTGGTAGGTGCCAGCAGCTGTGCGGCAGCATCGTCGCCGCGGCGCAGCAGCATCTGGCGGCGCTGGGAGATCAGCTCATCCGACTGCTGGCGCATGATGGTGGTCACGTCCGAGCCGCCCTTTTCAATGTTCTGGATGATGATGCTGGCAAATTTGCGCACTTCCGGCGAACCGGTGCGGACGCCAAAGTTATAAATGGCCTCGGCACTGGCCGTGCCGTTATCCATTTCGCGGCAGGCTTCCTGCATCAGGTCGTAAATGACACCCTTCTTGCTCTTGGCCACGATGTACCAGGCTTCCTTCAGGATCATGCCGCAGTTCATCAGCAGCGTCAGTTTGGAAACCACGTTAGAAAACTCCATCATGCACTCTTCGCTGCGCTTTTTAAGCTGGTTGCTCATCTCATTTGCACCGTTGGAATAGATGACGGCCACCATTGCCACACCGGCGATCAGCACAACGAATACCATGTAGCCGTCCATGAACACCGAAGCACAGAACGCCAGCGCCAGCACTAGCAGCGACATGGACAGCGTGCGCGCCCAGTACAGCCGCGCCCAGTATTCCACAAAACGTCCGCCGTTTTCCGGGTGCAGAATGGCAGAAGCCGACATCATTTTTTTGCCGACAGCCGAATCCATGGAAAACACCGGCAGTTGCTGCATGGCAAAGCCTGCCGCCCACAGTTCTTTATCACTGAATTCCTTCTGCGGCACGCCTTCAATGCGCCAGTCCTCTTTTCTGCCCCGCAGGGTGAAAAGGATGAACAGCACTGCCAGTGCCGTACCCAGCACTAGACAGATCAATTTTACAATCAGCATCGTTTCTCACCCCACCGCAATAATTTTCTGGCCCCAGATATACGCGCCCACAAACATTGCAAGGCCGACCGTAACGACCGCAACACCCGTCGGTGAAGCCAGATTCTGTGCAAATGTTGCATTCGTGCTGCGCATCAGTGCAATCATCAGCACAGGCGCCACCATGATCACGTTCAGTTCGGTCTCATTTGCGTGGATCTTGGCCTGGATCTCGTCCTCCACTTCCATCCGCTCGCAGATGATATCGTGGGTCTGGTTGATCACGCGGCTCATGTTGCCGCCGGGGCCGTAGCACACCTGGAATACATTATTAAAGTCTTCGATCTCTTCCATGCCGCTGCGCTTGGCAAAATCGTCCATCATAACGTCCAGTGTCACATTGATCTGCTCTGCACGGCGGAACTGATCCAGTTCCTTTGCAATCAGTGCATCGTCCGAATACTGCATACACATATCGGTGTATGCAGTATTAAATGCATCCCGCACCGTGCTGTTAGCTGCCAGCGAAGCTGTAAGCGACTCCAGCATATCGCGGAACTGTTTGCGCAGCACATCGCGGCGCTTTTCCGCCAGCTTGCGGCTGCGCACCGGCAGAAATACCCTGCCTGCAATCAGGCCGACTACCACAAATGCCGCTGCATTGCTGATATAGGTCAGCAGGGTGGGCGCGCCGTCCTCCTGGAACAGGCCGCCGTAGAAGAACTGGCTCACCACACCACCGATCAAAAATGCCAGAATAAAATACAATACCTGCTCGCCCTGTGTCATCTCATAGTTATGGTAATCCAGAACTTGTTCGTTCAGGGGATTGGTCATCCACTGGGAGACCGGTTCCTTTTTAGGTTTTGCGGGCCGCTTTGTCTTCGGCTTTGCCGCGTTCTTTTCCTTTTTCATCTGATCGTTCCTCTCTGTTGCATCCCCGTTCTCCGCTTATTTCCGCACCGGAGCGGGGATATCTTCCAGTAAAAACCCCGCACGAGTCCATTTATCGGTCTGGATCATGGGGTTTTCTGTACGCACCAACGCACCCGAAACATGCTGCAATGTAGAATGTTCATCCTCCCGGAACTCAAACAGTGGATTCAGACGGATGTCACCGTTTTCGTCCAGATGCGGTAAGATCTCGCTGACCATCATTGTCTTACGGCTGTGGTCGCGCAGACGGGACAGATGGATCATGATGTCCACTGCACTGGAGATTTGCTGACGGATAGCTTTCAGCGGCAGTGCCGCCTCGCCCTGCAAAACCATGGTTTCTAGACGGCTGAGCATATCCTCTGCCGAGTTGGCATGTCCGGTAGAAAGGCTTCCGTCGTGACCAGTGTTCATGGCCTGCAGCATATCCAATGCTTCCGCGCCGCGTACCTCGCCAACGATGATGCGGTCTGGACGCATACGCAGGCTGGAGCGGATCAGACTCTGGATGTCAATTTTTTTACTCTCGCCCGAAGACGCCGTTGCATTGCGGGTCTCCAGCCGCACGATGTTCGGAATCTGAGTGATCTGCAGCTCAGCAGAATCCTCGATGGTGATGATACGCTCATCATGCGGGATATAATTGGAAAGCGCATTTAAAAAGGTAGTCTTACCGCTGCCGGTACCTCCCGCAATGAAAATGTTGTACCGTGCCGCCACAAGCTTTTTTAAGAAATTGGCCACTTCCGGCGTAATGGAACCGTATTCCAGCAGCTTGCTCATAGTCATAGGCTGCTTGGAAAATTTACGGATGGTAATAGTAGAGCCGCTCAATGCAATGGGTGAAAGCACCACATTCACACGGCTGCCGTCTTCCAGACGAGTATCCACAATGGGATTTGCTTCCGACACTTCACGGTGCGCCTTGCCCACGATCAAGTCGATGACCCTGCGCAGCTCCTGCTCATCCTTGAAGTGCTTGTCCACCCGTGTCAGACGGCCGCTGCGCTCCACAAAGATGTTGTCGGGACCATTGATCATCACTTCTGTCACATTTTCATCTGCAAGAATGGAATCCAGCAGGCCGCCCAGACCACGGTACATTTTATAAATGCCGTTGACGGTATCCATCTTCTGGATTGGGAGCAGGTATCCACCCCTTCCTTCCCGTTCCACCAAAGCTGTGATTGCCTTCAGCAGTTCCTCGTCGTTCATCCGGGTAGGCTGCAGCTCCCGGTTGATGGCGTCCAGAACTCTGCTTCGGAGTGCCTTTAATTCCTCTGTCGTCATCTGCCATTCCCCCACACTGTCAGTTGTTCAGCTGTGAATAGACACTGCTGACCCGTAACTCCTGAACAATGCGTTTTTTCTCCGCATTCTGATAGCGCGGGATCGTACCAAGTTCACAGGCATACTTGGGCAGTTCCATCTTCTGGCCAGCCGAGCCGAACTTGTTGTAGACGACTTCCACGCTACCTTCAATCAGTTTTTCATCCATGCTGTCGATTGCTTCCAACGAGTTCAACAACTTCTTTGTTTTTTCATTACCTGCCGTGGTGCTGTCGCTTACTACTATCACCCAGTCCGCAAGGCGGATGCCCCGCAGCAACGTTGAGGAAAGGTAGCTATCTGCACACACCACACACCTCTCGCACAGACCTCCGACCGCATGCAGCAATGCCTGCATATCATCAGGGCCAAAGTTCATTGCGCTCACCGGCAGGTCAAAGGGTGCAAAAGAATATACACCGGTTTCATCGTCCTTGCGGAGCATGCTTTGCAGCTTCATCTGCAACTGCCCCTGATCGGTGCCGCCCAGCTGTTGCCACATACCGATTTCATACATTACATCGGTCAGCGAACTGCCGCTTACCCGGAATTGTCCGTTTTCTTCTTTCTGTTTCAGGCTGAAATAAATAGTGTTCTGCCCCTGTGCAGCCAGTGCAGCAGCGCAGCCCATTGCTACTGTGCTACAGCCCGCACCACCCGCACCGCCAAGGAACAGGCAGATTTTTCCATTTTCCTGCAGCGCATAGCTTGAGGAACCTTTGCCGCGTTTGGAGGCAAGTCCTTGAATAGTAAGAAAGATGTCGCCGGCCTTCTGGTAACGGCATATCACAGGACAGCCATCGCGCATCTGCTCGTGCTTATCCTCGCTCCAGAACGCAAGCTCCATACTGCGTGCGTACTCTTCTGGCGACTGTAGCAGTTCTTCTTCCGCAATCAACACGTCTATTCGCCCGCCGCGTCCCATCTGTCGGCGCAGCATCTGTTCTTCCGTAAAAAGATAAATTTCAAACTGTACCGCTTCATTGGAATGTACATTTTGATAATTGGCAAGTCTTGAAATATAATTATCACTTTTGTCAAGCAGACCGACTCGAACAATCATATGTCTCCCTCACTTTTTGTTCAGCACCCCATTATGACTTAAAAGCCATATATATCGCAGAGTACCTTACTCTGCGAATTGTTTTGCAAAAATACGATTATGCGCTGACTTTTTGAAATCGACGGATTATTTGACGGCGATGAAATCAGCAAGCTTCTCCATACTATCTCGCTTTAGACTCAATGAGGGATGAACATATCGATTCATCGTAATGCTAACAGATGAATGTCCTAAAATTTCACTTAGTGTTTTAATATCGATATTAGCCTCAACGCAACGAGTAGCAAATGTATGACGTAAAACATGAAAATTCTTCCTATCTATGCCACATTCCTTAAGAATTTTATGAAAACGGTACTGGATACGACGAGGCTCGACTACTTCTGATAACGACCCGCTTAAAAAATATCCAGTTTTCTCCATTGGATATTGACTCAAAATCTTTAGTAAAGTGTTCGGAATGGGAATCACACGGTTTGCTGAGCTACTTTTAGGTGCAGCGATTATGATATGCGTCTTTTTGTTTTCTGAAGTACGCTTTTGTATACGCTGCATCGTTTGACAGATGCAGATTGTCTTATCAGAAAAAGAGATTTTCTCCCATGTCAGCGCACATAACTCACCAACTCGGATTCCTGTGTATAGACAGATGAGAATTCCAAGATTAAGAGAGTCAAGCTGGTTCACTAGATATTCCTGCAAGGTTGTCTGCTCGGACAGACTTAAGATTCCCATTACCTTTGGAGTCTGTTTGACCCTTATGTTGAAAGCAGTCACATCGATAGAAATATTTTGATCCTGTGCATAATGCAGAATTCTCCTCAAAACAGAAAGAATATCTGAAATTGTTTTAGGGGACAGCCCTGTTCCATCTTTTTTTCCATGCTTTTCCAGCTCCTTACAAAAGGTACAGACTCGCTCACTTGTAATCTCTGATATCTCTAATTGCTGGAATGATGGCATAAGATAGCAATTTAGTAAAGTGCGGTAGCGAATATACGTTGATTCCTTCAAACTGGTCGATGAATTTTCAAGCCATATAGCAGAAAAGCCCATGAATTTACAATTTGTAGCAGGGACTTTTTCAGCATCATAAGTATTCATAGCTTGAATAACTCTTTGTAAATTGTTTCGAACTTCATGGTAAGAAGTCGCATATAGATAGCCATATCGCGGTTTCCCTTGCGTATTTCGTGATTTTATGTATCGAGCTTCCCATCGGCCATCCTTCCGCTTATAGATGTTCAATCCTTTTCTTGCCATAGGTAGATTCCTTTCGTTTGACGGTCTATTTGACGGAGCATACAATCAAATTGTAATGTTTTTAGCGAAACTGTCGATTACTCCAAACATTATTCCCGAAATTTATTGGCCTTTGGACTGTTTTCCCTTGACTGATAGCTGAATTTGCAGTAAAATTCAAGAAGAACTACCTGTCGCAGAGTAAGGTACTCTGCGATATGAAAAGCACAGCCATGAGCACCACGAACGCTCATGGCTGTTTTTCTTACTCATCTGAAATCTGTGGAATTTCGTTTAACAATCGCTCAAGAACATCTTGCAAAATCACAGCTGCTTGTGGCAATTCTCCATCTGCATTAGCTAGAGAGGCTATTTCATGTCGAGCATATTCCTGAAAATAAGGAGAGAGTCTTCCTAGGCTGGCATCTACTATGCAATCTAAAATCTCTCCATAACTAACTTCACTTAAATCAATCATTTTCTGTTCCATCCTATTGAAAGTCTCTTAACTTACGGCCTCTATGGTTATCAACCTTGTGTCCAGTCTATCACAAACGATAGTTTATATCAATCAAAAATTGTAGATTCAACCACTCATTTTTGACTGTCCTCTAGACTACAATAGAGTAAAGAAGGATGGTGGTTGCTCATGTACGAAGAACAGTTTTCCAAGCGGCTTGCTGAGCTGCGCACAAAAAAGGGAGTATCTGCGAGAGACATGAGTCTTTCCATTGGGCAAAATCCCGGATATATTCGAGCAATCGAATGCGGCACTACCTTTCCTACCATGTCGAACTTCTTTTATATATGTGAGTACCTCAACGTAACTCCGCAGGAATTTTTCAATTTCAGTGAGGAACCTTCCAATGGAATGAATGCTCTTACCGATCAACTTCAGCAATTCGATTCCGAGCAGGTAAATGCACTTGCTGCATTTATCAAAACCATCGTAAAAAAGTAATTTCATTCAGCTCTTGCGGTTGCATGATAAAATACAGCACAGCATTTGACTTCACCGTATAGAGCGGATGAAGCTAGAATGCTGTGCTTTTTTGTTGGAGGCATTATCATGTTGCAGTCTACATCGGAATACGAAGAACGCAATTTTGATGATATTCTGCGTGCGCTTGACATTGAACACACTGTGAAGGCTTTGGAAGCTCAACTATGCTATGACCAGCATTCGCCAGAAGAAGTTGCCCGACAGATTCTAAAGGCAGCGTGCAAATTTTATGACGCCGATTGGTGTGGTCTTATCCAAGTGGATTTGGATTTGAAGATTTGGACGCCATTCTGGTGGTATAACGATAGTTCTGAAGATAAAACAACCATCTTGACGGAGGAGTTTGAATCTGCTGAATTTCTTGACCGATGGGTACAGGCCGTGCGCCATGGGAAACCGATGATCGTTCCTGATGCAGAAGAAGTAAAAAACACCTATCCTGCGGAGTATAATCTCTATCAGCGTCTGGGAATCCGATCTGTCCTTGGTGCTTCTCTGGAGCCACGCCCTGTCGCTCTACTTGCGGTACGCAATCCCAAGCGGTACATTTCTGAAACGAGTATTCTGCGGCTGTTGGCATATGTTCTTCTCGTTGCTTACAAAGACAAAAAGATGAATGACGGTCTGAACATGGCTTTCGCTCCAGAAAACATCGAGAGCAGCCATGATGTTTTTGTCAGTCTCTTTGGCGAACTGAAGATTTACACCTCCCACGGCATCCTGCGAGAAGCCGATCTGAAATCCCCAAAAATCAGCCGCTTGCTAACCTATCTTTTGATTTCAGGTAAGAAAGCTCACTCATCGCTGGAAATTGCGCAAGCTCTTTGGCCTGATGATTCAACGAATCCTGCTAAGAATATGAGAAATCTGATTTATCGCCTCCGGCAAACATTCGGTCTTATTTCAGAAAAAGAGCTTATTGTATCTACCGCTTCCGGTTATCAATTCAACCCTGATCTTCATATTATGACGGACTATCAGCAATTTGACGATCTTATCCAGTTGGCCTCGAAAGCCTCTTCCGTTATCAACCGGGTAGAACTGTTAAAAAATGCGATTGACCTCTATTGTGGAAAAATTCTTTCTTCTGCTGACGGGGAGCATTGGTTTATTCAGTTTACGGCAAAGTATCATATTGCTTATGTTGGCGCCGTGAATGAACTCCTGAAGCAACTGAACGCGCTACATTCTTATGATTTGCTGAATCAGTATGCTGCAAAGTCTCTGGCAATCGTCCCTGAAAACTCCAGAGGATACTACTGGCTGATTCACTCCCTTAAAGTTCAAGGAATGGATGAATTGGCCTCAAACGAGTATCAATTAGCAAAGCAGCACCTCACCACCGAAGAATATAAAGAATTGTGTACTTCATTAGGTGATAGCTGCGAATAGTTCTCATAAGACCTTCATGAGATGTTCAAGAGACTTTCATGTGACATAAAATTTTTCAGGAGATTCCCTAAATAGGATAAAAATGACCCTATGTGACTTTTGTGAGATGTTCATAAGACTTTCGTAAGACCCTCGTGTGATATGCTTATACGGCACGAATCGCTGCCCTGTAAGCTACCACACGAGGTTTTTCTTTTTTGGCAAGTTTCCAAGGCTTTCGATTCGTCCGAATAAAAACATATCGAAAGCCTGAGATGCATTAAAGGCCGAGGATACTTATACTGCTTTCCATTTTCGGATGGAAAGGTATCGGTAACCTTTTCTTTTAATGCGTCTTTTTTTCGCTGAGAAAAGCCCGTAAATCGCTCTACAGTGAAGTGTCCTCAACCTCCGCATCCGGCGGAAAGGACCTTCATTATGTTCAGTATGAAAGAATTTGGTCAGCGTGTCAGCAATCTTCGGAAAGTTCGCAATCTTACCCAAGATGAGCTTGCATATCGAGTAAATGTAAATAAAGGTCATATTAGCCGAATTGAGCGTGGCAAAGTTGCTTGCTCCTTAGAACTTCTTATTGATCTTTCAAATGAGTTGCACACCAGCACAGACTTTCTTTTAACCGGTATTGGCCCTTCTAATGATTTTGCCAAAGAGGAAATCGACACTGCAATCAGCATTCTTTCTTCCATAAAGCAACTACTGTAAATTCAAAGTTTGGAATTTTCTTCCAAAAATAGGCCTACTAAGCCTACAAGGTAGGCCTACGAGGCCCACGCATTTCACAATTTGAGCCGCTATACTATAAACAAGCCAGACAACATCCGGCATCCGCCCCTTGAAAATTGAACACGCATTCTTCAGTCACGTTCCTGTGATGATGAGC
>ERZ791902.396-NODE-396-length-33724-cov-4.255755_pt1 | contig 33724 bp, 21 predicted proteins | sample MGYA00510149_ERZ791902 | MGnify/ENA primary metagenome ERZ791902 (study PRJEB30046, sample SAMN00792060) | human gut metagenome | study: EMG produced TPA metagenomics assembly of the A metagenome-wide association study of gut microbiota in type 2...
CGCGAACCTGCTGTCCGTCCTTGAGCACCTGCGCCATGTTGACCTTCTCCGCGTCGGCCGTCGGCAACAGGCCGCCACAGGCATCGACGGCATCGGCCGTGCGCGCCCCTTCCTTCACGGTCACGACGCCCGGCTTGTTGATGGCGCCCGTCACGTAGACCGTGATCTCAGCACCCTTTTCCGTGCCGCCCTGCTGCACGGCGGGATTGGCCGCCACATCGAGCTGGACAGCTTCCTTCTCCTGCGTGTAGCATCCATAATACGTGCCGCCGGCCACTGCGATGAGAATCAGCAGCAGGATCAGCAGGGATTTGCGGTACATCGGCAAAACAATCGCCTCCTTCGACAGATAGATTACAGACAAGTGTATCCCTGTTAAAAACATTCGCCCCCAATTAAAAAAACTCCTGCCTGAGCAGGAGTCTTCTATTCATAATCGATGAGAAAAATGATAGCGGTTAAAAACAGTCAGGCAATAGCGGCGCGCACGCGGAAGTAATCTTCCAGGTAGCTCGTCCAGCCGATATCGTAGATGGTCTCCTCGCCGATCTCCGTCTGGTAAAGCGCGAGGACAATCATCATGAGCGAATCTGCCACATAGCCGTCATCGGCCATGCCCATCTCCTCATAGTTCTCGTAGATTGGAACGACGATGCGCGTCAGGCGTGCCATAGACATGGCTTCAATGATTGCATGCATCGCTTCGCAGTATTCCAGCGTGTTTTTACGATAAGCCATCGGATTCTTTTTTACAGAATCTTCAATATTGCGAATCTGGCTAAGAGCGATCAACTTTATTCTCATTACAAGCATATCTTTTGTATACATACGTCATTCCTCCATCCGTGGATTTATTATAGCGCAGGTTTACATGTATTGCAAATTGTATGCATGTATACTTTAAAATATGTTTCTTGAATTATATGATAATTTTATATGTGTATACATGATGCAGAATATCACGATGTACATATTATTGTAAATTGAGCTTCATTTGCCAAAAAAAATGGGAATTGTCCATACAGAATTGACATTTCTGAGAAAACTCCGTAGAATAGACGAGTCATCCCGATGGGGATCCACGCATATCCCGTAAAAAGAAAGGGGTTTTCCTATGTTCAAGAATGGCCTCCAAATTGGCCTCATGCTCTTCGGCATGTTTTTCGGCGCAGGCAATCTGATTTTCCCGCCGTCTCTCGGCTTTGAATCAGGCAGCATGTTCGCGCCCGCCATCCTCGGCTTCCTGCTCTCCGGCATCGGCATGCCGGTCATCGCACTGATCATCGGCACGTTCAATCCCGGCGGCTTCCGCGCGGAGATGAACCAGAAGATCTCACCAATTTTCTCGCTGCTGCTGCTCGCGCTCATCTACCTCTCGATTGGCCCGCTCATGGCCATCCCGCGCACGGCAGCTACATCGTTCTCCATCGGCGTCCTGCCGATCACAGGCGACGGCACGCTGCCGCTCGCGCTCTTCACGATCGTCTACTTCGCCTTTGCCTGGTGGCTGGCCATCACGCCGACAAAGCTCCTCGCGCGCCTTGGCAAGGTGTTGACGCCGATGTTCGCACTGCTCATCGTCATCCTGATGCTCACAGGGCTCTTTTCCTATACCACGACGAGCCTCGCTGAGCCGCTCGGCAAGTACAGCGCCTCGGCCTTCGGCACGGGCTTCATCGAGGGCTACAACACGATGGACACACTCGCCTCGTTCGCCTTCTGCATCCTCGCGCTCAACGAGATGCGCCGCATCCACTTTCACTCGGCGCGCGAGCACTACACGAGTGTCTGGATGGCGGGCCTCGCCGTCGCCGTCCTCATGGGCGCGCTCTACCTTGGGCTCGCGCTGCTCGGCAATCACTTCCCGATCCCGCCGGAAGTCTACGGCGATGCGCACATCAACCTCGGCGCCTACGTGCTCTCCCAGTCGTCGCTCGCGCTCTTCGGCCCTGCCGGCATGTACTTCCTCGCCGTCATGGTCACACTGACCTGCTTCACGACGACCGTCGGTCTCATTGCCGCCGTCTCGACCTTCTTCTACGAGGAATTCCCCATCATGTCGTACCAGAAGTACGCGACGCTCGTCAGCCTCGTCAGCCTGCTGCTCGCCAACCTCGGCCTCAACGAGATCATCAAGGTCTCGCTTCCCATCCTGCTCTTCATCTACCCGATTGCCATCACAATCGTCATCATGACGATCCTCAACAAATTCGCGGCGCTCTCCCGTACGGGCATGCGCCTGACGGTCGCCGTGGCCGCCCTGATCTCAGCCATCGACATCCTACATCAGTTCGCAGGGCTCGGCTGGGCTGGCGCCATCATAAAGAGTCTGCCGCTTCACGAGAGCAGTCTCGCCTGGCTCCTGCCCGTCCTCGCCGCGCTCGTTCTCTCCCTTGTCCTGCCCGGCAAGAAGATACGCGGTGAGACAGAGCTCGAACTCCACTGAGACAACGAAATAACGCGATATGGACACAAAAAAGCCTGTTGCGGTTGCAACAGGCTTTTATTTATCTTCCTATATATAGGATGTATGTCTCAGATCTCGTAGAAGTTGACGAGCTTGGCATCGAAGATGCCGTCGAGCGCCTTGACCGTCTCGAGAAGCGCAGCCGGGATGTCGTTGTCGACCGTCAGGACCATGAGGTTCTTGCCCTCTTCCTCCGTCGTGCCGACCTGCATGGCCGAGATGTTGACGCCATTGCCGCCGAGCAGTGTGCCGACCGTGCCGATGACGCCCGGGCGGTTGATGTGCGGACAGATCAGGATACGCGCATGCGGGTCGACGTCGACGCGGAAGTCATTGATGCGGACGATGCGGCCCTGCGTGCCAAACAGCGTACCCTGTACGGAGAGCTTCTTGCCGCCGGCCACGACATCGACCGTGATGAGGTTGGCGAAGTCCTCGGAAGCGCGCTCCTTGCGCTCCGACACCTTGATGCCGCGCTCCTTGGCGAGGCCCGGCGCATTGACGTAGTTGACCTCGTTCTCCATGACCGGGTTGAGGATGCCCTTGATGACGGCCGTCGTCAAGAGGCCCGTGTTGACCTCCGTGATCTCGCCGTTGTAGGTGACCTCAACCGACTCGATCGGACCGTCGGCAAGGCCGACGACCGTGCCGCCGAGGCGCTCGGCGAGCGTGAGGTACGGCGCGATGACGCGCATGACCTGCGGGGATACAGGCGCCATGTTGACAGCCGTCGCAACAGGCTCACCGTGCAGTGCTGCGATGATGCCCTTCGCGACATCGACCGAAACGCCAATCTGCGCTTCGACCGTCGATGCGCCGAGATGCGGCGTCAGCACGATGTTCGGTGCCTCGAGCAGCGGATTGCCCTTCTCTGCCGGCGGCTCGCTCGTGTAGACATCGATGGCAGCGGCTGCGACGAGGCCCTGCTTGAGTGCCTCGGCGAGGTCCGCCTCATCGATGATGCCGCCGCGCGCGCAGTTGACGAGGCGAACGCCCGGCTTCATCTTCTTCATCTGCTCCATCGCGATCATGCCCTTCGTCTCCTTCGTCAGCGGCATGTGCACCGTGATGAAATCGGAGTTCTCGATGACCTCGTCGAACGTCGCGACCTTGACGCCGAGCGCTTTGGCGCGCTCTTCATTAATATAGGGATCGTAGGCGAGCACATTCATGTCGAAGGCCATCGCGCGCTTCGCCACGCCCGAGCCGATGCGGCCCATGCCGACGACACCGAGTGTCTTGCCGCGCAGCTCGACGCCGACGTACTTCTTGCGGTTCCACTCGCCCTTGTGCATCGTCTCATTGGCGATCGGGATATTGCGGGACATCGCGAGCATCATGGCCATCGTGTGCTCCGTTGCCGCAATCGTGTTGCCGCCCGGGGAGTTGATGACGATGATGCCCTTGGCCGTCGCGGCCGGGATGTCGATGTTGTCGACGCCGACGCCGGCGCGGCCGATGATCTTGAGCTTCTTGGCACGCGCGATGACTTCCGCCGTGACCTTCGAGGCCGAGCGCACGATCAGTGCGTCGAAGTCCGGGATGATCTCGAGGAGCTCCTCAGCCGGGAGCTTGTCCTTGACGACGACCTCGAATTCCTTCTGCAAGAGTTCAATGCCTTTCGGCGAAATACCATCTGCTGCTAATACCTTCATGGTTCTTCTCTCCTTGTCCATCAACCAGATAACAAAAAAAGCGCCCGTCCCGATTTGGGACGAAACGCTCGATTCCGTGGTGCCACCCAAGTGAGGCAAAGCCTCTCTCTCGATGCTGTAACGGGCATACCCGTCTGACTTTCATCAGCTGCTCCGGGGCGGAACCTCGAATGGCCTTGCTGACTCACACCAGCCGCCAGCTCTCTTTGAAGGCCTCTTCTTCGGCTTCCCCATCTTCGCCTTTGCGTATTTTCGTATCCTGCACTTTCGGTGCATAAATGTATTATAGGCCATCCATTTTCAGCCGTCAAGTGTCTGCTCAGAAAAAACAGCTTTTATTTTTCTGCTTGCTTTTCTGTTTTTTTCGCGCTAGAATATAAAAAACGCCGCTTGTCCACAACGAATGGACAAACTGAGGAAAACCTGAAGGAGCAGGCGTCTCAAAAGCTGAAAGACAGCAAGATCTAGAGGATTCTATACGTTTGGGGAGGTTTTTTCATGGAAGCAGGTCGCGTCTACAATTTCAACCCGGGTCCGGCAACGCTGCCACTCGAGGTACTCAAGGAAGCACAGGCAGAGTTCCTGAATTTCAACAACAGCGGGATGTCCATCCTGGAGATCAGCCATCGCGCACCACAGTATGCAGCGGTCCACGAGAAGGCGAAGCAGGATATCAAGGACCTCATGGGCCTCGGCGATGACTACGAAGTGCTCTTCTGCCAGGGCGGTGCGAGCCAGCAGTTCGCGATGATCCCGCTGAACTACGCGACGAAAGAACATCCGGGCAGCTATGTGCTCTCCGGCAGCTTCGCCGAGAAGGCCTACAAAGAAGCCGAGCATCTCGGCGTCGGTGAGATCATCGCTTCGAGCAAGGAGACGGGTTACCATCACGTACCGCAGCAGGACGAGCTCAAGATTGACCCGAATGCCGCTTACGTCCATGTCTGCTACAACAACACGATCTACGGCACGGAGTATCACTACATCCCGGAGACGAACGGCGTGCCGCTCTTTGCCGACATGTCCTCTGACATGCTCTCGCGTCCTGTCGACTTCCACAAATTCGATTTCATCTACGCTGGCGTCCAGAAGAACCTCGGACCGGCTGGCGTCGTGCTCGTCGTCGCCAAGAAGAGCCTGCTCGAGAAGAGCCCGGAGAAACTTCCGACGATGTTCCGCTACAGCACGTTCTACAAGAAGGATTCGCTCTACAACACGCCGCCGGCTTTCTGCATCTACATGGTCGGCAAGGTCGCAGCCTGGATCAAGGCACAGGGCGGACTCGAGGAGATGGCACGCCGCAACGAGCGCAAGGCAAAGGTCGTCTACGATGCCATCGACAATTCCAACGGATTCTACCGCGGCCATGCAGACAAGGAGAGCCGTTCGTTCATGAACGTCACCTTCCGCCTGCCGAGCGAGGAACTCGAGAAGAAGTTCGTCGCCGAGGCACTCACGCATCAGATCAGCGGCGTCAAGGGCCACCGCAGCGTCGGCGGCATGCGCGCTTCGATCTACAATGCGATGCCATACGAGGGCGCTGTCGCTCTCGCCGAATTCATGGAGAAATTCCGCAAGGAAAACGCCTGATCACTGCCCGAAAAAACTCCCTTTGCCTGCCGCAGGGGGAGTTTTCTTTGTCGAAAGGAACGAATCCGATGCACCCCCGTCATACGAAACTCCTCGATCTCATCTGCCAGAATGGACGCATGGCCGTCACGGAGCTCTCTGCCGCGCTCGGCGTCTCCGAGGTCACGATCCGCAAGGACCTCAACATGCTCGCCCATCAGGGCCTCCTAAAGCGCGAGCACGGCTATGCCTGCATGGTGTCCAGCGACGACATTGGCCACCATCTCTCCTTCCACTACGAGAACAAGCGCCGCATCGCCGAGCGCGCCGCCCGCTGCGTCCAGCCCGGTGAGACCGTCATGATCGAGTCCGGCAGCTGCTGCACGCTGCTCGCCGAAGAGCTCTGCGCGCGCGGCCGTCACACGACCATCATCACGAACTCCGCCTTCATCGCGAATTTTGTGCGCAAGATCAGCGGCACCCGCATCATCCTGCTTGGCGGCAGCTACCAGAATGAGTCGCAGGTCATGGTCGGCCCGCTCGTCGGGCTCTGCGCCCGCAACTTCAAAGTGGACAAATTCTTCATCGGCATCGATGGCATGGACGAGAGCGGCGTCAAGAGCAGCGACCACCTGCGCATCGAAGCCGCTCAGGCCATGGCCGCGCAGGCTCGCGGCATCATCGTGCTGACGGAGTCCATCAAATTCCACCGCGATGCCTCTGAGCTGATCTTCCCCTATGAAAACATACGGTCCATCTATACGGATGCCGATGTCTCACCGGACGATGTCGCTGCGCTCGAAGCGCGCGGCCTCGCGGTCATCACGGCCGCCAAGCCCCGCACCTGACCTCGCACGAGCACACAAAAACGCCCCGCAGGCAGCCCTTCAGCTGCTTGCGAGGCGTTTTTTTTGAATGCCTAAATCAGTTGCGGTTCTTCGGGAAGTACGCAATATCGACCGGTTCATCCGCCGTATGGATGATGTCGGACTCGAACATGCGGTTCCAAGGGAAGCGCACTTCGATATGTGCCAGCGAGTCGATTGGCGGCAGGTTGTCCTCCACGAAGCGCGTGAGCATGCGCTCGGAGCGCGTGGCCACGGCATCCGTCTTGGAATCGAGGCTGCCGTAGACGCCATCGCCGCGCAGCCAGGTCAGCTGGCGCGCGATCGTGTTGCGCACATTGGCCTGATAAGCCCAGTCGTCGAGGTAGCGCGTGAGCAGCAGGTCGTCGACGGCCTCATCCTTCATGTGCTTGGCCAGCATGCCCTCGCCGATGACGAAGCCCGTGCTGTTCGTCGGCGTGTTCCAGCCGGCATAGGCGCGCAGCTTGAAGAGCAGGCCGCGGTCGCGCAGCTCGTCCATCAAGGCGTTGTCCGAGCCGTTGGCGTAAGCGATGTCGGCGATGCCGACCGGGTAGCCCTTGCTGACGTAGTCGCTGACGATGTCGGCAAAGTACTTCGTGCCCTCGCGCGGCGTACCGTCGTTAGCGCGGTCGTTGGCCTCGTACGTCTTGCCGTTCGGATTCGTGTTGACTGTCAGCACGAGGTCGGCTTTCTCAGGCGACTTGACCTGCATGCCGCCCGCCGCCGTGATGGCCGAGGCGATCGAATCGCCAATCTTCTCGTCGGAATACGACGGGATCGTGAATTCGCCCTTGCCCCAATTGTAGCGGACGTAGACAAAAGGCACATCGCGGCGCATGTCGTTGACAGCGCGCGTGAGCATCAGCATGCCGATCTCATCGATGCCGGCCATGGCCTGGAAGCGCGTCTTGCCGAGGTCCTTGCCCTCTGCCGCGAGATGGCGGCTCTCCAGGTGCGTCTGCGAGTACGGCGCGTTGTCGTCGCGGCCCAGCACGAAGTAGTTGAACGTATTGCCGCGCGTCAGCTGGATCATCTTCTCGTTGGCCGCGAAGTTCTTCTCGCGGCGGCCCATCCAGTCCGAGAGCGATGCCTTCGGGATCAGGCGCTGCAGGAAGTCGTACTCCTTCTTTTCGCGGCGCGTCAGCCCCTCCATCTCCTCCTTGTCCTTGAGGACCGTGTAGCGGAATATATCCGCGCCGTAGTTGCGGTAGTAGCCCGGCTCCTCATGGCCGGATGCCTCACCCGAGCGCGGCGTGCGCATGATGGAACCAAAGACGTAGAGCTCCATCTTCGGATGCTCCTTGCGGAACGACTGGAAGCGGTCGGCGCGCTCGAGCACCTCTTTCTTCGAGTACTCGTGCTTGCGCGAGCCGACGAGGCTGCCGTAGAGCATCGAGTCCGACGAGATGACAGCTGCATCCGCATCCTGGGCATTCTGCTTGAGCCAGTCCCAGAGCTCATCCGGATGGCCGAGGTCCGTGCGGCTGCCGAGCATATTGTCCGGCGGCACGACGACCTCATAGCCGAGCTTGCTGATGACTTCCGCCGTCTGCTTGTCCGAAATAGGGCGGTTGTCATGCGGGATGTAGAGGATCTTCTCTACTTTCTGTTCATTCTTGTGGTGAGCCGCGGCTTCTGGCATGCCAGTCAGCGTCACGGCCAATGTGCAGAGCACTGCTGCGAGTGCCACGATCTGCTTTCTCAAAAAATCTCTCCCCTCTTGTCCATCATCAATCCATCTGATCGACCAGTACGGCCATCAGCGCTTTCTTGACATCATCCGGGACATTGAGCTTCGTGTCGAACTCGATGCCGCCGTCCTTGGGCTTGGCGCCCTCAATCTCCAGCATGTCCATGAGCCGGTGTCCCTGATACTCCGTCTTGCCAAAATCCGACTCCGCGAGCACCTTGCTGTAATCGACCGTGACCGTGTTGTGGCGGATGGAGATCGGCAGGTCCTCCGAGAGCTCCACATGGCCGACCATGCGCTCCGCCATGGCGAGCGAGACGCGCGAGAAGACCCACGACATCAGCCCGTGCTCGGGGATGTTGCGGCTGCGCACGCGGTACTTCATGTACGACGTGTCGCCATCGTGGACGAACTCCTGGATCTCACCCGACAGCTCGACCGGACCGACTTTCTTCGTCTCCGCGCGGATGTCGAGGCGCCCGTTGGCATGCGACGTCAAAGTAACGCCCGTGACCGAGCCGCCCTCCGGTATCTTCTTGGCAATGGCCTCGTTGATGACGGAGTCCGGCACGAACAGCTTGCCCTGGCTGATCTCGAGCAGCGATTCCTTGGACCAGGTCTGCTGCAGCACCTTGATGGCCGGGCCGTAGTCCTTGACGGATGCCTCGACCTTCGACCAGTCGATATTCTGGATCTTCTCCATCCAGTTGGCTGGGATATCAATCATGGAAAACACCTTCTATCCTGCAGGTATTCAGACTGCTGAAAACATACGATTCTAGAATACCACAAAAAGATGAAAAAATAAAATGACGGGCCCATCTTTTCCAAGATAGACCCGTCAATTTGGCTTTATCCTATCGATGCTGACCGTCCAGTCGTCCAGCCGCCATCAAGCGCGGCCCGTGCGGACGGCGAGCTCATGGAGCTTCGCTGCGTCGACCTTCTCGAGGTCGCCAGGGCGCATGCACCATCTCCAGTTGCCCTCTGACGTGCCCGGCGTGTTCATGCGCGCACTGCCGTCGAGCTGCAGGAGGTCCTGCATCGGGACGACGGCGAGGCGTGCATTCGAGGCATAGGCAAAGCCGACGAGGTGGCTGGCGATCTCCTCGGGCTTGCGCACATCCGCGCGCACGAGGTCCGCGATGGCCTTGCGCAGGGACGGCGTGATCTCGTCCTTGAGCCAGCCGACGAGCGTGTTGTTATCGTGCGTGCCCGTGTAGACGATGCTGTTCTCCGGCACGACGGTGCTCAGGCGGTGCTGGTGATTGAGATAGAGCGTGAACTCGAGCACCTTCATGCCCGGGAAGCCACAGTCGTCGCGAAGCTTCTCGACCTCCGGCGTGATGATGCCAAGGTCTTCCGCCACGATGGGCAGGTCGCCGAGCGTGCGGCGCACCTCATCGAAGAACGGCTTGCCCGGTCCCGGCAGCCAGCGGCCCTTGATGGCGTTCTTCGCCTTGCCATCGACCTCCCAATACGACTCGAAGCCGCGGAAGTGGTCGATGCGCACGATGTCCACCATCTCGTAGAGCTTCTGGAAGCGCTTCTTCCACCAGGCGTAGTTCTCGGCCTTCATGGCCTGCCAGTTGTACTGCGGATTGCCCCAGAGCTGTCCCGTCGCGCTGAAATAGTCAGGCGGTACGCCCGCAACCGTATGGGCCGTGCCATCCGCGTTGAGGTCGAAGAGCTGCTGGTTCGCCCAGACATCGGCGCTGTCCTGTGCGAGAAAGATCGGCATGTCGCCCATGATGCGGATGCCCTTCTCCTTCGCGTAGTCGTGCAGGCGCTGCCACTGGCGGTGGAAAAGGTACTGCATGAACTTCTGTAGCGCGATGTCCTCAGCCAGGCGCTTTTTGAGCGAGGCGAGAGCGGCAGGCTCGCGCTTCTTGATGTTCTCCGGCCAGTCCATCCAGCCCTTGTTGTCGAAGTCCCGCTTCGCCGCCTCGAACAGCGCGTAGTCGTCGAGCCAGTAGGCTTCCTTGCAGCAGAATGCCTCGTAGTCCGCCTGGGCCGCTGCATCGCGCTGGAATGCCTCATGTGCCTTGCGCAGGCACTTGTTCTTGAAGGTGCGCGCCGGCTCGAAGTCGGCCGACGAGTCGAAGTCCGCGTAAGTGACCTTGGCCTCCTGCTTGCTGAGCCAGCCCTTCTCGACGAGCTCGTCGATGTCGATGAGCAGCGGGTTGCCCGCAAAGGCCGACGGGGACTGGTACGGCGAATAGCTGAAGCCGACCGGGCCGAGCGGCAGGATCTGCCAGACGTGCTGGCCCGCTTCTTCGAGGAAGTCGACGAAGCGGTATGCCTCCTTGCCGAAGTCGCCGACACCGTATTTCGACGGCAGCGACGTCGGGTGCAGCAGGACGCCAGCCTCATGCTTGTAACGGTGCTCAGGCGGGATGTTCTGCAGGAGGAAGCCCTTGAGCGGCAGCAATGTGACCGTCAGCTGGCCGTTCTCGACCGTGAAGCGCGTCTCGGGATGGAAGGCATCGGCAAAGACGCCGTCCGCGAAGTCGCCAACCTGCAGCGTGACGGTCTTCTTCTCCTTGAGGCTCCGGTTGAAGAGCGAGATGAAGCACTCGTCCTTCGCGGGCTCGCCGAAGACATCGCGGCCGCCGCGCACGAGGCGCGCGAAGGCCATGACGTCGCCCTCGGCGTAGAGCGGCAGGAGCTCGCCTGTCTGCAGGGCCATGTGCTCATTGCGCACGCGGATCATGCGCTCGTAACGGCTCCTGACGTACGTGTCGCCGTGCTCCCAGTCGTAGGGGCGGCGGTTGTACGGGTCCTTGAAGCCCTGCATCGCGATCTCATCGCCGTAGTAGACGCACGGCACGCCCGGGTACGTCATCTGCCAGAGCGCCGCCATGAAGAGGCGCGCCATGCCGAGATTGTACTGGTCGTCCGACAGGCGTGCGCGCGACTGCTCGATGGCCGGCATGCCGTCGTAGAACGGCTCCTCGCCGAGCACCGTGATGGCGCGCTCCACATCGTGACTGCCGATGAGGTTCATCATCGCGTAGAAATTCTCACGCGGGTAATTCTCGCGCAGGCTCTCGAAGCGGCGCAGGCTCATCCTGGCATCCGTGCGGCCGAGCAGGAAGTCAAAGAGGATCTGACGGAACGGGTAGTTCATGGCCGAGTCCATCTCCTGGCCGCAGAGGTACTCGCGCGGCACACCGTAGGCGACCTTGTGAGACGCATCCTCCCAGACCTCGCCAATCATGACAGCATCGGGATCCGTCTTCTTGAGCTCCGCGAAGAAGGCCTGCGAGAAGGCTGCCGGCAGCTCGTCGATGACGTCGAGGCGCCAGCCCGCGATGCCCTCCTTCATCCAGTGGTGCATGACGCTGTCCTTATCGTAGATGATGAAGTCCATGTAGGATGGCGTCGTCTCCTTGACGTCCGGCAGCGTGGAGAAATTCCACCAGCTCTCGTACTCGTACGGGAAGTTGCGGAAGTTGTACCACTCGTAATACGGGGAATCCGGCGACTGGAACGCGCCGATCGTGTTGTACTGGCCCTCGCGGTTGAAGTAGCGGCTGTTGCTGCCCGTGTGGCTGAAGACACCGTCGAGGATGATGCGGATGCCCTTCGCCTTCGCCGTGTCGACGAGATGGCGGAAGTCCTCGTTCGAGCCGAGGATCGGGTCGATCTTATGGTAATCGCCTGTGTCGTAGTGATGGTTGCTCTCCGACTCAAAGACCGGGTTCAGGTAGATGACTGAGATGCCGAGGTCCTTGAGGTAGTCGAGCTTCTTCTCGATGCCCTTAAGGTTGCCGCCGAAGAAATCGTAGGCGACGATTTCCTTCGTGTCGGGGTCCTTGTAGTAGCACGGATCATCCTGCCAGCAGGCATGGAAGACCGCGCCCTTCTTCTCGATGATGGTGTTTCCCTCGCGCGAGAAGCGGTCCGGGAAGATCTGGTACATGACGGCGTGCTTGAACCAGTCCGGCGTCTTGGCGCCCTTGTTGAACACCGTGATCTGGAACGAAGGCGGCACATGGTCGTAGAGCGTGCCCATGCCGCCGAGCTGTTCCGGATTGTTGCCGTAGTACCAGGTGCCATCCTCCATCGAGATGATGAAGTAATACCAGACGAGGCCTCCCTTTTCTGGCAGCGGCAGCCAGCCGCTGTAGAGATGTTCCTCCTGGAATGGGTCATCCTTCGTCTCCAGAGGGATGAGATACTCACCCGTCTGGTCCTGCCAGCAGCGCAGGATGACCTGACGGATTCCCTCTTTCGTGCGCAGGCGCAGACTCATCCTGACTTTCGATCCCGCTTCTGCCGCCCCGACGGGCGATCGGTAGTTGATATCCTGAGAGTCATGCCAGACTTGATCCTGTGTCAGCATGAATACTCCTCCTTCCAAAAGAAAGGCGGCATCATCTGCCGCCCTCCTTCTCACTTGCTCATTCTGTATTTTTTTATGCTTCCGATGCACCCGAGCCCGTCAGCTTCTCGTAGAGTGCCTTGTACTCGCGAGCCGATTCCTTCCAGCTGTAATCCGAGTTCATGGCATTCTCCACGATCTGCTTCCATTCCTCGTAGTTCTCATAGGCGCTCAGTGCGCGCTTGAGCGCGTACATCATCTCATGCGCATTGTAGTCGGCAAAGCGGAAGCCGTTGCCCTTCTTCGTGTACTTGTCGTACGGGATGATCGTGTCCTTGAGACCGCCCGTCTCGCGCACGACCGGCACGGAGCCGTAGCGCAGCGCGATGAGCTGGCCGATGCCACACGGCTCGTAGTTCGACGGCATCAGGAAGATATCCGAAGCCGCGTAGATGCGCTGTGCGAGCTGGTTCGAGAAGTAGATGTTGGCCGACACCTTCTTCGGGAAGCGCCAAGCCAGACCCTTGAACCAGTCCTCATACTCCTTGTCGCCCGTGCCGAGCAGGACGAACTGGATATCCTCATGCTGCAGGATCTCGTCCATCATGCGCACGACGAGGTCAAGACCTTTCGCCGCGACGAGGCGCGTGACCATGGCGACCATCGGCGTGCGACGGCTGATTGGCAGACCGAGGTCCTTCTGCAAGAGGACCTTGTTATCCGCCTTGCGGTCGAGCGTCGTGACATCGTAGCCCTCGTAGAGGTTCTTGTCCGTGCTCGGATTGTAGACGTCGTAGTCGATGCCGTTGACGATGCCGAACAGCGTGTCCTGACGGCTGCGCAGCAGGCCGTCGAGATGCTCGCCGAAGTACTCGTACTGGATCTCCTTGGCATACGTCTTGCTGACCGTCGAGATGTAGTCAGCGTAAATCAGACCGCCCTTCATGAAGTTGACGGCATCGTAGAACTCGAGGTCGCCGTTGTTGAAGTACTTCCAGTCGAGGCCGAGCACATCGCTCATGACATCCTTCGGGAAGACGCCCTGGTACTTGAGATTGTGGATGGTGTAGAGCGTGCGGATCTTCTCGTAGCGCTCATCACCCTGATGCTCGAGCTTCAGCAGCACATTGACGAGGCCCGAATGCCAATCATTCGTGTGGATGACATCTGGCCAGAAGTCCATGGCCGGCAGCAGGTTGAGCACGGCGCGGCAGAAGAACGAGAAGCGCTCTGCATCATCGCCGTAGCCGTAAAAGCCTTCGCGACGGAAGTACTCCTCGTTGTCGACGAAGTAGTAGGTGACGCCGTCGTGCTCGATCTTGTCGAGGCCGACGTATTTAGAACGCCAGGAAACCGGGATCTCGCCGTCGTAGATGTGCTCCATCGCATTGCGGAACTTCTCCGGGATCTTGCCGAATTTCGGCATGATGACGCGGACATCGACGCCCTCTGCCTTGAGTGCCTTCGGCAGTGAGCCCGCCACATCGGCAAGACCGCCCGTCTTGGCAAAAGGAACAGCCTCAGAAGCAACATATAGAACTTTCATTCATGAATCCCCCTCATAGTGGATATTGCAGTATCAGTAACAAGAATAACATCAAGAATAGAATCAGGATTCAGCAGCTGCAGCTTTTGCCGTCTTGCTGGCTGTCTTCTTCGTTGTCTTGCGCGTCGTCTTCTTGGCTGTCGTCTTGGCCGCAGAGCGGCGGCGCGTCGTCTTCTTCGGCGCTTTCTCAGCCTTGGCGGCCTTCTCAGCCTCTCTCTTGGCCTTGGCCGCAGCCTTCTCTTCCTCCGTCATGCGGGGACGGCCGCGGCGCTTCGGCTTCTCTTCCGGAGCTTCTGCAGACGTCTCTGCCTTTTTGGCAGCCGTGCGCTTGCGCACCGTCTTCTTTGGCTTTGCTTCGGCGGCTTCTGCCTTGTCGGCAGAACTTTTTTCTTCATGGCCTCTGACTTCGAGCTCCGCCGGAGCCTCGTCAAAAGAATTCCGGCCAGCGGCCAGCTGTCCCTTGTGGCGCAGATAGATAGTTGCCATCGGCGGAATCGTCAGCACGATGGACTGATCGCGGTCATGCCACTTGACATCCTCCGTCTTGATCTCGCCCTCGTTCTTGACGCCGCTGCCGCCGAAGGCCTCGTCGTCCGAGTTGAATACCTCGATATAGCTACCCTTCTCCGGCACGCCGATGCGGTAGCCATGGCGGACCTCCGGCGTGAAGTTGCAGACGGCGACGAGGTAGTCGGACGGGTCCTCCGCCTTGCGGATGAAGGAGACGATGCTGTTCTCGTTGTCATTGCAGTCGATCCACTGGAAGCCATTCCAGTCGAAGTCGACCTGCCAGAGTGCCTTGTGGTCGCAGTAGAATTTATTGAGTGCGCGGCTGTACTCGAGCATCTTCTTGTGCATCGGGTACTGCTGCGGCAGATGCCAGTCGAGGCTGTCATCGTAATTCCACTCGATGAACTGGCCGAACTCGCCGCCCATGAACAGCAGCTTCTTGCCCGGATGTGCGATCCAGTACGCGAAGAACGTGCGCAGGCCGGCGAACTTCTGCCAGTAGTCGCCCGGCATCTTGCTGATCAGCGAGCACTTGCCGTGCACGACCTCGTCGTGCGAGAGCGGCAGCACAAAGTTCTCGCTGAAGGCGTACATGAAGGAGAATGTGACCTTGTCGTGATTCCACTTGCGGTAGATCGGGTCAAGCGACATGTACTTGAGCATATCGTTCATCCAGCCCATGTTCCACTTGTAGTTGAAGCCCATGCCGCCCATGTAGACCGGCTTCGAGATCAGCGGCCAAGCCGTCGATTCCTCAGCGATCATCAGGGCCTGCGGATGATACTTGAAGATGCTCTCGTTGAGCTTCTTGAGGAAGTCCATGGCCTCGAGGTTGCCCGTGTCGCCGTACTTGTTCGGCGTCCACTCGCCATCCTTGCGGCCGTAGTTGAGGTAGAGCATGTTCGCGACTGCGTCGATGCGCAGGCCGTCGATGTGGAACTCCTCGAACCAGAACATCGCGTTTGAGATCAGGAAGCTCTGGACCTCCGTGCGGCCGTAGTCGAAGTTCGTCGTGCCCCACTCCCAGTTCTCGGCGAGCTGCTCGTTGTCGGACTCGTAGAGCGTCTGGCCATCGAAGTGGCGCAGGCCCTGCTCATCCTTGCAGAAGTGGCCCGGGACCCAGTCCATGATGATGGCGATGCCATTCTCATGGGCTTTGTCGACGAGATAGCGGAAGTCATCCGGCGTGCCGAAGCGGCTCGTCACGGCGTAATAGCCCGTGATCTGGTAGCCCCACGAACCATCGAATGGATGCTCGCAGAGCGGCATGAACTCGATGTGCGTGTAGTTCATCTTCTTGACGTAGTCGATGAGCTGGTCTGCGAGGTCGCGGTAAGAAAGGTACTCGCCGTCCTTCGTGCGGCGCCAGGAGCCCGCATGGACTTCATACGTCAGCATCGGGCGCTCGTAGGACGACTCCTTCTTCTTCTGCTCAAACCAGTCGCCATCCTTCCACTCGTACTTCGAGAGGTCGTAGACGCGCGAAGCCGTGTTCGGCTTCTTCTCGGCATAGAATCCGTACGGGTCGGCCTTCATGATGCGCGGGCCGCCCCACTGCGGCTCGATCGCATACTTGTAGACAGCCCCCTCTTCAACCCCAGGGATGAATACTTCCCAGATCTCGCCATCGCGGCCGCGCGTCATCGGATTCACGCGCGTATCCCACTCATTGAAGTTGCCGACGACGCTGATGGATTTCGCATGTGGTGCCCAGACGGCAAAGCGCACGCCCTTCTTGCCATCGCGCTCGACAAAATGAGCACCGAGCATCTCGTATGCATGATAGTTCGTCCCCTGATGGAAGAGGTAGAGGTCGAACTCGCTTAATTCTGATGTTTTCACAATAATCCCCCTCTGTGTATCCCCTTGGAACCAGGCAGGGGCAGTGCCCCTGCGGTTCACAGCTTACGGGATCATGACTGGCTTGACCTGCCAGATCTCATTTGCGTATTCATCAATCGTGCGGTCGGACGAGAAGACGCCCGAGTTCGCAATGTTGACAGCCGAGGCTTTCAGCCACTGGAAGCGCTTCTGATAGCGCTTCATGATCTCGACGTGCGCATCCGCATAGGCATTGAAATCCTTGAGGATGAAGAACTCGTCGTTCGCGCGGATCAGGTAATCCGACAGCGACTGGAAGTTGCCGTACGTGCCGTCCGTCAGCTGGTCGACGACGAGGCGCACGTTCTCATTCGTGTTGTACTCATCCCAGGCCGAGTACGTGCCCGTCGCATAGTAGTTGAGGACTTCTTCCGCTTTGAGGCCGAAGATGACGCAGTTCTCGTCGCCGCCGACCGCATCGCGGATCTCGACATTCGCGCCGTCGAGCGTACCGAGCGTGATTGCGCCGTTCATCATGAACTTCATGTTGCCCGTGCCCGAAGCTTCCTTCGATGCCGTGGAGATCTGCTCGCTGACATCGGCTGCCGGATAGACGATCTCGCCGATCGAGACGCCGAAGTTCTCGATGAAGACGACCTTGATCTTGCCCTTGATGCTCGCATCGTTGTTGACCTTATCCGCGACTGCATTGATGAGGCGGATGGTCTCCTTGGCGATGTAGTATCCCGGGGCGGCCTTACCGCCGAAGAAGTACGTCGTCGGCAGCATGTCGAAATTCGGGTCAGTCTTGAGCTTATGATACTGGTACATGATATGCAGGATATTCATGAGCTGGCGCTTGTACGAGTGGATGCGCTTGACCTGGATATCGAAGATGCTGTCCGGATCGACATCGATGCCGTTGTGCTCCTTGACGTACTTCGCCAGAGCTTCCTTGCGCAGGTGCTTGATGGCGCCGAGCTTCTCGAGGAACGGCTTGTCCTCGACGTAATCATTGAGCAGGTCGAGCTGCTCCGGATGGCGGTGCCAGCGGCGGCTGCCGATGGTCGCATCGATGAGGTCCGAGAGCTCCGGGTTCGCGCCCATGAGCCAGCGGCGGTGCGTGATGCCGTTCGTCTTGTTGTTGAACATGCGCGGATTGTACTCGTAGAATTCGTGCAGCGTCGTGGATTTCAGGATATCCGTATGGATCTTCGCGACACCGTTGACGCTGTGCGAGCCGACGATTGCCAAGCGTGCCATGTGGACCATGCCGTCCTGGATGATCGAGAGCTCGTGGACCTTCTGCTCGTTGTTCGGATAGCGGTCGCGCACATCGATGAGCCAGCGGCGGTTGATCTCGTCGATGATCATGTAGATGCGCGGCAGCAGCGGCTTGAACATGTCGATTGGCCATTTCTCGAGTGCCTCTGGCATGATCGTGTGGTTCGTATAGGCAATCGTGTTCTTCGTGATGGCCCATGCTTCATTCCACTCGAGGCCTTCCTCATCGACGAGGATGCGCATGAGCTCGGCGACGCAGAGTGCCGGATGCGTATCGTTGATGTGGATGGCGATCTTCTGGGCGAAGTCGTGGATGTCCATGCCAACCTTCTTGTAGTGGCGCACGATGCTCTGGACACCGGCGGAGACGAAGAAGTACTCCTGTATGAGGCGCAGGCGGCGGCCATCGTACGTGCTGTCATCCGGATAGAGGTAGCGCGTGATGCTCTCGACAAAGTTGCGGTAGTCGTTCTTCTGGCGCATCTGTTCCTGCGTCAGGCGGCCGTAATCCGAAAAATCGCGGTTGACCTCTGCGTTCCAGAGGCGCAGCGTGTTGACCGTGTTGTTGTGGTAGCCGACGATCGGCACGTCGTAAGGCACTGCCATGACCGTCATCGGATTCTCGTAGACGAGTTTGAGGCTGCCGTCCGGCATCTTCTTCATGTAGGCATTGCCGTTGAACTTGACGTCGATGGCCTTATCCGGCTTGCGGTACTCCCAGGCAAAGCCGTTCTTGAGCCAGTTGTCCGGGATCTCGACCTGGTTGCCCTCGATGATCTTCTGCTCGAACAGGCCGTACTGGTAGCGGATGCTGCAGCCGTGACCCGGCAGGCGGTGTGCTGCCATCGAGTCGATGAAGCAGGCAGCGAGTCGGCCGAGGCCGCCGTTGCCAAGACCTGCATCCGGCTCTTCCTCGAACGTCTTGACGAGGCTGAGGTCGAAGTCCTCGAGGACTTCCTTGACGGCCTCCTCGATGCCGAGATTGATGAGGTTCGACTTGAGCAGGCGGCCGAGCAGGAATTCGATCGAGAAATAATAGATCTGCTTTTCCTGACGCTCTGCATACGTCTTGTTCGTCTTGATCCAGTTGTCGGAGATGAACTGCTTCGCCGTCGCGGCTACCGTCTGGTAAACCTCATTCTTCGTGAGGTCCTTGATCTCGCGGCCATACATCATATGCGCCGTATTGACAAAACGGATTTTCAGATTTTCCTTGAGCTTATCGAACTCGCGGCTCTTCTGTTTCTGTTCCTTTGTTTCTCGTGCCAAAAAAAACACTCCCCTTGGCTTTGACTTACTTGTTTTCTATAGACTCACTTGTTCTATAAAAGAAAAGCCGTCGTAAATGAGGTGCCAGCCCATACCTGCTGACGCATTTCTATTTACAACGGCTTGTCCCAATCTTAGATCACCACATTTTTCGCAACGATCAGCGGATAGTTCTGCGCTCCCTTGAGCCATTTCTCCTTCGTGATCACTACGTTCTTATCACAGATGACATTCTCGAGCAGGGAATTCTCCTGCACATCGCATTTCTGCATGATGATGGAATTCTTGACCTTGACGCCTTTCTCGATGGTCACGCCGCGGAACAGGATGCTGTTCTCGACCTCACCACGGATGATGCAGCCATTGGCAATCAGCGAATTCTTGACGACGGCCGTGTCCTTGTACTGGACCGGGACCTCGTCCTTGACCTTCGTGTAGATGGAATTCTCGCCCATGAAGAGCTCTTCCCATACCGACGGTTCGAGGATATCCATGTTGGCCTTGTAGTACGAAGCCGTCGAATCGACATGCGCGACGTAGCCATCATGCTCATAGGCATAGATGTTGTACTCGTCTGCGCGGCGGATGATGCCGTCGAGCAACAGGTCCTGTCCGCCATGCTCATAGCTGTAGCGGATCATCTCGACGAAGATGCGCTTCTCCATGAGGAAGACGTCCATCGAGACCTTCGAGCCATCGTAGATGGCCGGCTTCTCGGCGATATCCTCGACGAGGCCGTTCTCAGCCGTCTCGATGACGGTGCTGCGGCCCGCAGCTTCCTGCGCAGCCGTGTAGTAGACCATCGTGATATCGGCATTCGTGTTCTGGTGGAAGCGCAGCAGCTCGTTGAAGTTGATGTTGTAGACGAAGCTGCCGCCTGCCAGCAGGACGTATTTCTGCGAGCTGTGCTCGAAGAAGTCGAGGTTGTAGTAGAAGTTCTTGAGATCGCCACGGCGTCTGGATTCCTCATCGTGCGGAGTCGGCAGGTAGAAGAGGCCGTCATGACGGCGGGCCAGATCCCAATCCTTACCGGAACGGAGATGATCCAGGACCGAACGCGGTTTGTCCGGCAGCATGATGCCGACATTCTGGATGCCCGAGTTCACCATGCTCGACAGAGCAAAGTCGATGAGGCGGTAGCGGCCGGCAAACGGCAGCGATTCGACGACACGACGGTCTGTCAGCTCTCGGATGAGACTGTTGTCTTCCTGAAGATTGATGATCCCCATTACTGTTTTCAATTTGATTCACTCCGATCTTCTGGTCTGTGTTCTGTTGTATCTACTAGTTGAGAGCTGATAATCTTAGCCGGCCTGCTTGCTGCCCGCCGCTGCTGCTACGACTGTCTCGCCATCTGCGATGACCGTGATGGCACCCTTCTCACCTGCTACTTTTGCTCCTTCGCTGATCTCGCAGTTCTGTGCGACAATCGCGTAGTCGACGACGGCATTCTCGCGCACGACCGTCGACGGCATGATGACCGAATTGCGGACCTTCGCGCCCTTGCCGATGCGGACGCCCGGGAAGATGACCGAGTTCTCGACATCGCCGAGGACCATCGAGCCTTCGCTGATCATCGAGTTGCGGACCGTGGCGTCAGGACCTACATAGTGCGGCGGCATCGAAGGATTCGAGGAGTAGATCTTCCAGTCGCCATTGAGCTCAAACGGCGGCTGATCCTGCAGCAGGTCCATGTTGGCCTGCCAGAGGCTCTCGATCGTTCCGACATCCTTCCAGTAGCCATCGAAAGCGTACGAATAGAGGCGCGCCTTGTCGGCGAGCATCTTCGGGATGATGTTCTTGCCGAAGTCATGGCTCGATGTCTCGTCCTTGGCATCCTCCTCGAGATACTTCTTGAGGAAGTCCTTATTGAAGATGTAGATACCCATCGAAGCGAGGTTGCTCTTCGGCTTAGCCGGCTTCTCCTCGAATGCCTCGATGCGGCCCGTCTTGTCCGTGTTCATGATGCCGAAGCGCGGAGCCTCTTCCCATGGTACTTCGATGACGCCGATCGTAGCCTCTGCCTTATTGGCCTTGTGCGCATCGAGCATCCAGGAGTAATCCATCGTGTAGATGTGGTCACCCGAGAGGATCAGGACATATTCCGGATCGGCGAGGTCGATGAAATTCAGGTTCTGGTAGATGGCATCTGCGGTGCCGCGATACCAGTCTGCACCCTTTTCACGTGCATACGGCGGCAGGATGAATACGCCGCCTTCTTTCTTGTCGAGATCCCAGGCGCTGCCCGAAGCCAGGTAGTTGTGGAGTTCGAGCGGGCGGTACTGCGTCAGCACGCCGACCTTGTCGATGCCGGAGTTAGCGCAGTTACTGAGCGGAAAGTCAATGATGCGGTACTTCCCGCCGAACGGGACGGCCGGCTTCGCGATCTTCTTCGTCAAAGCGCCGAGGCGGCTTCCCTGTCCGCCAGCCAGTATCATTGCTAAGCATTCTGTCTTTCTCATACAAAATCCCCCTTGGATATCCTCAGCAAGGACGGTCTCCCCTTACATCAATTGCCGTCTTGCCAATCATGCAACGTCAAAACATGGTACTCTGTCAGTATACATCTTTTATCAATGATTGCAATATCATTTTATTTATTGATGAAATGCGTAACATTCATGGAACTAATCGACTTCACCTTGCCTTCCCTGAAAAACCATGCGAAAACCGTAAGTTTTCCGTCAATTCAAATCCACACTACCTGAATGTTTCTGTCACCCTTCATTGGACCGAAAAATCAAGAAAACTATCTTTGTATATTATGTAGGTTCTATAGAAATGAAAAAAATCCTTCACGGAATCCGTAATTTTTCGCACTTTTTTAGAAAAAACATAAAAGACCTGCCAGGCCTCGTAGGTCGGCAGGTCATGGATTCTTTGAACGGATGGAATGGATGCAAGCATGTCAGTAGAGCGAGGATGCGCCACGGATGATGTCGGGCAGTATGTCGTAGAGGTTCTGCCCGGGGCAGGCCGTCGCGTTGAAATCGCGGTGGCCGAAGATTGTCGAGCTCGAGGGCGCAAAGCCGTAATTGCGGCAGAGCGCCGCGAGCAGGCGCTTCGCCGAGGCCACCTGCGCATCCTCCGGCACATAGTCCTCGAAGTTGCCGACGAGGTTGACGCCGACCGTGTGGTCGTTCTCTCCGTAGCAGTGTGCCCCGACCGTGTCCATCGGGCGCCCCTGCTCGATGGAACCGTCCTTGCGGATGACAAAATGGTAGCCGATGCCGGCCCAGCCGTTGGCCAGATGCCACTGGTGGATGGTCTCGGCCGACACATCGGCGTTCGTGTTGCCGACGTGATGCACGATAATTGCATCAGTCCTGCGCCGGTTCGTCAGGGAGCGGAAGGAGAGATGCGTCGGACGGATGGTGACTCCCGGCAGGACATCGCCGCCGTCCTGCCAGGCCGCCTCTGCGACCTGTTTCGCGGCCAGCTCTGGTGCCAGTGCCAGACCGATCCCCATGACCATCATATTCCGAAGAAAATCCCTGCGCTTCATTTTACTGCATGCCCCCTGTAATTTTATCATTTTACTGCAAACATCTGAAAATCATCAGGAAACAGGAACAAAAAAGAGCAGCATCGATGCTGCTCTTTTTTTGTTTTTATGTCCTCACGCCGTGACCGGACGGCACTGCCAGCTACCGTCGCCTGTGAGGTGGAGTTCTTCTTCGTGCTGGCTAAAGAGCGTCGAGCGGTGGCCAACGCTGATGATGCCGGTATGCGGCAGTTCCCTGCGCATGAGCTCGTACATCTCCTGCTCGCGCGGCTCGTCGAGGGCAGAGGTCGCCTCATCGAGGAAGACCCAGTCCGGCTTGACGAGAAGAACGCGGGCAAAGGCAAGGCGCTGCTGCTCACCGAGCGAGAGAATGCGGCTCCAGTCGTCAATGTCGTCGAGGCGCGGGATGAAGTCCGCAAGGCCGACCTTGCGCAGGACGTCCTTGAGGTTCTCCTCGGGCCCCGAGGCACTCAGCGGGTAGTAGAGCGCGCGGCGCAGGCTGCCGAGTGGCAGGTACGGGCGCTGCGGCAGGAAGAGGATGCGGCTCTTCTCCGGGATCTCGATCTCGCCGCTGCCGTACGGCCAGATGCCCGCTAAGGTGCGCAAGAGCGTGCTCTTGCCGCAGCCGGAAGCGCCCGTGATCAAGAGGCGCTCGCCTTCTTTGATGGTCAGGTTGCAGTCCGAGAGCAGCACGCGGCCGTCGGGCAGCTTGACATCGAAGTCGCGCACGACGAGCGCATCGTCGGCGGCCTTTTCGCGCACGACCTCGCTCTTGATGTCAGACGCACCCTCCATATGGGCCGTGAAGCCCGAGAGACGGCGGATAACGGCGGCGAGCTGTGCGATCGTGTCGTAGACCGAGACGAAGTACGACAGCGCATCCTGTACGCGGCCGAAGGCCGACGACGTCTGCATGAGGCCGCCGAGCGTCATGGCACCGGCGAAGTACTGCGGCGCCGCCATGACGAGCGGCACGATGATGGCCAACTGGCCGTAGCCATTGACGTAGAAGTTCAGGATCTTCGTCCGGCGCATGAGCTGCCAGTAGTTCTTGATGACCTTCGCGAAGCGCTCGGCAAAGCCGACGGACTCCGGCTGCTCGCCGCGGTAGAAAGCGATGCTCTCACTGTTCTCGCGCACACGCATCATGTTGAAACGGAAGTCGGCTTCGTAGCGCTGTTGGTCGAAGTTAAGCCCGATGAGCTTGCGGCCGACGAAGTGGACGCCGATCGTGCCGAGCACCGAGTAGAGCAGCGAGAACCAGAACATGTAGCCGTAGATGACGAACTCGTGGCCGCCGATTGGCACGGTGAAGGCACCCGAGAGATTCCAGAGCACGACGCCGAAAGCGCCGAGCGTCGTGAGCTGCTTGAGGATGCCGATGAGCAGCTGCAGCGTCAGCGAGACGAACTGGTTGATGTCCTCGCTGATTCGCTGGTCCGGGTTATCCGTGTCGCTGCGCAGGACCTGCAGGCGGTAGTAGACCTGGTCCTTCATCCAGCCGTCGAGATAGCGGTTCGTCATCCAGGTCCGCCATTTGATCTGGAGCATCTGGCGCAGGTAAATCGCGTAGACCGCGAGGATGATGTAGAGGAAGGCCAGTCCAGTGAACTCGCCGATGAGCGGCCAGAACGACTCGGCCTGATACTGCTGCAGGGCATTGTAGAAGACGTTGTACCAGCTGTTGAGGCGGACGAGCAGGTAGACCGACGCGAAGTTCAGACCGATGACGAAGGCCAAGAGCCCCCTCGCCTTCCACTTCTCTTCTGAATTCCAGTATCCGCGGAACAGATGCCAGAAATTTTTCCAAAACTTTTGTTTCAAACTATCACATCCTTAAAATGACCTCAATGTCCTCAGTATAGCGCGTTCCCCCGTCCCCTGCAAGACTGCGCCATTGTCTTTCCAGCACGCATTTGCTAGAATAGCATTATATATGAGATAGTATAAGATCAAAACATGAATTTCCGGAGGTGGGAACATGCTCATCTACATAGGGGCGGCCGTCGCAGTCGTGCTGCTCGCCCTGCTCTACCACTACATCCCAAGCCGCAAGGTCTTCTTCGCCTTCTTCCTCGTGCTCTGCGCGGCCAGCGCCATCGTCTTCTTCCTCTGGCCCGCACCGCACCGCAATAGCGATGCGGTCGTCAGCCAGGAAGTCCGCGAAGAACGCCAGCAGCAGCAGCAGGTCTTCGCCGTCTGGTATACAGATTACCAGAAAGACCTCGAGGACCTCGACCGCAACTGGCAGCGCTACCATAAGATTCTCGCGGATTTCAAGGCCGACATCATCAGCATCCAGACGGCCTACCTGCGCCTCGCGCAGCTCGAGAAGGACAGTCAGGCGCTCGACACGCGCATCGCGGGACGCACGCCGCCGCTCGCGCTCAACGACTTCTGCTACGACCAGTCCATCGAGCTCGTGCGCAAGGCACATGCCTACGCTGATGCACAGCACCGCGCGATTGCCCTGACGCGCGCGGCAGCCGACCCGGCCAACCTCAGCACCGATGACCAGGAAGAGCAGAGCCACATGCTGCAGGCCGTCATGATTCGCGAATCGCCGCCCGCGCTCTTCATCGCCGATGAGATTGCGGCCATCCGCGACTACCTCGCCATCCCCGAAGAGGATACGGATGACGACGGCACCGGACAGGCTGACACATCAGCATCACAATGACGATAAACAAGAAGACCTCAGATCCATAGATCTGAGGTCTTCTTGCATCAGCGGATGCTCACGACACGAAATACCTGCTTGTCGCCGCAATGATGCGCCTTGGCATATTCGAAAGCACGCCCATCGTCGAGGAAAGCAACCTGCTCGACCTCGAGGATTGGCATCGTGCCGTGCTCGATCTGCAGCAGTTCCTCCTCCTCGGGCGTCGGCAGCAGGGCGCGGATGAAGCGATGCGCCGACTGGATCTTGAAGTGGAGCTGCTCTTCGATGTAGCGGTAGATCGACTTCTCAAGCACCTCGCGCTTGATGCCCGGGATCAGCTCAATCGGCATGTTCGTGTACTCGATGACGACCGGGCTGCCGTCCACCTGGCGCAGGCGCACGATGTCATAGACGAAATCATCCGTCGTGATGTTGAGCTTCTCCGCGACCTCCGCCGTCGGGTGGATGATGTCGAAGCGCACGACCTTCGTCGAGACCTTATGCCCCTCGAACACCTTCGAGAAGCCCGAAAACTGATTGGCCATGCTGATGTCGTGGACGTCCTCGTTCGCGAGGCTCTTGACGAAGGTACCCGAGCCGCGCCGCTTGACGACGAGGCCTTCCTTGACGAGCTGGTCGACAGCCTTCTTGATCGTGATGCGGCTGACACCATACTGCTCGCACATCTCGCGCTCCAGAGCCAGCTGCTCCCCCGGCTTATAAACGCCCGCCTGTATCTGGCTGCGCAATTCATTCGCTATTTCCTGATATTTGACCATAAGACAACATCCCCTTCACATTCAGATCTTGCTGAGGACCAGGCGTGCCTTGCCCATCAGTGTGTAGGCGCCAAGGCCTGCCGGCAGGAAGGAAGTCTCGCCCTTCTGGAAGGTCAGCTCGCTGTCGGCCGTGCGCAGGATCACGCTGCCATCGAGCACGGTGAAGCTCTGGAACGAATCCTCACCAGCCGTCAGATGGCTCGTGCCGTCGACATCGAGCTCGTAGACCGTGAAGTACTCGCAGGATGCGAGCAGGCGCGCGGCCGTGCCTTCGAAGATGTCGATCGTCGCCTCGAGATGCGGGCGTTCCTTGACCGGCTCGAGCTTCGTGACGTCGATGGCCTTCTTGACGTGGAGCTCGCGCGGCTTGCCGTCTTTGCCGACGCGGCCGTAATCGTAGACACGGTACGTCGTGTTGGAGTTCTGCTGGATCTCACAGATGATGATGCCCTTGCCGATGGCGTGCAGCGTGCCCGAGGCGATGAAGAAGACGTCGCCCTTGTGGACCGGCACCTGATTGCAGACCTCGAGCAAGGTGTTATCGGCGATGCGCTGTTCGAATTCTTCTTTCGAGATGGCGTGCTTGAAGCCGTAGATCAGCTTGGCGCCCGGCTCGCAGTCGACGATGTACCACATCTCCGTCTTGCCGTATTCGCCCTCGACGCGCATCGCATAGTCGTTGTCCGGATGGACCTGCACCGAGAGGTTGTCCTTGGCATCGATGAGCTTGATGAGCAGCGGGAAGTACGGGAACTTCTTCGCGTGCTCGCCGAGGACGACAGGGCCCGCCTCATCGAGGTAGGACTTGAGCGTGCGGCCTGCCTCCGGGCCGTTCTCGATGATGCTCATGCCATCCTTGTGGCAGGCGAGCTCCCACGACTCCGAGACCTTCTCGAGGTCCGTCTTCTTGCCGTAGTCCGTCTTGAGCTTCGTGCCGCCCCAGATGTAATCCTTGAGCGGTGCCTGTAATTTCATTGGATACAAATCCATCAGCCTCCTATGCTATTCGTCGAATCCATCTTGTTCTATTATACTGACTTGTCATATCTAAGTCAATAAAGAATATATCTTTTATGCGCTAAAATAAGCATTTTACGCAATTCCAGACAAAGCGCAATCAAAAAGAGCCATGGCTATGCCATAGCTCTTTTTCTGTACTTTTTCAGTTAGGATTACTCGTTGACAACCGTGCCGTCGACCGTAACCGTAGCAGCAGCACCTTCGTGCGCTGCGGGGGCGACAGTCTTGACCGTCACGTCGGGGATGACCGTCTGGGCATTGCTGTTCTGTGCAGCTTCATCCTGCTTGTTCTGGGCCTCGATGCTCGACTGCTGGGTCGGCTCAAAGCTCTTGACCGTATCCTTGACGAGTGCCTGTTTCTCCTCAGCACTTGCCTGGCTGTCCTCGATGGCCTCCGTGTAGCCCTTGACCTGTGCAGCCTTCTCCGCATCCGTCATCTTGCTGTCGCTGAGCTTCTCAGCCTGCTGCTTGACGGCTGCCGAGACATTGTCCTGATTGTCAGCCAGTGCCTTCGTCATGTCCTGCTTGCCCTGCTCGATGTTCTTCTTGATATCAACGGCAGGCTTCGGGTCCGGCGTGACAATCGGCTTATCCGGCTTGGTCGGCTCAGTCGGGGTAGTCGGCTGATCTGGCTTCGTCGGTTCAGTCGGCTCTGTCGGCTCAGTCGGGGTAGTCGGCTGGTCCGGCTTCGTCGGTTCAGTCGGCTCTGTCGGCTCAGTCGGGGTAGTCGGCTGGTCCGGCTTCGTCGGTTCAGTCGGCTTCGTCTCGATGGTCTTCATGCCCGGTGCAAATTCCGTATTCTTCGCATCGTACTTGACATCCTTGCCGACATTGACCGGCGCGCCATTGCCCTTGATGCTCGTATCCGTCATCTCAGACTGCTGACCCGTAGCAAAGAATACTTTCGCATTTGCGCTCTTTGCCGAGGACTGGCCATCGATCGTCACCGTATTGCCGACGACCAAGACGCCATCGTCGCCACTGATGTTCGAGTCCTTGATGTTGACGTCCATGCCATCCGTTGCCGTGTTGATATACGGGCCCTTATCCTCATCCGTATACGATGCGCGAGCATCGACGAGGATGCCACCGTCACTACCCGTAGCCGTCAGGTTGGAGTTCTCCATTGTGAGATTGCCCGAGCTCAGTTCAATGATACCTTGATTCGTAAGCTTCGTATCACGGACGCTCATCGTATTGTCCTTCGTAGCCTGCCACGTATCAGAAGAGCCATCGATTCTCTTATAGGTATTCAGCGCATTGATGTCAAGGTCTTTATCGTTCGTCGTGCTGAGGTCAGAGCCTTGGAGCGCGACCGTCTTGCCATAGGCCATGACATTACCCAATGCGGAGAGCTTCGTGTCCGTCATCGTGAGATTGCCCGTCTGATTGACAGCACCAATAGTAAAACCAACATTATCCTGATCGACCAGCGTCACATCTTTGGCTGCTGCGATGCGGATAACGCCATTCGAGCCATACGTTTTATCGGTCGGCGTACCAACCTCGATGTTTGCCTTGTCAAAGTTGACATTGGCACCGACAAAGGTTACATCCTCATTCGAATGGATTGTCGAATCGCTGATGGAGAGATTCGTCGCATCCGTGCCCTTGATGGTATTGCCTGCATCCGTGTAGCTGCTGCCTGCGACCATCTCGAGATCGCCCGCCGTCAGATTCGAACCATTCACATCGACCCTGCCGCCGATAATTGCCATGGCATCATCTGAAGTCATCGTCGTATCCTTGACCAAAATAGAATTGTCAGCCGTGCTCGTTGAATCATCAATAGTAGTAGACTGTTTGTTTGCCCCAAGGAAGATGCCCTCTCCCTCGGCCGATTTCACGTCCTTGACACCATCGAGTGCAATGCTAGCTCCATACACGCCGATATCAGCACCAGATTCTATGCTGCCGCCCGTTACTTTGACCGTGTTGAATGAATCTGTCGTTGTCTCATCGCCATAAGTTTTGAAGGCTTCAATATCGATATTGTTATCCTTCTCGTTTGTCTTGGCGAGTGCTTTCAGGTTCGTATTCTCCAGTTCAATCGAACCACCCCAAAGGGCGATACTCTCGTTCGATGTCAGGTCGGAATCCTTAATGTTCAGAGCTGCGCCATCCTTATTCTGCACGTTCGCTACGCTACCATTGATATCGTCGAGAACGATACTCTCGCCATTCAAGGCAGCAACTGTCATATGCGGCGCTACCTTACCCTGCTTGAATTCCGGCTTCAATTCCGTCAGAGTCAAATCAGAATCAGCGATGGACGTTTTGCCACCAATGACATGCATGAAATCCGCTGAAGCCTTCACATTGTCTAGGTTGAGCTGATTCCCCTGGCTGAAGTTCAGCTTGACAGTCTCATTACCATTCACCGCATAAGCATCGGCAGCTATGATATCCAACGCACTTCCCTCAGGCCCAGACTCGATATTCAGATTCGTTCCCTTCATGTTGATATCATTGCCCAAGATATAGGTATCCGTATCCTCATTGTTGATATTGAACTTAGCAGCGCCGATATCAACCGTGTTTCCTTGCGCTGTCGTTACAGAAGCAATATCTGATACATTATGATCGGACTGACCCAGTCTTGCTTTATTCGCTGCTGCAATGACCACGTTCGTCTTGTTTATATCGCTACCGTATGATGCATCACTGATCGTGACATTATCTGCAATCTGGACCTTGTTGCCGAGCAAGCCGAGGAAGGGGCCTACCTGGATGTTCGCACCGTTCTCGATGGTGATGCCCTTGCTGCCAGCTTTGCTTGTCAAATCAAGGTTCGTAAGGCCATCTTTGAGGGCACTTATCAGCTGGCCATCCTCCACATTCAGCGTCGACAGGATGAGGGAGCCTGCATCGATGCGCGCACCGCTGCCGACGAGGATGCCGTTCGGGTTGATCAGGTAGACGTTACCATTCTTTGCGTTCAGCGTGCCGAACAGCTGTGACATCTTGGAGCCAGGAGCGACGTGGTTGATGACATTGAGGTAATCCTGACCGAATTTGAAATTCAGAACCTCACCCTTGTCGATGTTGAATGTCTCCCAGTCAATCAGGGCATTGCTGTTGACGTTGATGGTGCCATTGGCAACCGTGCCATTATCGAGGATGCCCGTGACTTTGCCGTCCACGACATTGCCGCCTGTCGGCATGGCGAAGACGCTCTGCGAAAGGGCCAGACAGATGGCTGCGGTCAGGAAAGCTTTTCTCGATTTATGATTGAAACTCCACTTCATGTTGTTCACTCCCCCTTAGAACTGTTTCGTCAAGCTGACCTGCCATGGACGATGGGCATGGCTCTGGTAGCTGTCGAGGTCGTCGTAGATCTTGGCGTAGCTCAGCGTGCCGAACCAGCCGTTGTCCTTGTCGTAATAGTTGTAGCCGAGGCCGTAGCTGGCGAGGTTCTCGCTCGTGAGCTCGCCGTTGTAACTATTGTTGTTGACGAGGCGGCCGAAGTCGTTGAACAGCACGAAGCGCTGGTGCTTTGCGAATTCTGGCGTGTAGATCTCGAAGCTGCCGACGTAGCCCTTGTCGGCGCTCGCAACGCGCTCCTTGAAGCCGCGGATGCTCGTCATACCGCCCGCACCGATCTGCTCCGTCGTCACGACGTTGTCCTTCGTGTACTGGCCGTTCATGCGCAGGCCGAAGATCCAGTCGGACGGCACGCGGTACTGGTAGTTGAAGCTTGCCTTGATCAGGTTGAACTGCTTGTCGCTGCCGTAGCGGTATTCGTTGAACTTGTCCTGATTGCCGTTGATGTTGCCCGTGTAGCCGAGGCTCCAGGCGAGGAAGTCATGATTGCGGCGCAGGATGTCGACATACGATGCCGAAGCCGTCGTGACCTCGAAGTCCACGCCGTCGTGCAGCAGGTTCTGCCCCGCGTAGCGGTAGTCCTGTGCGTTGTTATAGTGCTTGTAGTCGAGGCCGACATCCATGAAGTTCTTGCGCGCCTGCGTGTACTTGAAGTTGTGCTGGTAGTGCGCACCGACCGTGTGGCCGCGGCCCGTCGCGCTGATGCCGAGGCCGCCGAAATTCGCGATCTGGCCGAGGTCGACATCCGAATAGCTGTAGGTGAAGTAGGCGCTGTCACCGTGCTGCGGCAGCAGGGCGCGGTAGACGACAGCAGCCTGCTTGACGTCGTCCCAATGGCCCGGCGACGTGACGTAAGCGACGCCGAGTGCATCGGCACGGCCCGTCAGGTTCGCATTCGTGTACGACGTGCTCATGCGCCAGTCGCCCGTGTAGTCATCGCCGGAGTTGTTGACGTTGACCGATACGTGCTCGGCCTTCTGCTCCTTGACGGACAGGAGCAGATGGTACGTGCCATCCGTCTGGCGCTGGAAATCCGCATCGAGCTTCGCAGCATTCGTGTCATTGACAAGCTGCAGTTCTCTGGATAATTCCGAGACATCGATCTGCGACTTGTTCAGGGACGGCACCATGCGGCGGATCATGCCCTCGCTCCAGTGCTGATTGCCCTCAATCGAGACCGAGGAGACATCCATGACAGGAGCTGCGCTGGCCGATGCCGAGAAGGCAGCGGATACCGACATCCCCAATCCCACAGCGACAGCCATCATGGCTTTTGTTCTTTGATTCATGCGAATCACCCTTTCTTTGGTTTTCCCCATAATAGTAATAGAACTCTACATTTTAAGCGACAACGACTTAATCTGCACTTACATTTTAATTAAGTGTTGCTAAAGAATATCATACTACAAATGGTTTTTACCCGCAAGACACTTATGCCACTTGTCCGTATTTTCGGAAAATAAGCATAACAAAAAGTCCCCGCAGGCGCCATTTCGATGAAAACGGTGCTTGCAGGGACTTTATTGCACTCAGCTCTGCTGCAGGATGGTGTAGTTCTCGGGATGCATGCCGGGCTTGACGGTGACTTTGATGTCGGTGCCGAACTCGGCGGCAAGGTTCATCATGAGCTGGTTGGCGCGCAGCTCTTCGGCGACGGTCTCGTGGACTTCGATCTCGTAGCCCTCGCGCGCGTGGGACTTGCGTTCCATGCGGCGGATGTCGCGGCTGATGCGGATGGCGACGGTCTCAGGCGACTCGATGCGGCCGCGGCCGTGGCAGATGGGGCACTCGCTGTAGACGATGCTGTCGATGTTCTGGCGCGTCTTCTTGCGCGTGATCTCGACGAGGCCGAGGCTCGTGATGTCGACGATGTTCGTCTTCGTGCGGTCGTGTTTGACCTGCTCGCGCATGTAGGTGAGCAGCTCTTCCTTCTGCAACTCCTTCTCCATGTCGATGAAGTCGACGATGATGATGCCGCCGATGTCGCGCAGCCGGATCTGCTTGAGGATCTCGGCGGCAGCCTCAAGGTTCGTCTGATAGACGGTGTCGCCGAGGTTCGTCTTGCCGACGTACTTGCCCGTGTTGACATCGATGACGGTCAGCGCCTCGGTCTTGTCGATGACGAGGAAGCCGCCCGACTTGAGCTCGACCTCGCGCGCACCGAGCTTCTCGATCTCCTCTTCGATGTGGTACGCCTTGAAGATCGGCGTCTTTGCCTCATAGAAGCGGATGCGGTCGACGAGCTCCGGCGAGTTGGCCTCGACGAGGCTGCGCACGCGCTGGTACGCCTCCTCGTTGTCGATGACGAGCTCGTCGATGTCCGCCGTGAAGCGGTCGCGCACGAGGCGGATGAGGAGGTCCGCATCGCGATAGAGCAGTGTTGAGCCCTTCGCCTTGAGCTTGTAGCGCGCGAGGATGGACTCCCAGAGCCGCACGAGGTAGCGCACGTCCGCGGCGAGGCTCTGCTCGCTCTGGCCTGCGGCGACCGTGCGGATGATGAGCCCCATGCCCTTCGGGCAGATGCGCTCGGCAATCGCGTGCAAACGCGCGCGCTCCGCCTCATCCTCGATGCGGCGCGACATGCCGATGTAGGCGGCCGTCGGCATCAGGACAACATTGCGCCCCGGCAGGGAGATGTGCATCGTCGCGCGCGGCCCTTTCGTGCCAATCGCGTCCTTGACAATCTGGATAGGCAGGCTCTGCCCGATGTGGATGCGCGCGTTCTGCGGCATGGACGCGATGGTCTCATGCGGCAGGCCGTCGCCGATGTACAGGAAGGCATTCTTGCCGGTGCCGATGTCGACAAAGGCGGCCTGCATGCCCGGCAGGACATTCTGCACGCGCCCCTTGTAGATGTTGCCGACGAGATGCGAATGCGAGGAACGCTCCATCTCCACCGCCTGCAGCTCGCCGTCTTCGAGCAGGGCCATGCAGGTCTCCTCCGGCACCATGTTCACGATGATCGATTTCATGACGTCACCTCACTCCAATCCCAATCATAGATGTGAATTCTCTTCTTGTCAGACTAAGTCGATAAGCTTCTTGCCATTGCCGAAGATGCCCTGGCGCTCAATGAGGGCCTCAGCCGGGTTCACGGCGAGGCCGAAGTCCTTGGCAATCAGCGCGAGGACTTCGAGCGGCTTGACGCTGCCCGACTGCGTGATGACGATGTCCATCGTCAGTTGGAGCTCGCCGTCCGCTACGGCAAAGGCGACGGGCTTCTTCATGTACTGCTTCGTCTCGATGTCGCGCGTCTTCTTGGGCGTCACGCGGTGCCAGACGGCCTCGCCCGCCTTGTTGTAGGCCTCGATGCTCGCCTGCGCCGCGGCCTCCGTGCCCGCAAACGGCACGCGCAGCTTGTAGATGGCCTCGTCGGCCTCCGACATCAGGGCCTTGTGCTTGCCCTTGATCTCGCGGAGCTTCAGGAGCT
>ERZ791902.398-NODE-398-length-33546-cov-85.002210_pt1 | contig 33546 bp, 26 predicted proteins | sample MGYA00510149_ERZ791902 | MGnify/ENA primary metagenome ERZ791902 (study PRJEB30046, sample SAMN00792060) | human gut metagenome | study: EMG produced TPA metagenomics assembly of the A metagenome-wide association study of gut microbiota in type 2...
TGTTTACGTTCCAACCTCTCTTATTCTCCTTTGGCTGCTTTAGAGCTTTATGTTATCAGTTGTAAAGCTCAGAGTTATGATTTTACTTGCCTAAGGCACATTTGTGCCCTCAGCCAGGGCACAAATGTGCCATAGTAAGTTAAAACGCTATCTCTGAGTTCCAGCATTCTATCTCTGAGCTTTACCCCTCTCTGTCTGAGCCTTTTTCTATGAATTATAAATAACTTAAAAATAAAAGAAAGTATGAAGAATATTCCACATTGTGTAGTTTGCCCTATGGCATCCTGCACACGTAGCAACACTTGCGCCCGTTATGCGCAGTATGTCAAGGCACTTGCCAATGCCGACACCTTTGAGGTGCTCAATGTGAAGCATCTGGTGAGTGAAGGTGAGAAGTGTCCCTATCATCTTGTAGCAGAAAAGCAAGTATGGGCGAGGGGATTCCTGCGCATCTACAATACCATCCCATCGGGCAGAACCCGTTATTTCTATTCCCATACGCCTTATACCCGTCGCAGGTTTTATAAGGCAAGGAGTGGCGAGATTGACATTCCTCCTTACATACAGGAACGCCTTCTCTCCATCTTTCGGGAGCATGGTGCTGATATGAGCATCGGCTTCGACCGTTATGAAGAGAAGGAGGTTCTGGTGGAAAAATAAGAATCCCATGGATGTTCAGTTCAAAGGCAGCCTTGATATAAATGTAGAAGTACACAAAAAAAGTCCCCGATGCATCACGCACCAGGGACTTCAAAATTTTAATTTTAATCTATGAAGTACAATCCGTGTTAGAACACGGCTGTTTGTAAATTCGATTTTATTCAGGCAGGCATTTAACTTGCCGTATGTTTTTTCACCAGCAGTTTTTACTCCACTGGTATATTGTCGCATGAGTGAAGGATTAATGCCAGCACGTCGAGCGATATCTGTGGCGTTGAGAAATGAAAATAGAACTTTATTTCTCCGAGTACGACTATAATCAGTTCTTTGGTTGATGATGTTGTATGTTCATTTACCTTACTTTATGATGAAAACTACCTCCCTCATTGGATTTTACCAAAGGGGGAGGTTAGTTCTTTAGATGATTTTGTATTTTATGATTTCTGTATGATATGTTTTACAGGGCTTCGTCTTCATCGTCCCAATCAGAACTTGAGCTTCCAAAGCCGCTATTATCGATTCCTATTGTTACATCATCGTTGCTTGGTGTATCCTTTGGACCGACGGCTGCACCGCTCTGCGGCGCAGGAGTCATCAGTTCCTCCAAGTCAACAAAAACAACCCTTGTTGTTGGTTTTATATATTTCTTTTGTATCATTAATTCTGCGTTTATCTATTACTTGATTACTTTTTTACCATTCACGATATAGATGCCTTTTGGCAGATGGTTCCATGCAGCCTCTGAGTCGCCTACTTTCTGTCCGTTGAGCGAATAGATGCCATTGGCGAATTTTTCGGCAGGAGTGATGCCTTCATCATTGTTCATGATATCCTCTATGCTTGTCGGCTCGTTGATGCCGTCGATGAAGAGGGCAAACTGTGGCTTGGCTGTAGAAGATTCTGTGGTGCTGTAGCGGAACCAGCAGCGGAAACCTTTCGAGGCACCACCGCCTGTTTTATATTTCAAGACGGGCTTGTTGGTGATCTTGTCTGCTGTCATGATATAGGCATCTGTCATAGGCGAATGTCCTGGGAGTAAGGTGTTCTTGCCGCTTGTTGCATCCTTGGTGTAGTTGCGTGTCAGCATACCGTAGGCTGTCATCTTGCCGCCGTTCACCTCAGCATTGGTCTCCTGACCCTTGATGACATAAGAGTAGGCTTTCTGGGTGCCATCAATATTGGATTGGGTCATGCCCTTGAAGTCCCAGTGGTTGAAGTTGCCTTCTTGCTTGGTCTTGGCAAAGCCTTCGCCTTCTATCATCGTGATGTCGTCGATGCGGTAGTAGGCATTGTCAGGACCGCCGATGGTCTTGGTCTGATAAGTCATGCCGTTATCAGCACAGTTGAAGAGATAAGCCGTGTATTCGTCGGTATTCTTTGGCGCCTCATAGCCTTCATCATTTATCTTGATGAGATAAGGGGTCATCGGCTTGAACCAGTAATTATAAGATGCTCCGTCTGGAGCGGTCACCTTGGTACTATTGCTTACGGTCTTGAAACGTATCTGGGATGCGGTGAGTGTGCTGAGCTCGGCAATCTGTGCATTCTCTCCGAAGGCACCCTTGAACTGCTCTTGGGTCAGACCCACAGGAAGGATGATGGTGTTCCAGCTGTTCTTGGTGAACGTGCGGTGGAGCAACAGCTTCTTACGTATGTCGCCATGACTCTTATACTTGTGTATAGTCTGGTCGAGATAGTCGAGGTTCTCATCGTTCTCGTTGAGGATGAGGAAAGGCTCGTTTCTCTCCTGTCCTCCGTAGAGCAGACGGAAGTTGTCGAAGGCTGTGAAGTCTTTCGAATAAGAGCGTGTGCCATTGTAAGCCGTCTCGTATGTCGTCTGCTGTGGAATGTTCACACCGAAGGTAACTGTAGCAGGTGCAGAGGGAGATGCACTCTCTACATAGAAGAGCACCTGAGAAGTGCTTTCCTTCACATGGTTGGGTTGCACATGCTCGTCGTTCATGTCAACAGCTGCATTATACATCGGACTTGCCTGGTCGTAAGGCCAGTAAGCATCTTTGGCATCCAGAATCTGCAGGTTGTTTCGAAGATATTCGTCTGTAATCTTTCTCAAGTCGCATTTGAACTCATTTTCCGCCTTAGCATTTCCTTCTTTCACCGTAGCATAGAGATATGCGTTGATGGTGGTAAGGCCCTGGCAACGAACGATATACCAGCCTGGACTGTCAATCGTTATGCTCTGATACATACGACCGTAGCCTCCATTCTGGATGGTGGCGCACATGTAGCGGCTATGGTTGGCACAGAAGTTATTGTTGGTGCGACCTCTGTCTATGGCATCGTTGAAGTTCCATTTCTCATTTGCTCCGTAGGTGTAAATATTCGCTTTTAAATCGGTTTTATAGTTGCCGTCGTAACCAATGCGCAGCTTGGCATTGTTGTACTCTGTTGAAGCATTATTCAGTGTCTCGTCTATATTCCAGTTCTTCAATCCATCATTGTGTCTTGAGAAGTCGGGATCTGCCAACACAGCACTCAGGTCTATCGTCTCTTTGAGCGCACTCTGCTGGCTATTGAGCATGAACAGATAGTCGTGTGCGGTAATCAGCTTCCAGATGGCATAGTTGCCGCTCTGTTCTGGTGTCTCGGTCATCTTTACCATCTCGTATCTGTCGGAAAAATCTGTTATGTAAGTTCTGTTACCGCTTTTATCTACCGTGCTGTAGAGATAGTGCTGCTTGACATCTTCTTTTATGGCTTTTGTATCGCCTTTGATATAGCCGCTGCTTGCAGTCATATAATAGGTTGCCTCCTTGGTCTTACTTGGATCGTTTACCTCAGCATATCCAAGACCCGTTTCGAGGTTTACATTCATGTGAAGCGCCAGGCGATATTCGCCAGTGGTGCCAGTAGGGACAAACTGCCAGCGGGCATACTCAGGATTGTATTTCTTGCCGTTCTCTCCTGTTGAATAGATTGGCTTGTCTGTATATACGCCAGCCATTTTCTCTGACAGACCATTATCATCATTATATGTGCCATATCGTATGGTCGCATAAGCCAAGAAAGGATCTACTCCATCTTCATTGCTGTGAATAGAGCGTGAGATGAAAAATGTAGGGTTCACATCGTCTGGAGCATCGGCATAGGTATAGTTCTCCGGCCCTGTGCTGGTGTCATAATAGCCTTTGCCTGATGCATCGTCGGTCAGCTGAAGGTTGCCTTCGTTATCAAGCACATAAGCATCGTTCTCATACTTAAACTTGGCGAAGGTTCCTGCTTTTCCTTCTTTGTAAGGAATGGTATAGCCGTGCTTTTGTGAGGAAATTGTAAAATCATCTTTTGAAAGCGTGATTGTGACATCATCCAAACTGGCAATGGTTGTCGTTTTTTTGTTTATCTGGTCTGGTGCCTTGCCCCATGTCCGGTCAATATTGAATGTTTTTGAACTCTTGGTGAAATAAACATGAACCATGTTTTCACCATTTTGGCTCCATGTTTCAATATTTGTTCCTATTGACAGGATGTTTGCTGCGTTAACATTATTAGGACATGCGTTCAGGTTAAGTTTGATAACAATCTTGTCGCCTTTGTCAAAATCAACGTCCAATGCTTCCGACTTGAACTTCTTTCCGTTGGGTATAAATGGGGCTTCGCTGCTTGCCGTTTGGTAAGCATCGTCGGAGGTGTCTTCTGTTTTCTTAACCTTGATGTCTGTTGTTGTTCCGCCGCTCTTTACTATTTGTATCGATTTATAGATAGCGTTGCTTCTGTTGTCTCCTTGTTGGCTTCCAAAGTAAAAAGATTTTGTGATAGGAAACTCTTGTTTTGTACCAGCGTCGCTATTTTCTACAATCGAAAGAGTCTTTTTGGTAAGCGTGATGGTGATATCAGTCAAGTCGGTAATGGTGGCTGTCTCTTTTGTTTGGCTATAGCCGTATGTTCTGTCTATATTGAAGGTCCTTGAACTTTTGGTGAAATAAACGTGAATCATGTCGTCACCTACATTGTTCCATTCTTCAATTTTTGTTCCTATTGACAGGATGTTTTCTGTATTATTTATACACTTGCTCAGGTTAATCTTGACAACAATCTTGTCGCCTTTGTCAAAATCAACATCCAATTTTTCCGACTTGAACTTCTTTCCGTTGGGTATAAATGGGGCTTCGCTGCTTGCCGTTTGGTAAGCATCGTCGGAGGTGTCTTCTGTTTTCTTAACCTTGATGTCTGTTGTTGTTCCGTCGCTCTTTACTATTTGTATCGATTTGTAGTTGGCGTTGCTTCTGTTGTCTCCTTGTTGGCTTCCAAAGTAAAATGGTTTTTGTGTTGTTGGGACAGGAAACTTTTGCTCGCTATTAGTATAGCTCTCCTCTCCTTTTTCGCTGCTTACGGTTTCTCCAGTCTTCTCTGGATAGCGAACGTAGCTGCCTTGTGTTTCTTTGGTGTCATTTCTACTTTGCAGCCAGAAGGGACAAGGTGTGTCGCTGAGCGTGGCACTTGCGCCCCAGTAGCCACCAAAGGTAAGAAACTTGCCCGTGCCCTTGTTGTAGAGCAAGAACATGTTCTTAGCTTGACCATTAAACAGGGCATCTTTCATTGAGCTTGGCTTTTCGCCGTTTGTGACAAACTGAGTGTAGTTTTCCTTGGTCACTTCCTGTCCTTTCAGTTTTTCCAATGTACTTGCAATCTGGGTAGTCTGCGCTTTAGTAGCGACACAATATCCCCCCATAGCTAAAAATGCTATGGTAAAAAACAATACTGCTGATTTCCTTTTACTAAAAATATTCTTATGCTTCATATTGTAAATAAGAAATGCGATGATCCGATTTGGAACCACCGTTATAATAGTTGGTTTTATTTAATTAATTGAAATAATGCTACTTCTGAATACTATCATCCTATACAATTGAATGTATTTTTTTATTGTTAATACCATGATATATATATTGTTATCCGGCAACTTTAATCTTTTTGCAAAGTTATAAATTATTTGTAAAATATACAATCATTATACGTTGTTTTTAAAGTTCTTTAACGTAACGTTTTGCGTAAAATAGTATGTATAGTTTTAAAGTACACAAAAAAAGTCCCCGATGCATCTCGCACCGAGGACTTCAAGAGTTCAATTTTAATCTATGAAGTACAATCCGTGTTAGAACACGGCTGTTTGTAAATTCGATTTATATCATCTTGATTTCTTATCCGCATCAATGAGGGCAAGCAGATGCTCTACTGCCACTTCTTGCGGGATATTCTTCTCTATGCAAACCTGCTTGCGGTAGAGGCTTACCTTGTTTGGACCGGCGCCCACATAGCCATAGTCGGCATCTGCCATTTCGCCAGGACCATTCACGATGCAGCCCATGATACCAATCTTCAGACCCTTCAGGTGCTTGGTGGCCTCCTTGATCTTGGCAATGGTTTCGCGGAGATCGTAGAGGGTTCTTCCGCAACCAGGACAACTGATATACTCGGTCTTGCTGGTACGCAGACGAGCTGCCTGAAGTATTCCAAAAGCAGTCTCATCAATGGTCTGGGCAGGGATGTCGCCATTGTTCATCAGCCAGATACCATCGGTCAGACCATCTATCATCAGCGCACCCATGTCGGCAGCAGCCTCCAACTGGAAGTCGCTCTTCTCTTCCTTGCTGTGCTGGTACATCTGCGCAAAGACAACAGGGTTCTTCAAGCCGGCATTCATCATCTCATGAACCAATGCGCGCTGGTCGCCCAAACGGTTCTGGTGATTGCTGACGCAGATGACTACCACCTCCGGATGATTCTTCAAGCAAGCGATGTATTCTTCGGCAGGAGTACCAAACTGGAGCGTGAGGAACTTGATGTCTGCCTTGATGCTGGCGATGAACGGCATAGCCATAGCAGGGAAGATAGGATAGAGTTTGGCACCCGTAGTCTCTGGCTTGCAGTTGAGGGTCTCATAGACATTGTAATCTACGATATAGCTCTGTCCCGGCACAAACTGCTTAGGCATCTTTCCACCTATATAGATATAGTCGGGTTGGGCATCCTTATTCTCACAAATCGTACTCTCGCCATTGATACGGTTGCTGATGACTACAGGCACCTGAGTGCCACCGATATTGCCCACAGCCTCGGTTTCCCGGCGAGTAGGGTGCAACCAGTCGAAAGAAGGACAAGCCGTAGCAGGAATCATCAGCTGCCCCTGTTTCTTTCCGATATAATCCACCAGATGGCGGGCTACAGGAATCTCAGCCGCAGGTTCCTCGCTCAGACTTACTCTCACGGTATCACCGATGCCATCAGCCAGAAGCGCACCGATGCCCACGGCACTCTTGATTCTTCCATCTTCACCTTCGCCGGCTTCGGTAACGCCCAGGTGAAGAGGGTAGTTCATTCCTTCCTTCTCCATCTCATCCACTAAGAGACGCATAGAGCGCACCATCACCACGGTATTGGATGACTTGATACTGATGATTACATCGTGGAAATTCTCTTTCTTGCAGATGCGAAGAAACTCCATGCAACTCTCTACGATGCCTTCCGGAGTATCGCCATAGCGGTTGCGGATGCGGTCGGAGAGCGAACCATGGTTTACGCCGATGCGGATAGCAGTATGGTTCTCCTTGCAGATATTGAGGAAAGGAACGAATCGTTCCTCAATCTTCTGGAGTTCGTGGGCATATTCCTCGTCGGTATATTCCTGCTTGATAAACTTGCGGGCAGGATCCACGTAGTTGCCTGGGTTGATACGCACCTTTTCGCAATAGAGTGCAGCTACATCAGCCACATTCGGATTGAAGTGGATGTCAGCCACAAGCGGAGTGGTGAAACCATCGGCACGGATTCCCGCATTGATATTCTTCATGTTTTCAGCCTCGCGGGAGCCCTGGGTGGTAAAGCGCACCAGTTCGCCACCAGCCTTGATGATTTCCTCTGCCTGACGTACACAAGCCTCGGTATCATTGGTATTGGTAGTGGTCATCGACTGGATGCGGATAGGATTGTTACCGCCTAAGTCAAGTCCTCCGACATGGGCAACAGAAGAAGTGCGTCGGGTATAATTGAATAAATCTACCATAATGTATAAGATGAGATATGCCCCAGGGAAGGGGCATATCAGGATATATTAGTTACATTTATAATCGTATTTGATTTCATGCAGCTCCTTGTTGGCCTTCTCGATCTTTACATCCAGACCAGCCTTCCATGCCTGCACCTTCTCTGCCACTTCCTCGTCTCCCAATGCAATCATCTCTGCAGCCAGGATAGCTGCGTTCTGAGCTGCGTTGACACCTACTGTGGCGATAGGAATGCCAGGAGGCATCTGAATGATACTGAGCATGGCATCCAGACCATCGAGCATACCCTTGATAGGCACACCGATAACTGGCAGCGGTGTTTCTGCTGCTATCACGCCAGGAAGGGCAGCAGCCATACCTGCAGCGGCGATGATAACCTTCACACCACGGTCTTTAGCTCCTTTGGCAAATGCTGCTACTGCATCTGGAGTGCGGTGAGCAGAGAGGGCATTTACCTCAAAAGGAATCTGGTTGTCATTCAACCACTTACATGCTTTTTCCATAACAGGCAGGTCACTGGTACTGCCCATGATAATGCTAACTAATGGTTTCATTTGCTTTTATATTTAATATTAATGATTTTTTGTTCTATCATCTAATGAATGCTCACCTTACTTATATAATAAAGAGAGCGCACACTACTCCAACGAGAAATCCGGCTACCACCTGCGCCAACGTATGCTGACGGAGAATCATGCGGGCAGTACCCACCATGCCTGCCAGCAGGATGACGAATGCCAGCCACCAGATAGGATTGAAGGAAAAGGCAATCGAATAGACTACCAGTCCTCCTGCCACTCCTCCGATGGCTGCCGTGTGGGTGGAGATCTTCCACCATACATTGATGAGTGCGCATACCATCTGTATCACCAATGCCGCTACCAGGATAATGCTGATTACTCTCGGTGTGTTGCGGTATTCCATCAGAAAGAAACAGCCAAAATAGCACAGGATTGATATCAGGTAGGGTACGATGCGGCGCTCTTTCCTGCCCAATTCCTTGGAGGTCCATCCCTGAACCCTGCGGTATAGGTGTATCAGCAGGGAGGGCATGAGGATGGTGGAGATATACACCGTGAGCAGCATCGGCAATTTGTATGCCAGCGGCAGCAGCGACATATAGCTGAACAGAAACAGAGCCACCAGTCCTACCAATGGCAGGTAGAAAGGGGTGAAGATCATGCTCATGATGCGTGCTGCCAATATGATATTTTTCTCTTTCATAACAAACTATGTTGTATGTAACCTTTTGTATATTTTCCTGAATTTATTTTCTCAATCGTGCTACCGGGATGCCCAACTGCTCTCTGTATTTAGCCACGGTGCGTCGTGCAATAGGGAATCCCTTTTCCTTCATGACCTTGGAAATAGCATCATCGCTGAGAGGTTTCTTCTTATCCTCGTTTTCGATGAGATGCTGGAGGGCAATCTTGATCTTGCGTGTTGACAGTTCCTCGCCGTCTTCGGTGGTATAGCTGTCTGTAAAGAAGAACTTGAGTGGGAATATGCCCCATTTGGTCTGTACATATTTCTCGATTCTTACTCGTGAAATGGTACTGATGTCAAGTTTCGTTCTTTCTGCAACATCCTTGAGAATCATCGGCTTGAGGTCAGCCTCGTCACCATCCAGGAAGAACTGCCTCTGGATGTCGATGATAGCCTTCATAGTGATGATGAGCGTATGTCGGCGCTGCTTGATGGCTTCGATAAATCCTTGGGCCTTATCTACTTTCTCCTTGGCATAGAGCAGGGCTTCCTTGTCTTTCCGGCTCATCTGGTCCTTGTGCTTTTTGTAGGTTTCTATCATGTCGGTGAAGGAAGGAGATACAGTCAGCTCTGGCATATTGCCTCGGTTGAGCGTGAATGTAATGGTTCCGTCATCGGCTGTATCTACGATGAAGTCGGGGTTGATCTGCTGCATGTTTCGTCCGTCAGTCTCGCCAAGCGATGCGCCCGGCTTAGGATTCAACTTGCGTATCTCGTCCTTGAGTGTCTCCAACTGGGTTTCGTTGAGTTCCAGTCCAGACTTGATTTTATCCCAATGTTTCTTGGTAAATTCGTCGAAATAATCCTCGAATACTTCCTCCATGGTTTTGCGCAGCACTCCCTTAGGCAGTCTTTTTACCTGAAGCAGCAAGCATTCCTGTAGGCTTCTTCCGCCCACACCGGCAGGATCGAACGACTGGAGTTTGTGGAGCACATGCTCAATTTCCTTTTCGCTTACATCAATATTATGGTAGATGATGAGCTCATCGCAGATGCTGTCCAGGTCTTTGCGGAGCAATCCGTCTTCATCCAGCGAACCAATCAGATACTCCATGATTTGCTTTTCTTTATCCGTGAGTATCTGCATGTCCATCTGTTCCTTCAACTTATCGTAGAAGGAAGTTGTATCGCCATAAACCATTTCCTCGTAGTCGGCGTTCTGCGTATTATATCTGTCAGTATTGTAGTCGGGCATCTGGTCGTCTTTTCCGATACTTTCCAATGCCTGATCCAGTTCGTCCTTTCTTTCTTCTTTTTCCGACTGTGCTTCGTAGGCATCGTCTCCAAATTCATCGTCATTACTGTTGTCAGAATCATCCAGAGCCGAACGGTCTTCGTTGCCCTCTCCCATGAGTGCATCGTCCGGATTCTCAGTTTCCAAGGCAGGATTATCATCCAGTTCGGCATTGATATTATCCTCCAGTTCGTTGAGCGGCATCTCCAGCATCTTCACCTGCAACATCTGTTGGGCGGAGAGTCGCTGGAGCTGTTGTAGTTTCTGCTCCTGTGTCTGAATGAGTTTTTGAGTCATGTTTCGTGTCTTTTAAATAAGTTCTTTCCAAGTTACTTAAAAAGTTATATCTTCTTATTAGAAGTATTTTTCCTATCTTACTTGAAGTATTCTTTCAGTTCCAATGCCAGTTTGTAGAGTTTATCAGGATTTCCGTTTCCATATCGCTGCCAGATTTTGCTGCATGCGTCTATCAGATGGCTGATCACCACATCGTTTCTGTTGAGATATGGGTCGCAAATTTGGAACACATTCATGGCCTCTACTATCACCTTCGTGCTGGTTTTGATGAGTTTGGCAAGATCAATGATTTCTGGTGTTTCCGGCACCATGGTGATTGGTGTGAGTTGGAAGTAAAGGTCGAGGATGATGATCAGCTTGACGGGAGTGAGCGAAGGTTCGGCTTCGATAGGTTCCCAGTCGTGTTCGAATGATTCCCTGATGGAAACCCCCTGATAGAATTGTGTTGCATTTCCACATCCTTCCATTTTCTTGAGCAAATGGATATCACGAGCCAACTTTTTAGGGTTGTCTCCATATTTATCCCAAAGCCTCTTGATGCGTGGGGTGACCATTCTGAGTTTGAACATCTGTTCGTGGAGAACTTCTGGGGCAATATGCAGCTCCAGAGCCAGATTGACCATGCCTTTCGAATAGAGAGGTTTAACGCCCATTGGCTTTTTCTGGTATAATTGCAATAGCAAAAGCCAGTATTCATCTTTCCAAAGAGGATGTTTAGCCATATTACAACACTTTTCTGCAAAAGTACGACTTTTCATCGGTAATACAAAATAAAAATTGGAATTTTTTCCAAAAGAAAGGGAGAAAAATAAGAAATGAGAAATAAGAAATGAGAAATTAGAAATGAGGGCGGTTGGAGATACAAAGAAAGTGCGCAAGACTTCTCACGAACTCTTGCGCACTTTTAATGTTATATTCCCAAATTTCTCATAACTCAAAGGAGATTGACTTCATTTTAAGTTCCTCTCCATTTCAAAGCCTGAAGCAGGAATTCTGCTACACAGGCGTCATCATTCGTTAATCCTATAACATTCTTTTTTACCTTTTCAACTTAATCCTATTGAACACTGTTAATCTCTGAATAAACAATCTTTTTTTCTTACCTTTTCTAATACCTGTTACCTAAACTAACAATCTAAAACCTAAAACTAAACCTAAACAACTAACAATCTTAACCTAAAAACCTAATAACCTTTTGTCTTATTGACGATGCAAAGGTACGACGATTTTCGGTATCTTCCAAATCTTTAGAAGAAAAAGTCTCAAATAAGCTCTTTTTTTTGATGTAAATCAACTATGTGTGTGCGCACACATCAAGTATTTAGCTCAAAATTGACCTGTATCAAGCACTTAGAAGAATGTAGCTGAAAGCGGCTATTCACCTTTATACATTATTATATATATAATAGCAGCTTTTTCCTATATGTGATTGCTGCTATTCTATATATTTCTGCTGTTATTTGCCGATATAAGCCTCTTCACTCATATAAACAGCGATGGTTTTGAGCTTGATATAATCTTCTGAGAGATAGATGCGGCCCTGATTGCCCCAGTTGGTGCCCCAGGAGTTGCGGCAAACGTAATATCGCTGTTTGCCCTGGACGAAGGTGCCGATGATTTCCATCACATGATCATCGGTAGTATGCAACTGTTCGAAAGCTTTCTGACGGGACTCCTGGATGACAGGGCGCTCGGCAGAAGTGATATCCACATAGTTGTTCTTAGGATTCTGGAATCCCGGTTCGCTGATATCGCCTTCCCAACAAACAGGATGACCATTCTCTATCGCCTGCTGGATATGCAGCATCAGTTCGTCGATAGGAATATTGAGGAATTCATCATGCAACTGGTTGTCGGCTACCTCGAGTGCGAAGTATTCACGGAAAGGATGGTGTGTGAAGCTTGTCAGGGCCACATATTCTTCCGGATAGCAGACGCTGTGGGCAAATTCCAGAGGAGTATATTCTGCACCGAGCATGTGAATCTGCTGGGCTGGCATATATCCTAATTCTGAATCGAAGAGATCGTTGAGTTCTTCCTTTAGTTTCGCGATACCGGCACCCTTGGCGATAGCACCGTTGCAAACCTGCTCTACCTTGCGGCAGAGTACCTTATAGTTGATATCTTTCTTGTCCTCGTAACTGTCGTATGGTTCGGCTCCGTATTTATTGATGTAATGAATGAGCATCGAACTCATACCCCTCATGCTGATAGTTTTTTTACCTTGGGAAAAATAATATTCCAAGGCTTTTTCCTGCAGCATCATGCGGGCGATGTAAGCCACGGAGAGATTGATGGAGTCGCCCTTCATGATATGTTCACTCTCGATGGTAGCCAACATGCCGTATGCCCAGCAGAGTTCACTTTGTCCCTGGTCCTTGACGGGGGTAGTGCCGATGAGTTTGACATGGGCAGGTAAGTTGTTCTTCCCAGCTTTCTCTGATGGTTGGGAAGAAGGCTGACTCTTGTAGTCACAACTGGCAATGAAGAGTGTGGCAAGTATGGCGAAGATAATCTTTCTTTTCATGTTGTATGAACTTTATTTTGTACAAATTGCTTTTAATTGGTTGCAAAGATACTATAAAAATCTATAGTATTGCTCATATCTCAAAGAAAAAGTGTAACTTTGCATCCTAAAAAGATATATATGACATTCATGAATGATAAAATAAAAGAATTTGAGGTGATGGCTCCTGTGGGATCTCGCGAATCCCTGGCTGCAGCTATCCAAGCCGGAGCAGATTCTGTCTATTTCGGTATCGGTAAGTTGAACATGCGTTCACATTCTGCCAATCATTTTACCATCGATGACCTGCGTGAGATCGCTGCTACCTGCAATGAGCATGGTATCAAGACTTATCTCACCGTCAATACCGTTATCTATGATGATGATATTGCCACGATGAAGGAGATTATCGATGCTGCTAAGGAGGCTGGCATCTCGGCTGTCATCGCAAGTGATGTGGCTGTGATGAGCTATTGTAATGAAGTGGGCGAGGAGGTTCATCTTTCTACCCAGTTGAATATCTCCAATACGGAAGCGCTGAAGTTCTATGCCCGCTTTGCTGATGTTTCGGTGCTGGCTCGTGAACTGAATATGGATCAGGTGAAGCATATCCACGAACAGATAGAGCAGCAGAATATCTGTGGTCCTATGGGCAAGCAGATTCGTATTGAGATGTTCTGTCATGGTGCGCTCTGCATGGCAGTTTCCGGCAAGTGTTATATGAGTTTGGCTAATGCCAACCGCTCTGCCAACCGTGGTGAGTGTGTACAGATTTGCCGCCGCAGCTATACGGTAACTGATAATGAAACGGGCAATCAGCTGGAAATCGACAATAAGTATGTGATGAGTCCTAAGGACCTGAAGACTATCCGCTTCATCGACCGTATGATGGATGCCGGTGTGCGTGTCTTCAAGATAGAGGGTCGTGCCCGTGGTCCTGAATACGTCTATACTGTAGTAAAATGCTATAAGGAGGCGATTGCTTCTGTACTGGATGGTACTTTTACTGAGGAAAAGAAGGATGCCTGGGACGAAAGATTGGCAACTGTCTTCAATCGTGGTTTCTGGGATGGTTATTACCAGGGTCAGACACTCGGCGAATGGAACAAGCACTATGGTTCGGTAGCAACAGAGAAGAAGGTACTCGTAGGTAAGGTGATGAAGTACTTCTCCAAGCTCGGTGTGGCTGAGGTTGCTGTGGAAGCTACTACCTTCAATCAGGGCGATAAACTTCTGATTACAGGAAATACTACAGGTGTGATGTATCTCAAAGCCGATGAGATCCGTTATGATTTGAAACCAGTTGAGACAGCCAAGCAGGGCTGGAGAGTATCTATCCCTGTGCCAGATAAGGTTCGTCCGAATGATAAACTCTATAAATTAATTACCGTAAACGAAATAAAGGAAATAAAATAATGGCTACAATCAATGATTTGCAGGATGAAGTAGTGGAGGAGTTCCAGGACTTCACCGATTGGATGGATAAGTATCAGATGCTCATCGACTTGGGTAATGAATTGGCTCCTCTTGATGAGAAATATAAGAACGAACAGAATCTCATCGATGGCTGTCAGAGCCGTGTATGGTTGCAATGCGATTATGAGGATGGCAAGCTCGTGTTTACTGCTGATAGTGATGCTCTTATCGTGAAGGGTATCATCGCTCTTCTGATTCGCGTATTGAGCGGTCATACTCCTACTGAGATTATGGATGCTGATCTTTATTTCGTAGAGAAGATTGGTTTGAAGGATCATCTGAGTCCAACCCGCAGCAATGGTCTCTTGGCGATGATCAAGCAGATTCGTATGTACGCTTTGGCTTACAAGACCAAGGAGGCTGAGGGAAATGCGTAAGTTAAGAACGATAGAGATGAACCGCCTCACGCTGGAGGAATTCAAGGAGGCTGAGAAGCTTCCCCTGATAGTAGTCTTGGATGATGTGCGTTCATTATATAATGTAGGAAGTGTTTTCCGCTCTTGCGATGCTTTCCGTGTAGAGGCTGTATATCTGTGTGGTATTACCGCTACTCCTCCTAATGTCGAGATTCATAAGACTGCATTGGGTGGTGAGGACAGTGTCGATTGGGAATACTTCAAGACCACGGAAGAGGCTGTGGAGAAATTGAAGCAGAAAGGCTTTTTTATTTATAGCATCGAACAGGTGGAAGGCTCTACCAAACTCCAGAATCTGCCAGAGGCTCATTCTAATATTGTTAGAACGGCTTCAGAATCAGAAAAGCAAGAGAATTCTTCACTCTTCACTCTTCACTCTTCACTCCCCAGCGGCTATGCCGTAATCTTCGGCAACGAGGTGAAGGGTGTAAAGCAGAACATCGTGGATATGAGCGATGGCTGCCTGGAGATTCCTCAGTTTGGTACGAAGCATTCGCTCAATGTCAGCGTAACGGCAGGCATTGTGGTCTGGGAGTTTGCCAAACTCTTGAAGCTATAAGCGGCATTCAAGCTGATTTCGTATTCATATAGACTGCTTTAATCTTTGAATTAAGCAGTTCATTATAAGTTGAGTTCATGCCAAACTTGGATTTTTTTGCCAAGTTTGGCATGAACTCGTTTGGTAATATCAAATAAAAAGCGTATCTTTGTTGCTTATCACCACTTCTCTACCCAAGCACTATTACTGTCATTACTTCTCGTCTTTTTTATAATCTTCAAACGACATTTCCTTGACGAGGTTTCCTTTTTCATCATAAACAGAAACGACAGAATATCTGCCAGGCTCGCCATTAGCATGATGCCTGAAAGATAAGCATATAGGCAGGCCTTCCTCTGATGTAAAGCCTACGCAGCCACGATTTGACGGCAACAATATCGCTTGCTTGTTTTCTGTATTGACAATAAAACTATAAGTAGGTCCCAACTGGTCGTGCACACCTGTAACCATCAATAAGCTATCATTGAATGGAAAAGGCTGAGTATCCATTATCGAAAAGGAGGCATCTATCGCCATCCTTACACCACCATAGATATATTTATGGCTCCTGATTATTTCCAACAAGTTACTATTTTTACTTTCATTCTCTTCTACACTATCACTTTGCGCAACCGCTGTCACTTTCTGATTACGACAACTTGCAAAACTGATATTAAAGAAGAAAAAAGACAGACCTAACAATAGATATTTATGCTCTTTCATTGTCTCTAAGATATTGATTAAACTCATCCAGCACCTGACGCTGATAATCATCAAGCACATTATTATAAATGTAAAAAGCCAAGTCCTCGGGCATTTCCATGCCTTTGGTTGCTATAGCAATACCGCCAGCCATGCAAGCCATTGTATCGGCATCACCACCAAGAGAAATGGCATTACGAATTGCTGCTGTATAAGAATCTGCCTCAAGATAAGAGATGATTGACTCCGGCACACTTTTCTGACATATTTCCCAAAAACTATAATCAGGACGAATCTCATCGAGAGTTCGATGCAGATTGTACCCTTCAAAATGTGCCTCTATATAATCTCGCATCTGCTTTTTACTCTTCCCCTGTCGAGCGAGAAAGATGCAAGCAGCTATAGCTTGTGCTCCCTTTATACCTTCTGGATGATTATGAGTCACCTCTGCCGAAATCTTTGCAAGCCTCAAAGCCTCATCCAAAGTCTTGGCATAAAATCCACACGGACTAACTCGCATGGCGGACCCATTGCCATAACTATTATACGGCAAAGTTGCTTCTGAAAACAACCAACACATGAAGTTACCTCCATATCCTGCTCCACCATACCTATGTCCAAACTTCTTCATTATCTTCACAAGACTTTCATGCGAATGATATTCATCCGTCATCAACCATTTGGCAACAGCCAATGTCATGACCGTATCATCTGTAAACATTGGGCTGGCATAGAGGTTGAACTCCGTTGTTTTCACAGGATTAAACTCATAAGCTGCCCCGAAGCAATCGCCTGCGATAGCTCCAATAATACCAGTCGTAGGAAAAGACAGTGCTGTCTTCACCTTTATCATTTGCTCTTGCACCTCATCTCGTTTCCTCATTTTATGACGAAGCGCATTCCATGAATCCAATAGTTCTTTTGAAAACTCCATAAGGCTAATCTTGTTATATGAACGATGGTGCAAAGATAAGCAAATATTCAATAAGTTGTATCAGTAAGCCTCGGATTTTTCATTCGCAAAACTTGCAAGCACCACCACTTATATTCTACCATTCGAAATCTTGGAATATATTATCCTTAGCTTCCACTTTTAACAACATATCCAATATTTCGTTCATAGTACATAAGAGCAAAGCCTTCAAGTCCTCCTCATTATCTAAAGCTAAAAGAAAACTAACAAGCTCTTTGACTTTTACACTATTGCATCTTGCAGAAGTTTCTAGTATCTCTTTCTCGAACTCTAACAAAGACTTATCTGTTTTAGGGATGCCAAAAATATACTTCAACTCTTCATCTTCTCTAAGAATTTCTTTATAAAGACGAGGATTGACTTCATACATTTTTTTAGGAATATATCTTTCAAACAACATTCTTATAAATTGCTTGTTTTCCAACCAAGTTTGTATCTCATGTTCATCCCTTAGACTATCTATGAGTTTCAGTAATTGTTTAACAGACTTATTATCACAATACTCTACTGGATTAAACATAATTATTGTCAATCCTTCTTCATTTTGTTCTGCATCAGATGCACCAACAACATACTCAACATTATCAATGCCATGCACTTGAAAAACCTTTTCCACAGCTTTGACAAAAGCCTCCGAATTATTTTTATTAATGCATTTTCCCTTGAGATAAAGTATCATTGAAGGCCATCTTGCAGTAGCATCATAGAATGCAGACAAATCACCTAACTCATGAGCCAATTCTTCTGGAGTTTCATAATGAATAGGTGCTTGAAAAGCAAAATCTGCCACTCCATACTTTTGCTCCAACCGCTTATAATCCTCTATGCGAATAACTATCACAGGATTATCTTCTATCAGGGACAAATATAAGTCCTCAAAATTCTTATTTATAACTTTTACTTGCATATTTTTAGCCTAATCAAAAAAATCCAATAAGCCAAATAACACCAAGGACATTGATGTCATTTGACTTATTCTCTTTACATATACAGAATTAGAAACAGACTTTCATCAAAGATTTAGCTGTTCTTCGATATTTTCATATAGTTCCTTGAAATACTTATCACCTTTAGTCAATATTTCTTTTTCATTGCCAAGTTTACGTGTTCTCAGTTCTTGATAGAACACATTAACATCCTCTTGACTTGGAATATGATATGGCAAGGTTGTGTCTATTAAAAATTTCTTTTTGTTTTCATCATAAAATTTTGAAAGAACGTACTTCATTATAGGCAATCTATTCTCCATCACTCTATCCTTTCTTCTATATGGAGCAGAAAGAGTCATTCTTCCATACGCTCCTTCCAATGAAGGATCAGGATTTACATCATAAAGTTCATCGCCCAGTGTTTGTGGCCTTTTAGCGAACAACGTAAACAGAGCAGGAAGCGCATAAGTATTTTTATCAAAAAGATAATTCTTCGCTATACAATAATATGCATTCTGAGCCGCAATTTCATTTACTTGAAAATCTCCATTACTGAAATATAACGCCATTTTTATAAATGCAAGACCAACAATTTGTCCATCCTTAGCATCCAGGGTTTTCAATAAATGGCTATTATACCCATGTACCTTATTATATAATATAACAAGATTATCAGTAACTCCTTGCTTGTTTCCTGTAACAAAACAAAGATTTACATTGCCAGCTATTCCTGCCATTTGGTCAGAAAAACTAGCATTTTCATCAACAGAGACCTGAAAATCAGACAAGCTCATTTTTTGTATTGTTGCGTTTTTAACGGCTTCATCTATTCGCTTTGCAGTTTCTTCCTCCTTTCTCTTTTTGTCAGCTTCCTCTCTTTCTCGTTGAGCTTGCTGTTCTTTAGCTTTTCGTGCTTCATCTGCCTTGCGTTTAGTTTCTGCCAATCGTTTAGCCTTTTTCTTTTCATAAAGAGCTATAGACTTTTCAACTCTATAAAATCTATCATTCACTCTTTCGACAGTAAAGGAAGTTTCTGGAACAGCCCAAATTGACTTATTGTTTTTTGCAGCATTCAATGCTCCATACAAAGGACTATCTTCCGACAGGATAAAATATACTTCTTTTGGAGAAGAAAACAAAGAAGCCCAAAAACCTCTTTTTTTTGTAGCTATAACCCTAACCACATCCTTATATTTTCGGAAGTCAATTTTTCCGATACTTCTAATTTTATAATCACTCATAGCTGTTATTTATCTTATTACACTTCTACAAACTTATCTAAAGAAAAAGGCAATAGCTTCTCGAACTTTGCACGGCTACCTTTTGGAATTCTTATTTCTTGAAGTTCATCGCACTTTTCAAAGACTCCTGATCCCATTTCCATAATAGAATTGGAAAGTGAAACCCATTCTATCGAGCTACAGTTCTCAAAAGCATGACTACCAATTCTCTTAATAGTATTAGGAAAAGCTATATTTTTCATATTGCCACAACCTTTAAATGCTTCTGCCTCAATAAAGACCACAGACTGAGGCAAATCTAATCCCTTCTGAGTAGCCAACAGATTACAACCAGAAAAAGCAGACTTACCTATAAACTTCAAATTTTGAGACCATACGATATCTTCAACATTAGCATCACAAAACGCAAATGAACCTATTGCCACAATACTGTCAGGAAGCCATATAGCTCTTCTTCCTTGTAATTCTGAAAAATTAAAAGCACGATTACAAACAGAAATTGTTCCTTCTTTAATTTTGACCTCTTTTTTAACACCACCAACTGCTGCATTTACATTATATATTCTATGAGATTTGCCTCTAAACAATCGGGTACCATCAAGAGAATAATACAAGTCATCATCACTTTGTCTACTATTTTGTGGCAGCAAAGCCAAATCAGGCTTTACACACAATGCAGCAAGTTCCTGCTCCGTCATCTCCTTTGCCTTTTCTCCAAGACTGTTCATAAAATCTCTAAGCTGCTCAATAGACTGTATTTTATAAATTAGACCATTGTACTCTAAATATCCATTTAACTCTTTCATAACTATTTACTTTTTTGTTTCTTATAATTCATTAGTAATCTTCATCAATCCACATTCCACGTAGCTTCTGGGCATCCATCAAAAGCATCATCTATGACATCATCACTATATCCGTTATAGTAGCCATATTTTTCTCCAGATGTACCATAATCATCCCATTCATTGTAATAATCATCCTCATTACAAAAATCATCAAATTCATCTGTATCGTCTTCTAAACTATCCATAAATTCTTGAAGTTGCTCGACAGATTGAATTTTATAAATGTCCCCATCATACTCCAAATATCCTTTTACTTCATCCATAACTATCTTATTTTAGTAAAATTCAATTAATCTATCAGGATTCACGAAACGGAACGCTACTTTTGCGACCTTTTGGTCGATAGTAAAAACATTGCCGATAATAGGTTCATTCTCAACATATTTCTTTTTCTTTCGAGAATACCCCATCACCATGCCTATCGCCGAAAGTCCTGCATCGTTAATGTTGGATTGCTCTGCATTGATGTAAAACACGAGTCGATCATTGTTTGTGATACAATTATCAAACTCAAACTTTGATAGAATTTTCTCAGGAATAGGATTATTCTGTAAATTAACAGTAATCAATCCTGCCTTCGTAAAGATACCACCATTATGCTGTTTGAAACGAATTTCAAAATGCACTTCACCTTGTGAGATGAGTTTACCGTCGACATACTCCTCATATCGATCAACAGGAAATGGAAACTCTCTGAACGTCAGAGTTTGAAAAATAGGCCATCTATCCATAGAGCTTAAGATTATTAGTGCTGTTGGCTACCTTTGCAGCAATAATTACACATGTTACATATATACAAAAAGCGTGGAGCCAGTCCTGTCACTCGTTCCACTGTAGAAAGGCCTTCGCATTGCCCTGATTGTCGAAACGAGCAACGACGAAAGCCCCACGCTGATGCATATATAGAACTCCCACACTATCACACACATTATGATAATGCAAGCGTAATATTATACTACACCCTTGGGGCGTTCCCGTTGCTTTGTTTTTGACAATCAGATGAGTTTGCGAAGTTCTTCTACAGTCAAAACCAAAGCGTCCAGTAACGCCTTATGTATATATGCCCTCAGCCTCCACGTCACATACGACATGCGACTTCAGCGTGAGGACAGTGCGAAAATATAAAATACTTCTGTAACTTCCAAATATTTTCGCATATTTCTTTATTTTTGTGGATAAATTCTTTCATTTTTACGATTTTAGTAATGATTAAAAAATAACTTGGTACATTTTTGTGTCCTCTCTATAAAGTAACACATTGTTAAAGGATAGAGTTTTAAACTCTTCCTTTACCTCAAATTTACTATAATTTTTCTTTATCATAATTTCTTTATAACTTATTGATTATTAACTATTTACATTCTTTAATCTGCCGGAAAATTTGTATCTTTACAACTGATTACCAGGCAGTTATAATGAATACAAAAATTCTAGCAGAAGTCTTTTCAGAGACCGACTTGACATACATCCAACAATTAGATGAGCGCCAGTATCGGCTATATTGTGCTACAAGAGCTATCAGCATAGGCAAACATGGCGTGGCAGCCGTGTGTGCCTCTATTCACATATCAAAGAACACCATCTATGGGGGCATTCGCGAGTTAAACGGAAAGACCATTCTTTCTTCGGAAACAGTCCGTATTGCAGGTGGTGGTCGCAAAGCCATCTTAGACAAGCATCCAGAATACTTGGTTCTGTTCGATGAGATTGTTCAAAAACACATGGCGGGTCTTCCACAGGATGACTCCGTAAGATGGCTTGACATCTCTATTGCTCAAATCGTACAAATATTCAAAGAGTACGGCATCAGCATATCTCCTTATATTGCTCGTAAAATGTTAAAACTCAGAGGTTTCAAGAAACGTTCCTTTCACAAGACAAAGACCTTGAAGGAAGTCAAGAACCGAGACGCTCAGTTCAAACTTCTGGAAGCTACCTGGATATCTTGTGTACGCCTTGGAATACCAGTTCTCAGTATTGATACCAAGAAAAAGGAAATGCTCGGCAACTTTAAACGTGCAGGAAAGACTTTCTGTTGTCAGGAGTTAGCTGCTCTTGACCATGACTTCGTGTCTTTTTCCAATGGAACTATCATTCCGCATGGAATCTATGATGTCGAGAGGAACGTCGGCTATCTCACCATAGGAAACAGCCATGACACTGCTGAGTTTGTGTGTGACAACATCGCACGCATTTGGAAGGATTACCTGCAATGGGAATATCCCAAGGCAACCTCCATCTGCATCTTATGCGATGGAGGAGGATCCAACTCTGCCTCACATCATATCTTCAAGCAGGAGCTTTTAAAGTTAGCCACATCTCTTGAATTGGTATTATCATTGTACATTATCCACCATACTGTTCAAAGTATAATCCAATAGAACACAGGCTGTTTGCACATATAACAAGAACCTGGAGTGGAATACCATTGCTGTCTGCAGAATATGCTTGCAAGAAAGCGAATGAAACTACGACATCCAAGGGATTGGTTGTTGTTGCCTCCATCAACTCTAAGGAATATCAAACTCAAAGAACGCTTGACGAATCATATGTATCAGAAAGACAAAAGCGAATCATATTTGATGAACAATTGCCTAAGTGGAACTATGTCGTTAGGTGCAAATCTGCTTAGCATTTTTGTACCAAGTTATTTTTTAACTGTTACTTAAATGCCAAGATGTATTCTTCAATTGTTGAAGAGTAATTGCCTGTGCCTGTATATCACATACACAAAACCATAAAACCATTATTATATAAAGAATTCTTTTCATAGACTACTTTGTCTTTATGTTGTATAAGAATAACTATATTTACGTATTTTTGCAAGTTTTATCGAATCGATAAAACTTGCAAAAAAATTATTACTTAACCTTTTGATAAACAGTCGTATCGCCTAATTTAGACAACAGAGTTATTTTCGTACTGCTTATATCAACTATCTTGAACCAAAACACACTATTGTCAACATACTGGATAATATAACTACCCTTTCGACTCTTTCCTATCTGTGAACTATCAAATGTTTTGGGAATAGAAGAAGAGAGATAATACTTTAAAGGGAATTGAAACTCCTTCTTGTTTTTCTTAAACTTTGCTGTCGTCGTACGAGTAGTCGTCGTGAAAGACATACCTCGTTCACAATAATCAGAAACAGGGCTTACTAATTTCCATTTTGTCCCATTAAGTTCTGACGTAGCAATATTCTGAGCATGGCATGTCATGCTCAAAAGGAATACTAAAGCGAGTATCAGACTATTTTTCATATTATTCTCATATTATTCTATTACCCATTCCAAGGTGCTTATTTTTTCCTTAATTGTATAGTTGATACCTACTTTCACCACAGGTTTGTTTTGCAGGGCGAAGGCATCGGCATACCGCTTGTCGTTGATTTGCTGAAGAGCTTCTTCTGCCGTCTTATTGAACTTCAGTTCCATGATGTAGATGGTGTCGTGCGTCTCCATCGTAATGTCTGTTCTTCCCTTGGCAGTATGTTGCTCTACGAGAATGCGGAAATTGGTGAGCAAGGCAAACATGATGTACATCATCTGTTGATAATGCCCCTCGTAGTTGGTATTATCGCAGTAAGGCACCGTCTCAAGGAAAGTCTTGAATAACAGTAGTGCTTCGTCCAATTGTCCCAGGTTGATCAGCTTGGACATCTTGGCGATGGTCGTGTTGCCCATAACCGTCTTGGAAGCCAGATAGTGAGGGAGAAGACTTCTGTATAGGCCGACTCTGATTTCCTTGTTAGGAAGGGCGAGGGTGTATAGTTCGGTGTCCTCATCGTAATCCTTGATGGTGAAGTATCCACTCTGGTAGAGCAAAGGCATGATGGTGGTCATCGTCTCTGTAGCAGCATCAAAGTCATCCTTGCCTGCTTCCATCTTTTCGCCGAGGTCGATAGGGGTGAAAGCATACTTGCGCATCATGTTGATGAGGTAAGTTGGTGTGCCTGAACCGAACCAATAGGAATCCATCTTTTGCTTGGAAAAGCAGTTCAGTAAACTGAATGGATTGAATATATCTGGTGAGGGCCATGCAAAATGATAGCCATCGTAGTGCTGTTTGAGTCTTTCAAGGGTTTCTTCATGAGACAGGCTTAATTTTTCTGATAGTCTGTCAATATCATCACTCATTTGTGTCATCAACTCTTCCTTGGTTATACCACAGATTCCAGCGTATGGTGTATCCATGCTTATATTTGTGATATTGTTGAGTTCGCTGAAGATACTTAACTGGGAGAATTTGGTGATACCTGTCAGAAAAACAAAACGGAGCATCTTCTCGCAGTCTTTGAGCGGGCTATAGAAGTTTCTCATCACATTTCGCAGAATGTCTAAGGAGGTTCCTTCATGTACAACATCGAGTAATGGCGCATCATATTCGTCGATTAATACCACAGGTTGTTTGCCCGTTTTCTCATATACGGTTTGTATGAGGTTGAGCATACGTATGTTCGGGGCTGGAGAGTCACATGTTATGCCAAACTTCTCTTCATTGGTCTTTAGTATGAAGAGAAGATAGTGCTCCAACTGCTCTTTTTCCATGTGCTTGCCTCCAGCCAAACTGAAGTGGAGCACAGGATATTCATTCCATTCTTTCTCCAACTTTTCGATGGCAAGACCATTGAATAGTTCCTTTTTTCCTTCAAAATAGCTTTCGAAGGTAGATACAAGGAGTGACTTGCCGAAACGGCGTGGTCGGCTCAAGAAGAAATATGTACCATCAGTATGGGTCATACGATAGATGTATTCCGTCTTGTCAACATAGAACCAATCTTCTTTGCGGATTCGTTCGAAAGTCTGTATGCCTATAGGATATCGTTTTCTTGCCATAGTCTCTTGTTCTTGATTTCGAAGGCAAAGTTAAGCAAAATAATCGAAAGTACCAAGTTTGCTATTGTGATTTTTTCTGTGTTTTCCTCCTTATGGGTTCTTAACTAACCAGTCTTAGTCCTCAGAATAGAAAAGAAATGGCTTGTCATAATCGTCAAGTACTTAAATTAAAAACGGGTCGTTAAGAATATTAAAATGCAATGGTAAATTTTCTCTTATCTTAGTTGATTGTTCTTGTTCCTTTAAGAAAATGTTTTTGAAACCCGATGAATTCTTCGTTCGGCGTCTTTGAATGTCCGTTCAACGACGTTGAACCGCCGTTCAAAGACGTTGAACGGACATTTAACGTCGTTGAACGGAACTTTCTTCTAAGGGCATATACTTTTTATTCGGTTTAATGGTTTTAGTTGACCACTCTCTGCATTATTTTTAATATGAGTTGACTCGGTTGTTACTTAGTTATAATTTACGTTGACTTACTATTTCTTGTCTGGATGGATTTATCGTGTCCACTTTGGGGAGCTGCTACAACTGAAAGTGTTAAATCTTGGAAAAACGGACAAAAAATAGTATTTTTGTCTTGGAAAAACGGACAAAATGCCTCCCTTTTAAATTAGATAAACGGACAAAGATATGATTAAACGTAAGATAGACAGATATTTAGCTGACCATCGGTCTTTTGTCAAGTCTTTATGCGAATATTTGGGTTTATTTCTTGTATCTGTCGAATAAATTCTTTTTGATTCTGCGGGGATATAATTTTTATCTTTTAGTGAAATATGATATGGTAAAGAACGAGATAAGCGGCATTCCTCGGATGTGAATGCCGCTTATCATATTTCGATATTTGTCCGAGTTATCTCAGAAAAGAAGTCTTTTCAGTCTTCTCTTATTTCAGATATTCCCCGAAGTCAGTCAGTCTCATATCTCCCTTCTTCAGGAAGGTATCGTGCATGGCGAGGGCTGCCCGCATGCTCTGTGGCTCATGGCCCTTCTCGGCAAACTTCAGATATTCGCGGAGCATAGGGCGATAGTCTGGATGAGCACAGTTTTCGATGATTTCCTTGGCACGGCGCAAAGGACCCTTGCCACGAAGATCGGCAACGCCCTGCTCGGTAACAATGACATCCACATCATGCTCCGTACTATCCACGTGGCTACACATCGGAACGATGGCTGAAATGCAACCGTTCTTGGTGGTACTCTGAGTGGTGAAGATAGAAATGTAACCATTACGCTCGTAGTCGCAAGAACCGCCGATGCCATTCATCAACTTGCTGCCGCAGATATGGCTGGAGTTCTCGTTGCCATAGATGTCGCACTCGATGGCGGTATTCATGGCGATGACACCCAGTCGGCGGATGACCTCAGGAGAATTGGAAATCTCGCTCTGGCGGATGGTGAGATGCTGCTTGAAATAGTCGATGTCATCATATACTTCCTTCAAAGTATCATTGGTGACGGTGAGGGATGAGCAGGAAGCATCCTTGATTCTACCTTCACGCATGTATTTTACGACAGCATCCTGTACAACCTCGGTATAAACGCTGAATACCGGTACGTTAGGATTCTGACCCAATGCCTCGAGTACGGCATTGGAAGTAACGCCTACACCGCTCTGGAGTGGCAGGAACTGTGGAGGAATATGTCCCTTCTTCAGGTCGCTGACCAGAAAGTCGGCCACATTATGACCCATCTGTTCTGTGATAGGGTCGAGCGGCTTGAAGGCACGAGCCTCTTCCGGGATATTGCATTCTATCACGCCGACAATCTTATGGGCATCAATCTCTACATACTCTTTACCGATACGGTCGCCTACGTTCATGATAGGGATAGGTGTACGGAACGGGCATTCTGCTATTTCATAGACATCATGGAGATAGCGGGATGCTGGACTGTGGAAGGTATTCTTCTCGATGAGCACCTTCTTGGCCAGGCGTACGATGGTAGGCACGATACCGCCGGCAGAGGTAAGGAATGCCTTGCAGGTGGTTTCGCCTTCTTCCAGCTCGCTCACCTCGATGATGGCAAGGTCTATCTCGCCATAGAAGCCACGGCGCAGACGCTCAGCCATGTGACCGAGGTGCATATCCTCGTAGTCGATTTCGCCCAGATTGGTATGGGTGCGGAAATCCTTGTTGGTAGAAAATGGCGCACGGAACTTGATGGCATGGGCTGCTGCCATGTCACCCTCGATACTTTGCGAGGTAGAAGCTCCTGTCAGGATGCCCACCTGGAATGGTCTGCCTGCTTCATGTTCTGCTACGGCTCTCTTGGAGAGTTCGCGGAAGGTAGCCTTAGGCACGCCGTTAGGTGTGAAACCACTTAGTGCTATCGTGTCCTGATCCTTGATCATAGCTGCGGCTTCGGCAGCTGAAAGTCTAATATATGCCATTTCCGTACTTTATTTATTATCATGTAATATTATCGGGCAATTTGTTGCTGCCCTTACATTTCATAACTTTTTGTGGCTGCAAAGTTACACATTATTTTTAATATATGGCAATCTTTTGACGAATTTATGCAAATAAAAGGCATTTTACTTATCTTTTGTGCATGAATATGCAGGAATAACTTGCTTTATGCATTTTTTGTTAGTAGTGAATAGGGATTGAAGATTTGCGGATGAATGGTATAGTGGGTTGCGAGAACAGACTCTGTGGATGATTTTTCTAAGATAAAAATGGTATTTTCAGACTATTTTATAACATTTTGTGGCTGAATTGACTGAAATCTCAGAAAAATGAGTTAACTTTGCAAACAAATATAAATAATAAAAAGAAAGGTTCATAATAAGATGGAACAGAAATTATTGATCTACAACACTCTCACTCGTACGAAAGAGAGATTTACTCCGCTCCACGCTCCTAATGTGGGCATGTATGTTTGTGGCCCTACCGTATATGGCGATCCGCATCTCGGTCATGCACGACCAGCCATCACATTCGATATACTCTTCCGCTATCTCAAGCACTTGGGCTATAAGGTTCGCTACGTTAGAAACATTACTGACGTAGGCCACTTGGAGCACGATGCTGATGAGGGTGATGACAAGATAGAGAAGAAGGCTCGCCTGGAACAGTTGGAGCCAATGGAGATTGCGCAGTACTACACCAACCGCTATCACGATGCCATGGAGGCACTCAATGTGCTCCCTCCAAGTATCGAGCCTCATGCTACCGGTCATATCATCGAGCAGGAGAAGTTAGTGCAGGAAATCCTCGACAATGGTTATGCTTACGAGAGCAATGGTTCTATCTATTTTGATATCGAGAAATACAACAAGGATCATAAGTATGGTATTCTTTCTGGCCGTAACCTGGAGAACATCATCAATGAAAGCCGTGAACTTGCTGGTATCGGCGAGAAGAAAAATCAGGCTGATTTCGCTCTCTGGAAGAAGGCTTCACCAGAGCACATTATGCGCTGGCCAAGTCCTTGGAGCGATGGCTTCCCTGGTTGGCATTGCGAGTGTACTGCGATGGGCAGAAAGTACTTAGGCAACCACTTCGATATTCACGGAGGCGGTATGGACCTGATTTTCCCTCATCATGAGTGCGAGATAGCTCAGGCTGTGGCTTCTCAGGGCGATCAGATGGTTCACTACTGGATGCATAATAACATGATTACCATCAACGGTCAGAAGATGGGTAAGAGTTTGGGCAACTTCATCACTCTGGAGCAGTTCTTTACAGGCAATCATGACAGTCTGGAGCAGGCTTATTCGCCAATGACCATCCGTTTCTTCATCCTCTCGGCTCACTATCGCAGCACAGTAGATTTCTCTAATGATGCCTTGAAGGCCAGTCAGAAGGGATTGGAGCGCTTGATGAATGGTTTGAACGATCTGGAGCGTGTGCCTGTGGCTAAGCAGAGCGACGAGCAGGTTCATAAGTTCGTAGCAGAGCTGCGCCAGCGTTGCTATGATGCGATGAACGATGACTTCCAGACACAGCTTGTCATCAGTTACCTTTTCGAGGCTTGCCATGTTATCAATACAGCTCTTGATCATAAGGCGAATATTTCAGCCGATGACTTGAAGGAACTCACCGAAACGATGCAGCTCTTCACCTTCGATCTTCTCGGTTTGAAGAGTGAGAAGGGTGCCAACAATGATGCACGTGAGGAGGCTTACGGCAAGGTGGTGGATATGGTACTCGACCTTCGTGCTAAGGCTAAAGCAGCTAAGGATTGGGCTACCAGTGACCAGATTCGTGATGCTCTTGCTGATGCAGGATTTGAAGTTAAGGACACCAAGGATGGTGTAACTTGGAAACTGAATAAATAGGAAATTGAAGCTATAAGAAATAGTGTCAATTGAAAACGGATTCTATAAAAAAGTATAATAGCCTTCACGCTTTGTGGAGGCTATTATACTTTTTTCTCTTTAAACGAGTTGTTTGATGGTATTTCTCACTTTCTCTGCCGATGTGACGAGCGAATTGGATTCATCAGCCCCTTTGGCTCCCATATAAACCTCGTGGTTATAATGTTTCATCTTGCTCGCTACATTTACTCTTGCAGAAAAATGGTATTCGTGAATGCCTGTAGCATCGAATATCTGTCGGATGTTTTCCTCGTTGACGCCACTACCTGCCAGGAGCTGGATTGGAGGCAGGGGATATTCTTTCAGTTTCTTTTCCAGCTGGGCAAGCAGGCTGATACCATCTATCGCCTTCGGTTGCTGACCGGAAGTCAGGATTCGGTTGCATCCCAAAGAAATAATATCTTCAAGGGCTTTCATGGGATCTGCAGTACGGTCGAAAGCACGGTGGAAGGTTACTGACATTGGGCGTGCCAGCTCCACTAACCTGCGGTTGGCTTCCCTATCAATTTCTCCCTCTTCTGTGAGGCATCCGAAAACGACTCCATCCACTCCCAATTCGCGACAGATGCGGATATCTTCTTCCATGCGTTCCAGTTCCAATGGGGTATAGAGAAAATCCCCACCACGAGGTCGGATGATGACGTGGAGTTTAGTCTTTGTGAGTAATTTGCGTGCCAGTTTTATCTCGCCATACGATGGGGTAGTGCCTCCCTCGGGTATTCCTGCGCACAGTTCTACTCGGTCGGCTCCTCCCTCTTGTGCTGCCAGACAGCTTTCTACACTATTGGCACATATCTCAAATTTAAATTCTTCTCTGTTCATATCTTCTTTTTCTATTTATTGATCCATATTGAGTTTTTGGCTATATATCCTTCATGTTGGATGGGATAATCGTAGCAAAGTTACTACTTTTTCATAAAATTCCAAGGCATTTATGGTGTTTTTATCACATTTTCCCTAAAATGATATGACGGATAGTAGCTGTTCCTCAAGATGGGCATGAAAAATCGGGTTATCGGTAGGATAGTGACTGATATAAAAGAATGCTAAAGGTTTATAAGTTTGAGGACTACAAACTTGTGAACTTCATTTTTATTGCTTATCTTTGCGGTTGGAAAAAATAATCTTAATAAATATGAGAAAAAGTATAGTATCTTTAGCCATCCTCTTCTTGGTTTCTTGGCAGGTGTTGATGGCCAACTGTTTGTCGGTGGATGCACATGACAAACCCCATTTTATCTCAGACGGGGCTTATCGCTCTAAGGTGGAAAATGCTTTCGAGAGTAAGATGAAACTCGTGGGCAGGCAGTTCTATCAGGTGAAAGGGATGAACGTCTATGGTACAGTCCTGAAGAAAAAGGGGGCTAAGGAGATGATGGAGGTCACTAAGCAGAAACTGACGACTGAGGAGCAGGAGGCCTTACAATTCCTCTATGCCTATATGCCAGTGGCTGACGTGACAGACTATCCTACAAGTTTCTTCCTGGAAAATGTACGTACGAGCTTTGAGGCAAGGAAGGAAATGGCTTGGGGCAAGGATATACCGGAGTTGCTGTTCCGTCACTTTGTGCTTCCTATCCGTGTGAACAATGAAAATCTGGATGATTCCCGAATGATATTCTTTAAGGAACTGAAAGAGCGTGTGAAGGGGATGGGCATGAAAGATGCTATTCTGGAAGTCAACCATTGGTGCCATGAGCGGGTAACCTATCAGCCTTCCGACGGTCGTACTTCTGCTCCTCTTGCCACGATCCGTTCTGCATACGGAAGATGCGGCGAGGAGAGTACTTTTACCGTGGCAGCTTTGAGAGCGATAGGCATTCCTGCCAGACAGGTTTATACGCCTCGCTGGGCGCATACTGACGACAATCATGCCTGGGTAGAAGCATGGGCTGATGGTAAATGGTACTTCTTAGGCGCTTGTGAACCTGAGGCTGTGCTTAATCTGGCGTGGTTTAATGCTCCCGCATCGAGAGCCATGCTGATGCATACGAAGGCGTTTGGCGACTATAACGGACCGGAAGAGGTAATGCTCCGCACGTCCAACTATACAGAAATCAATCTGATAGACAATTATGGTTCCTCAGCCCGTATCGACTTCTCTGTAGTTGATGCTGAAGGCAAGCCTGTAGAGGGTGCAAGAGTGGATTTTAAAATCTATAATTATGCAGAGTTTTGTTCTGTCGTGACGAAATATACGGCTCAGGATGGCAAGACCTTTCTTTCGGCAGGTAAGGGCGATATGATGGTTTGGGCTTCGAAGGATGGTAAGTATGGCTTTGTAAAGGCTTCTTTCGGTAAGGCAAATCTGCCTGGTGAGGAAGGTGAGAAGGCGAGAAAAATGACCATCCGTCTTGACCGGAAGGTTTCTGCTTCGGATATGAACCGTTCTCTTGATTTTTCTTCCGTTAGTTTCCGTGATTCTTTTGATATCGTACCTCCGCCAGAGAAAGCAAATATTCCTGAGGTTTCGGCAGAGGCGAGAGCGAAGAACCTGGAGCGGTTCGCTTATGAGGATTCTATCCGCCATGCTTATCTGGCTACTTTCTATAATAAGGAGACGGCTCTGGAGACATTGCAGAAAAATGGATTGCTTGAGGAGAAGTATTTGACGAGAAACGGGGTTCCTACTTGGATGGTAAAGGGAGAAAAAGTGGACTATCAAAATGCTCAAAAGTTCTCTGATAAAGCTCAGAAATTAGTGGATTTCCTTGTTGGTTCTTGGGGTAATCACGAGGTTATCCTCAAGTTTCTGATGCTTCATCAGGACAATCTGAGTCGGGCTATAGATTTGCTCAGTACGCTGAGTGCCAAGGATTTAAGGGATATGCAGATGGATATTCTGGAGGATCATTTCAATGCCCATAGCAACCAGTTGTCTCCTCGTGTGGAGGACGAGATGATTATTCATCCTTTCAAACAGTTCTTTGAGGAGCAATTTGAAAAGATGAAGACCTCTGTTGCTGATGATCGTGATGTGTCTTCCAAGTCTGTAAAAGCAAATAATGCAGCTAAAGCAAAGCAATCTTTGGCTCAAGTTTTCAGACAAGATCCAGCTCGTCTGGTGGAATGGGTGAAGGAGAATATCCGTCTGAACCCTGACAAGAAGGCATTGCAAATCGCCCAGACTCCTATGGGTGTTTGGACATCACGTCTTACGGATGAGCGCTCTCGGAAGATTTTCTTTGTGGATGTGGCAAGAAGTCTTGGAATTGAGGCGAGAGTGGATGCTGTGACCAAGAAATTGCAATATAAACAAGCTGGAGTGAAGGAGGGTTTGCAGAATGACGTCTGGATAGATGTCGATTTTGACGCGAAAGCATCTTCTGCTGCATCTGATATGGAAAAGACAAAGGTACAGTCTTCTCCTAAGGGCTTGTTAAAGCTTGATTATCAGCCTAATGGAGTGGTGGATGATCCTAAGTATTATAGTCATTTCTCTCTTACTCGCATCAATCCTGACGGCTCTACTTCGCTGCTGGAATATCCTGAAGAGGGATGTACCTGGAGTAATACATTCAAGAATGGAGTGGAATTGGATGAGGGGGATTATGCTCTTGTAACGGGTACTCGTCTTGCCAATGGCGGGGTGTTGTCAGAAATGCAATTGTTTCATGTGAAACAAGCTGAAACCAACGTAGTTAAGATGTATTTACGTACTTCTGATACCGAGATTACGGTTAAGGGAAATTTTGATTCGGAGTCTAAATTCATCTTGGATGGTAAGGAAGTCAGTCTTTTGAGCCAGACGGGTCGTGGTTATTTCATTACTGGTTTGTTGGGTGTAGGCCAAGAGCCTACTAATCATGCCTTGAAGGATATCGCTAAGGTTGCGCAAGTATTCGAAAAGTGGAATCGTCCTATGGTCCTCCTCTTTGAGGATGAAGCTTCAGCTAAAAAGTTCCGCATTGCCGAGTTCCCGGGTCTGCCTAAGAATCTGATATTCGGTATAGACAAGGAGGGTTCTATTCGGAAGCAAATCGTTGAGAATATGAAACTTACGAATGCCAACCTCCTTCCGATATTTATGATTTCTGATACATTCAATCGTGTGGTTTATTTCTCACAGGGTTATACTATCGGATTGGGTGAGCAGTTGGAAACCGTAATCAGGAAATTGTAAATCCGCAGTGCTGATGATTTGAAACTATTATTGTTTGCTGGTTCTGAAATTTGCTTGTTGGCAAGGACGCCTGCTTACACAAATTTCTGAAATATAAAAGAGGGTGTGTCATAAGTCTGTGACGCACCCCTTTTTATTTTTTGCCTTTTC